>Ga0099794_10000319_pt1 | contig 16450 bp, 14 predicted proteins | sample Rivendell_Oct201_10_FD_77320 | JGI IMG/M metagenome (GOLD analysis project Ga0099794, IMG submission 77320) | Vadose zone soil microbial communities from the Eel River Critical Zone Observatory, Northern California, USA -... | ecosystem: Host-associated > Plants > Roots > Rhizosphere > Soil ... | reverse complement strand
GGCCTGCGTGCGCATCGCCGCCATGAGGTTCGGGCCGAGAATGGGATCGGCGAAGCCGGGGTAATTTTCGACCTCGGTCGTGAGCATCAACTGTCCGCCCGCCTCGGCCCCGGCGAAGACCAGAGGGTGCAGAGCAGCCCGCGTGGCGTAGATCGCGGCGGTCAGCCCGGCGGGCCCAGATCCCAAGATAATCAGATCACGCATCTAAATCACCTAGTTTCCGTAGGAACGTTGGGGAGGACGGCAGCTATTCCCCCCGCCGCAGCGGTGGCCGAGGGGAAGTTCGCTAGGCCTGGCGCCGCTCCCTCGCCCAAGGAAGCAGGCTTGACAATATCGCTGTCAGGATACTTGACAATGCTAGTGCCCGTGAGTACATTGAGGGTGACATGAGTCGGGTCCGGTCACGCAACAACAACGCACCTGTGTATGTGATCAGCATCGCGGCGGACTTGCTCGGCCTGCACCCCCGGACCTTACGGATTTACGAGGAGAAGGGGCTGGTGCAGCCGGCGCGACGCCATCAACAGCGGTTGTATTCGGACCACGATCTGGAGCGGGTGCGGATGATTCGGCACCTGACCCAGGAGGTGGGACTCAACTTGGCCGGTGTGCGGTTGGTCTTAGAGATGTACGAGCGGGTCGAGTACCAAGGGTCGAAGGATGCTGTCACGTGGGTATTCGAGCGCACAATGCGAAGGAGGCGAGCACCATGAGCCTGATTCGGTGGGATCCATTTGATGATCTCGCGTCGCTGCGCGAGTCGATGGACAAGCTGTTTGACGAGTTGTTCACGCGTCGGCCGCGGGGCCAGGCGGAGGTGGCCTGGGCGCCTGCTGTCGAGGTGTTCGAGACTGATAACGATGTGATGGTGAGGGCCGAGCTCCCGGGGATCGACCCGAAGAACGTCGAGATTACCGTGACCCAGGACACGCTGACCCTGAAGGGCGAGGCGAAGGTGGATCGAGAGGACAAGGCCCGGAACTACTACCGGCGCGAGCTGCGATATGGCTCGTTCCTGCGCTCGATCCAACTCCCGAGTGACGTGAAGGGCGATCAGGCGACGGCGTCCTACAAGAACGGTATCTTGGAGATTCGGGTGCCCAAGAGTGAGCGGGCCAAGCCGAAGAGTGTGAAGGTCGAGGTTGCAGAGTAGCAGGCCCGATGCCCTGCCCGACCTGCCGTCGGTGGTGCAGACGATCTGCCGACGGCAGGTCGGGGACGGCAGTGTGCTGATGAAGATCCAAGGCGGGACCGCGAAGAGCGCCCGCGAGAGACAGAGAGGAGTACCTCACGATGGGTAAGGTGGTTGGCATTGACTTAGGCACGACGAACTCGGTGATTGCGGTCGTCGTCGGCGGCGAGCCGCAGGTGATTCCCAACGCCGAGGGGAGTCGCCTCACGCCGTCGGTCGTCGCCTTCACGAAGACGGGGGAGCGCTTGGTGGGACAGATGGCCAAGCGGCAGTCGATTCTCAATCCCGAGAATACCGTCTACTCGATCAAGCGCTTCATGGGCCGGCGGCTCTCGGAGGTCGAGACCGAGCGCAAGATGGTTCCCTACAAGGTTGAGGAAGGCCCCAACGGCATGGTCGTGGCGCGCCTCCCGGCGGCCGGGAAGACGTTTACCCCCGAAGAGATCTCGTCCATGATCCTGCAGAAGATGAAGGCAGATGCGGAGGCGTACTTGGGCGAGCCCGTCACGGAGGCTGTGATCACGGTACCCGCTTACTTCAATGACGCACAGCGCACCGCCACGAAGAACGCCGGCGAGATCGCCGGCCTGAAAGTCCTGCGTATCATCAACGAACCGACGGCCTCCTGCCTGGCCTACGGGCTGGACAAGAAGACCGCTGAAAAGGTATTGGTCTTCGACTTAGGCGGCGGCACCTTCGACGTCTCCATCTTGGAGATCGGCGAGGGCGTCTTCGAAGTCAAAGCGACCAATGGCGACACGCACCTGGGAGGCGACGACTGGGACGAGCGGATCGTCTACTGGCTGGCCGATCAGTTCAAGCGCGAGCACGGCATTGACCTGCGGCAAGACCGCCAGGCCCTCCAGCGGCTGCGCGAAGCTTCCGAGCGGGCGAAGGTCGAGCTGTCGACAGTCGCCCAGACCAGCATCAACCTGCCGTTCATCACCGCGGACGCGAACGGGCCCAAGCACCTGGATTACGTGCTGACCCGCGCGAAGTTCGAGGAGATGACGGCGGAGCTGGTGGAACGGTGCATCGCCCCGTTCAAGCAGGCTCTCGCGGACGCGAAGATGACCGAGAAGGATCTCGATCAGGTCATCCTGGTTGGGGGAGCGACCCGCATGCCGATGATTCAGGAGTTGGTCCGTCGGCTGACCGGCAAGGAGCCCAACAAGGAAGTGCACCCCGATGAGGTCGTCGCCGTCGGCGCGGCCATTCAGGCGGGCGTGCTGGCCGGCACCGTGCGGGAAGTCGTGCTGCTGGATGTCACCCCTCTGTCGTTGGGTGTGGAGACGCTGGGTGGGGTCATGACTCCGCTCATTCCCCGCAACACGACCATTCCGACGCGCAAGACAGAGATCTTCAGCACCGCGGTCGATGGACAGACGCAGGTGGAGATCCACGTCCAGCAGGGGGAGCGGCCCATGGCGCGGGACAACCGCACGCTGGGGCGCTTTATCCTCGATGGTATCCCGCCCGCGCCGCGGGGCGTCCCGAAGATCGAGGTGACGTTTGACATCGATGCCAACGGCATCCTCGACGTGAAGGCACGGGACACGGCCACGGGCAAGGAGCAGTCCATCAAGATTACGGGGAGTTCGAGCCTCGGCAAGCCCGATGTGGAACGGATGGTCAAGGAGGCCGAGAAGTTCGCCGAGGAGGACCGCAGCAAGCGTGAGACCGCGGAGGCGCGCAACCGGGGCGATTCCCTCGTCTACCAGACAGAGCGCATGCTGAAAGAGGTGGGCGAGAAGGTGACCTCCGAGGAGCGCCAGCGTGTTGAGACTAAACTCAAGGAGCTCAAGGACGCCCTCGGCGGCGACGACATAGCGAAGATCAACCGCGCCATCGACGAGTTGCAACAGACCAGCTTCAAGCTGGCTGAAGCAATGTACGCGAAGGCGGGAGCAGGGGCAGGTTCCCCTGGTAGTGGGTCCCCCGGAAGTGGGTCCAGCGGACCCGCCGGGGGCGCGAAGCCCGGGGATGACGTCATCGACGCCGACTACAAACGCAAGGACGATAAATAACCGGCACGGATCGCGCGGGGAGCGACTCCGCGCGGTGAGGTGAGGGATGGACGACCGTCAGGACAAACAACCCACTGCTCGCGATGAGGCGCCGGAGACCCCCGCGCCGGCGTCTGAGGCGCAAGTGGCCGAGCTGCGCAAGCTGGCCGCCAGCTATAAGGAACAGGCCGACCGCAACTGGCAGCAGTTCCTTCATGCCGCCGCGGACCTGGAAAACTATAAGAAGCAGGCCGCGCGGCAGCGCGACGACGCGGTTCAGCGGACGCGGCAGTCGTTGCTGGCCGTCGTGCTCGATGTCGTCGACGATCTCGAACGAGCGTTAGAGCACAGCACCAGTACCGATCCCGACCAGATCGTGGCGGGCATCCGGATGAGCCACCGCAAGATCGTCGAGGTGTTGGCCTCGTTGGGCGTCCGGCCGATGGAGACGAAAGGACAGATGTTCGACCCGCGCTACCATGAAGCGGTCGACGTCGTCCCCCACACGGAGCGCGGCGTCCAGCCAGGGGCGATTGTCGAGGAGATCCGGCGAGGCTATTTCATGAATGGCGATGTCTTGCGGCATGCCCGGGTGAGAGTGGCGCAGTGATCGGTGGGCCACACAGCCCGCGAATCGCCTGGTGATGCCCGATGGACTTCAAAGACTACTACAAGGCGCTCGATGTCGATCGGGGGGCGACCCCGCAGGCGATCAGCACCGCGTTCCGCAAACTGGCGCGCAAGTACCACCCCGACGTGAACAAGACGCCTGGGGCGGAGGACAAATTTAAGGAAATCAACGAGGCGTATCAGGTCCTGGGCGATGCCGAGCGGCGCGCGCGCTACGACCAGATGTACGAGGCCTACCAGCACGGAGGGATGGACTGGCAACAGGCGTTCGGGCGCGGCGCGCAGCAGGCCCCCGGCGGCTGGACAGTGACTTTCGGCGGAGATGCGGCTGGGTTAGAAGATCTGCTCGGCGGGGAAGTCAGCGACTTTTTCCGCCAGTTCTTTGGGGGCGATGTGGTCGGTCAGCGTCCGGGCGGCGCACGGTCATCCGCTAGTCGAAGCCGCCGGGGCACGGTGGACCTCGAGGAAATGATGCGGTCTCAGCCTACCCCTCCGCAGGCCGAAGCGCCGATCACGGTGACGCTGGAAGACGCTCTGGCCGGTGCGCAGAAGTCCGTGGCCATCCAACTCAACGGGAAGACCCGCCGGTTTGACGTCACAATCCCCAAAGGCGTCCGCAGCGGTCAGAAAATCCGGCTCCCCGGTGCGCTAGATGGCGACGATCTCTACCTGACGGTGGAGGTCGCTCCGCATCCGTACTTTGAGCGGCGCGAGGATGATCTAATCATCGAGGTGCCGGTGACCCCGTCTGAGGCGGTGTTGGGCGCGACGATCGAGGTCCCCACCCTCGAGGGAAAGGTGGAGATGACCATCCACCCGGGCACGCAGAACGGGCAGGTGTACCGCCTGCGGGGACAGGGGATGCCCCGCCGCGATGGAAAGCGCGGCGACCAGTTGGTGCGGATCAAAGTTGTCCTGCCCACCAAGCCGTCCGCGCGCGAGAAGCAACTCTATGAAGAACTCGCCAAGCTGCGATCGGACAATCCCCGGGCGCAGCTAGGGCGGAAGTAACAACTAAGACAATAAGAACGGACTACAACCATGGCGATGCGATTTGACAAGTTCACTGAAAAGGCCCAAGAGGCGTTATTGAACGCCCAGGAACTGGTGCGCCAGTTCCACCACGCCCAGATGGAAAGTGAACATCTCCTGCTGGCCCTCGTAGAACAGGCTGACGGGATCGTGCCTCAGGTACTGGCCAAGGCTGGCTTGACACCGGCCGCGTTGCGCGGGCGTTTGCGCGCCGAGCTCGAGCGCCTGCCCAAGGTGACCGGCCCGACCCCGGACGGGTTGGTGATTAGTCCTGCGGTCCGTCAAGCCGTGGAAACCGCGCAAGCAGAAGCGCAGCGCCTCCGCGATGAGTACGTCAGTACGGAGCACCTATTGATGGGTCTCGCGAACGCGCGCGAGGGGGGTGCGGCCCGCATCCTGGCGGAGGCCGGCCTCACGGCCGATGCGCTGTCCCGGGCGATCCGGGACGTGCGGGGAGCTCAGCGCGTGACCGACTCCAATCCGGAGAGCAAATACCAGGCCCTCGAACGCTACGGGCGCGACCTCACGCAGATGGCCGCAGGGGGGAAGCTGGATCCGGTCATCGGCCGTGACGAGGAAATCCGCCGCGTCATTCAGGTCCTCTCCCGGCGCACGAAGAACAATCCCGTCCTGATCGGCGATCCCGGGGTCGGCAAGACGGCCATTGTGGAGGGGCTGGCGCAGCGGATCGTGCGCGGCGATGTCCCCGAAGGCCTCAAGAACAAACGCGTCGTGCAGCTCGATCTGGGGGCGCTCCTGGCCGGGGCGAAATTCCGCGGAGAGTTTGAGGACCGCCTGAAGGCCGTGCTCCGCGAGGTCAGCGAGAGCAGCGGCGAGATCATCCTGTTCATCGACGAACTGCACACGGTGGTCGGCGCCGGCGCGGCCGAAGGCGCGATCGATGCGGCGAACATGCTCAAGCCGATGCTGGCGCGGGGCGAACTGCGCACGGTCGGCGCGACGACGCTGGACGAGTACCGGAAGCACATCGAGAAGGACGCCGCCTTGGAACGGCGGTTCCAGCCCATCTTCGTCTCCGAGCCCTCTGTTGAAGAAACGATTTCCATCCTGCGCGGTTTGAAGAACCGCTACGAGGTGCACCACGGTGTGCGCATCACCGACGCGGCCGTGATCGCCGCCGCCACCCTGTCGGCCCGTTACATCAGCGACCGTTTTCTCCCGGATAAGGCCATCGATCTCATCGACGAGGCGGCGAGCCGCCTGCGGACGGAGATCGATAGCAAGCCGACGGCGCTGGATGAGATCGACCGGCGCATCATGCAGTTGGAGATCGAACGCGAGGCGCTCAAGAAAGAGGCAGATGCGGCGAGCCGGGAGCGCCTGGCCAAACTCGAGGGAGAGATCAATACCCTGAAAGGCAATAGCGCCCGGATGCGGCAGCAGTGGGACCAGGAGAAGGCCGCGATTGCCGCGATCCGGCAGACCAAGGAGCGGATCGAGAACATTCGCCAGCAGATTGAGGAGGCGGAGCGCCGGGCCGACCTGGAAACGGCGGCGCGCCTGCGCTACGGCACGTTGCCCGAGCTGCAAAAGCAGCTCGACACTCAGACGGCCGCCCTGGAGAAGATCTCCGGTCAGCGTCTCTTAAAAGAAGAGGTCGACGCGGAAGATGTCGCTCAGGTCATCAGCAAGTGGACCGGGATCCCGGTCAGCCGGCTGCTGGAAGGGGAGATGCGTAAGCTCCTCGAGATGGAAGATCGGCTGCACGAGTGGATCGTCGGACAGAACGAGGCCGTTCAAGCTGTAAGCGATGCGATCCGCCGGGCCCGGGCCGGGTTGCAGGATCCCCGGCGGCCGATCGGGTCGTTCCTCTTCTTGGGGCCCACCGGGGTGGGGAAGACGGAGCTCGCCCGCGCGCTGGCGCGTCACCTCTTCGATGACGAAGACGCGATGGTGCGTCTGGACATGTCGGAGTATCAGGAACGGCACACCGTCAGTCGTTTAATTGGGGCGCCCCCCGGCTACGTGGGGTTTGACGAAGGCGGCCAGCTGACCGAAGCGGTGCGCCGCCGGCCGTACCGGGTTGTGCTCTTTGACGAAATCGAAAAGGCGCACACAGACGTCTTCAATATCCTGCTGCAGATTCTGGAAGACGGCCGGCTGACCGACGGGCACGGCCGGACGGTGGATTTCAAGAACACCGTGATCATTATGACCAGCAACCTCGGCAGCAAGTACCTGCAGCACCTGGACCCGCGCAACGCAGCCCAGTTCGAAATGGCGCGCGTGCAGGTCATGGACGAGGTCCGCAAGACGTTCCGGCCCGAGTTCCTCAACCGCATCGATGAGATCATTGTGTTCCACCCGCTCTCTCCGGAGCACATCAAGGAGATCGTCGATCTACAGGTGCGCGAGTTGCAGGGGCGTCTGGACGGACAGAAGATCCGCCTGGAAGTGACGGAAGGGGCGAAGGAGTACTTCGCGCGCGAGGGCTATAGCCCCGACTTTGGAGCTCGGCCGCTCCGACGATTGCTGCAGCGCGAGGTAGAAAATCGCCTGGCCAAGATGGTCCTGGCCGCAGAGATCCAGCCCGGACGGACCGCGATCGTGGACTACGTCAACGGCGCCGTGAAGATCACGGCGAAGGAGGCCGTCCGCGCCGCACGGTCCCGGTGATCCCCTCTCTTCCTCACGGTCGTCGCGAGCGGAGCGGCCGTGCGGGTACGGGCGATCGTCGCCCGCCGCATCATCGCACCTGTCGTTGGGGAATTTCCCCTGCATCAGCCTGATCCAGCGCAGTTCCCGGTTTGCGACGTACCTTTATAATAGGTGTATCTCTCCGAGAGTATAGGTGGCGGCATGGCGGTCCTTAAGCTGTACCTGGGGGACGTGGTCCAGACGCGCAAGACGCACCCCTGCGGCAGCGATCAATGGAAGATTGAGCGTTTGGGCGCCGATGTGGGCATTCGCTGCCTCGGATGCGGCCGCTACGTGCTCATGGAGCGCGTGAAACTGGAGCGCCGCATTCGGCGGTTTGTCAGCCGTCCCGACGAGGCCGCGGGTCCAACCGCCACCCCGGTGAGTAACGGTGCGTCCGGTGGGGCAGAGGCACAGTGAAATGAAAAAGTACAACCTCTATAGCTGGAGCGTGGGGGTCGCGGGCTGGGTCGTCCTGTTGCCCCTGCTCCTCGGGACGCCCCTTCCCCCCCTTCCTCGGCTGGCGGTTTTCGCCGCGCTGGCCGTGGCGTCCAAATGGTTGATGGTCCCCCTGCCGCGGGGGGGCTACGGGTCGGCAGGACTCGCCGTGGTCTCGGCCGGGTTGGTGCTTCTGGGGCCGGTGTACACGGCGTTAGTCATGAGCGTCGGCGTCGTGATTGGCAATGGCCTGTTCCACCGTCGGCCGTACCTGACGACGATCTTTAACAGCGGCCAGAACATTCTCGCCGTCCTGGCGGCGGGGCTCACCTTTTCGATTCTCGATTCCCGCCCCGGCCCACTCGAGCTACGCGGACCACTGTACACAGGACAAAGTGATCCCTTGCTCTTCGGGGCGTTTCTCGCCGCCGTCCTGACGTGCAACGTGACGAGCAATCTCCTCGTCAGTGGGCGCGTCGCGCGTCGGCGGGGTGTCCCCTGGCTGAGCGTCTTCAGCGGCAGTCTTGTCTGGGAGGCCGCGAACGACCTCGCCTTTGCCGCCCTGGGCCTGGTGCCCGCGCTCATCTACGCGAAGGCGTTGCCCGTTGAGGCGAGCGTCCTGACGATCCCGCTGGTCCTGATCGGTTACGTATTGATGCTGACGACGACCCGGGAGCAAGCGCACCGCGAACTGGAGGTCATCGAGCGGATCGGGCGGGCCTCCATCAGCCTGGACCTAGAGCACCTCTTCCAAACGATGTACGACAACATTCGGCAGCTGATGGCGGCAGACGTGTTCTATGTGGCGCTCTATGATGCCGCGAGCGACACCCTGACCTATGAGTTCTTGATGGATTCCGGGGACCGCTTTCCGCGACAGACCCAGGCGGTGACCGATGAGGTCCGGGCGATCCTCACCGGGCGGACGCCCCATCTCCTCCAGTTGACCTCCCGCGATCTGGCCACACCCGATCGCTTGCCGCGCCTCGGCCACACCGACCGGCGGAGCGCCTCGATGGTGTTTGTACCTCTCCTGCACGGCGAGCAGGTTCTGGGGTTGCTCTCCGCGCAGAGCTACGTCCAGAACGCCTACGGCCCGCGCGATGTCCATCTTATGGGCACCATTGCCGCTCAGGTTGCCGGTGCGATCGACAACGCCCGATTGCTGGAAACCAGCACGCGGAACGTCAAGCACCTCACCAGTCTGCAACGGATCGCCAATGCGATCGCGGGCAGCCTGAAGATGGAGGATGTGCTGGCCGCCATCATGGCCGGCGCCCATGAGGTGCTCGGGGCCGACCGCTGCGGCATTTATCTGGGAAACGAGAAACAGGGCCTGACGCACGCGTACGCGCATGGTCTCTCCCCTGAGATGACGGAAGCCATTCAGCGCCTCGTGGGGATGCCCCTCGCCAATCTGGCGTTCGATTTTGCTAAACCGGTGGTGGTCGAAGACGCCGAACACGACCCGCGTCTTGCCGCCATTTGGAAGATGGTGCCCAAGGACGAGGCCGCCACACTGGCCGATTCCTGGCAGAACACCAAGACGATGGCGTACCTGCCGCTGGTGTACCAAGGCACGATTATGGGCGCGCTGGTTTTCTACCATACCACCGTCCGGTCTTACAATGCCGAGGACATCCGATTGGCACAAGCGATCGCCGATCAGGCGGCGATCGCCGTCAAGAACACGACCCTGCTCACAGAAGCTCAGCAACACGCCGCAGAAGTCAACCTCATGAACCGGGTGCTGAGTACTGTGACCAGCACGATGGATATCGACAGCATGCTCCGCCGCATCGTGGAGGAGGTCTCCCAGAGGTTCGGGTACTCGCACGTCAGCATTCACCGTGTGGACGGCGACTTCGTGGTCCCCCAGGCGCAGGTGGGGTACCGGGAGATCCCTGATCGCCTCCCGCTCAGCAAGGGTGTGATTGGGCGTGTCGCCCGGACCGGGACGGCCGCGCTCGTCCCCGACGTAAGTCAGGACCGCGACTACATCGTGGCGGATCCTACGGTGCGCAGTGAGGCGGCCGTGCCGATCAGCGCAGACAACCGCGTGCTGGGCGTCCTCAACATCGAAACGGACAGCACCCGTCGGCTCGGGGAATCCGACCTGGCGGTGTTGCAGCCGCTGGCGGGCCAAATTGGGGTGGCGCTGCACAATGCCACGCTGTTTGCCGAAGCCCAGCGCTCGCGCGACGAGATCACCGTCCTCTACGAAGCGGCGAAGGCGATCAGCAGCACCCTGGAACTGGAGTCGGTGCTCAACAACCTCGTGCACGTGACCTGTCAGGCATTCGGGTACGAGCAGGGGGCGATTCTGTTGGTGGACGAACGCAGCGGGGACCTGGTGGTGGAGGCGACCTATGGGTACGCCCCGGGCACCCGCGGCTACCGCATTCCGGCCGGCAAAGGCATCACCGGCGCGGTGTACCGGACCGGCAAGCCTGAGAGCGTGGCGGACGTCCGGCGCGACGCGCGCTACATCGGCATCACCCAGCGCATCATCTCCGAGATTGCGGTCCCGTTGATCAGCGAGGGGCGGGTCAATGGGGTGTTCAACCTCGAGAGCACGCGGCGCGGGGCATTTGGCCCCCGGGACTTGCGTATCCTCCAGGCCCTGGCGGGTTATGCCACGATCGCCATCGAGAACGCGCGGCTGTACGAGAAGACCAAGCAGATGGCGATCACCGACGGACTCACCGAACTCTATAACCACCGCTACCTGCACGAAACAATGGGGCGCACCCTGGAGCGGTGTCGGCGCGATGATCGACCGCTGTCGCTCATCATGTTGGAGATCGACAGTTTCAAGCGGTACAACGACACCTACGGGCACCAGCGTGGAGACGATGTCTTGCGCACCGTCGCGGAGCTGCTCCGCAAGGGAAGCCGCACGTCTGATCTCGTGGCGCGCTACGGCGGCGACGAGTTTATGATCGTGCTGCCGTACACCTCAAAGGAGACCGCCTCCGAGATCGCCGAGCGGTTGCGCCGCGCGGTCGAGGCGTATCCTTTCCTGCTCGGGGAAAACATCGTGTCCTCGGTCACGCTCAGCGTGGGCGTCGCCGCCAACCCCGATGACGGGGCGACGGTGGACGCGCTCGTCGACGCCGTGGACCGGGCGCAGTACACGGCCAAGCGTTCGGGCGGCAACAAAGTGAGCGTCGCCCACTCGGTCAAGGAGACCGCGACCGGCTAGCACACCTCTGTGGCCCTCACCGTTGGCATCGTCGGGCTCCCGAATGCGGGGAAATCGAGTCTCTTCAACGCGCTGAGTCGGGCAGGCGCGGCGGTCGCCAGCTATCCGTTCACCACGATTGAGCCGCACCACGGCGTTGCCCCCGTTCCGGATCCGCGCCTGGCCGCGGTTGCCTCCGTCACGCACCCCGACCGGACCATTCCCGCGACCGTGGACTTTGTCGACATCGCCGGATTAGTCCGCGGAGCCGCGCGTGGGGAGGGCTTGGGCAATCAGTTCCTCGCCCACATCCGGGAGGTCGATGCCCTCGCTCATGTGGTCCGCTGCTTTCCCGCACCCGATGTCCCGCATGTTGAGGGCGCGCTGGATCCGATCCGCGATCTTGAGATTGTGGAGACCGAGCTCGCGTTGTCGGATCTTGCGGTCGTGGAGCGCGAGCTGGAGCGCGTGCGCACGCGGGTCAAAGCGCATGATCCCTCCGCGCCGGGCGATGTCGCGGTGTTGGAAGAGGTCGCCAGCCATCTGCAACGAGGAATACCCGTGCGACACCTGCCGCGCGATGCGCACCGCGAGGCTCTTCTCCTCCCGCTGCGGTTACTGACCGCTAAGCCAGTTGTCTATGTCGCTAACGTCGACGATGCCGACCTCCCAGCGGCTTTGTCGGCCGCGTCGGTGGCCCAGTACGCGGACGCGCAGCACGCACCGCAGGTCGCCTTGTCAGCCAAGCTGGAGGCCGAAGCCGCCCAGCTGTCGGCTGGTGAGGCCGCAGAGTTCTTGCGTGCGTACGGCATTGCGGAGCCGGGGCTCCTCCGGCTGATCCGCCTGGCGTACGAGATGCTCGGGTTGGTGACCTTCTTCACGGCGGCCTCAAAGGAGGTCCGGGCGTGGCCCGTCCCCCGAGGTACGACGGCCCCGCGTGCGGCGGGAAAGATCCACACCGACATGGAGCGCGGGTTCATCCGCGCCGAAGTCATCAGCTGGGAGGTCCTGGTGCAAAGCGGGTCGCTCCTGACCGCCCGCGACCGCGGCCTCGTGCGGCTGGAGGGCAAGGACTACGTGGTCCAGGATGGCGATGTGATGCTCTTCCGCTTTGCCGTGTAGCCACTCGCGCTAGGTAAGCTGGAATTGTGAGACTCGGATCGCCCACTCCCCAACCCCATAGTTTGGTGCTATAATCGGCTGGCCCGTGGAGGGAATCCGCGGGATTTTGTTGTCTGCCCCCTTAGAAATCGGCCGCCCGCCTCGGCGGAGGCCTTGCGTGAAGCGAGTGGTATACTGGGGGCGTTCTCCGGAGGGAAGCAGTGCCCAGTTACGATTTGGTCTATATCGTTCGGCCTGATTTGGAGCCCGATGCCTTGAAGGCGGTCATTGACCGCATCGGTCAACGCATCGCAGACCGCGGTGGCAAGATCGACGCCACGGACGCGTGGGGGAAGCGGCGCCTGGCGCACGTGATCCGCAAGCAGCGAGAAGGCGTGTATGTGCAGACGCGCTTTACGATTGCCCCCGACCAGGTTGCGGAGCTCCGCCACCAGGTCGCTCTGAGTGAAGAGGTCCTGCGTAGCATGTTGACCATCGCTGTGGGTAAGCTGCCTTCGCCCGCCGCCCCGTCAGCAGCACCAGCGGTCGCCGCCGCAGCCGCCCCATCACCCGCACCAGGGGCCACCACCGCTGCTGCCCCCGCGAATCCCCCGGCACCCGCACCCTCTCCGCCCCCCGCTGCAGCCTCGAAACCGACGGAGGCGTAGAGCGGCGTGCTAAACCGGATCATCTTGATTGGCCGGCTGACGCGGGACCCTGAACTCCGCTACGTGCCAAGCGGCCAGCCGGTGGCGGGATTCACCTTGGCCGTCGATCGACCGTTTGTGAACCAGCAGGGCGAGCGCGCCACGGACTTCATTGATATCGTGGCGTGGAGGAAGCTGGCCGAACAGGTGACGCAGCATCTGAGCAAAGGTCGGCTCGTGGCCGTCGAAGGGCGGCTGCAAATCCGATCGTACGAAACACAGGACGGACAGAAGCGCAAAGTGGCCGAGGTGGTGGCCGACGCTGTGCGGTTTCTCGATCGCAAGGGGACGACATCATCCCCCGAGCCCGCGTCCCCGGAGACCGCAGAGGTGGGGACGGAGGCCGCGGGGCCACAAGAGGACGTGCCCTTCTAATGAATCGCGAGATGGGGAGATAGTGCATGCCTGATCGTGACCGTCGTGGCAAGCAGCAGGGGAAGAAGGAGTGGCGCGGGCGCCGGCCCAAGCGACGCAACTGCACTTTTTGCGGTGAGAAGGCCACATTCATTGATTACAAGGACGTCAACCGGCTGCGGCGGTTCGTCACCGAACGCGGCAAGATTCTCCCCCGGCGGGTGTCCGGAAACTGTGCGCGGCACCAACGCGTCTTGGCGACCGCGGTCAAGCGGGCCCGAGAACTCGCCCTACTGCCCTATACCGCGGAATAACAAGCAGCGCGGCCACTGCGCTCGCCCTCTCGCGTTTGTTCGTGTTAGGTCAGACCTCGCTTTTACGCGTCGGCTGGTCCCACGTGCTAAGGTTGTCCTGAGGTGTCTGTGATGGCCCGGCCTGTACCTGTCCGTGGTTTGACTGAAGGTGCCGTGCTCGCTGTCGTCGTGGCCGTGCTGGCCCTCATGGCGACGTACATCCCCCTCGCTGGAGCAGCGGCATTTTTTCTGTGTCCGCTGCCCCTCACGGTCCTCACTGTCCGGCACGGCCTGCGGGTCGCGTTGCTCGCCGCGGCGGTCGCCACCGGCATCGGGACGATGGTCGGCGGCATTCTCATTGGGTCCAGCATCACCCTGGCATTTGCGCCCATCGGGCTCGCTATGGGCATTGGTATCCGGCGGGGCTTGTCGTCGACTGGGATTTGGCTGCTCACCGCGGCCGTTGCGGCGGTGTCCACGATTGCCAGTGCCCTCCTGGCACTATTTGGCATCGGGCAGGATCCTCGCCGCCTGTTAGCGCAAGTCGTCGAGGAATCCGTCCGCAACCAGCAGTCGGTCGTCCAGCTCTATGAGCGTCTGGGCATCTCCACAGCGGATGTGCGGCAGGCGGTCGCACAAACGGAGCAGCTGATGAGGCTGCTGCCGTGGTTGCTGCCATTCTTACTGATTGGCAGCGTGGCGATGATCGCCTACCTGAATCTCTTAGTGGGACGGCCAGTCCTGCGCCGCCTGCGCATGGACGTACCAGCCTTTCCTCCGCTGTCGACGTGGCGGGTCCCCTCGTGGTTTGTGTGGACGCTGCCCGTTGGAATGTTGTGCCTGATACTATCTGGGGCGGCTTGGCCGCCCCGCGCTATCCCGGAGGCGACGTTGCGGGTGTTGACGCCGGATCACGTCGCGGCGATAGTCGGGCAGGCGGTCGTCCGATATCCGCTACTTCAGGCGGCAGGGATGAATCTTGTGATGCTCGCCCAGGCGGTGTTCTCCCCTCTGGGGCTAATTACGGGATGGGTCTTGATGGAGCGCTACAATGTCACCCGTTGGTATCGTTGGTTCCTGATCTTCCTGGCAGTCACGTCGCCGATGCTCACTGTCGTTGCACTCCTGGTGGGGTTGGCCGATGCAACGTATGACCTGCGATCCCGATGGCGCCAGACGGCAGCCGCATCGCCAACACCCGCGAGCGATCTCGTGGGGAGGCGACCATGAAGGTTCTCCTGCTTGCGGATATCAAAGGGGTGGGCGAGCGCGGGACGGTCAAGGAAGTGAAGGATGGCTATGCTCGGAACTACCTCCTTCCGCGTGGGCTGGCCCTGGAAGCGACCGAAGGAAATCTTCAGGTGCAGCAGCGCCATCAGCAAGCCAATGAGCAGCGCGTGCAGCGCACACAAGAAGAGATGCGCACAGCGGTGGCTGCCTTGGCCCAGGCGGTCGTGGAACTGAGGGCCAAAGGGGGCGAAGGTGGGCGGTTGTTTGGCGCGGTCACCGCCGACGACATCGCCCAGGCTCTGTCGGCGCGAGGGTTTGCGATTACGAAGAAGCAGATCGAACTCAACGAGCCCATCAAGACCGCCGGGTTTTACACGGTGCCGGTGCGAGTAGGGCCGGGGGTCGTCGCGCGCGTCGACCTCAACGTGATTGCCACGCCATGACCACGCGTTCGGCCAAAGCCGTGCGGCAGGTCAATCCCACGGGGAAGGTTACCAGCCGGGAATCCCTCAAACGGAAGGCCGCCGCTCTTTTCGGCGTCCTCGGTAGCCTGCTGGGCCCCGAGCGTCTGGCGCGCCGCGCGGATAAGGTCGGGGCGCGGGTGTTGATGAACAGCCGACAAGTTGGGAGGCGTGTCCTCGCCCTTCAGCGGCTGATCTACGAAGACGCCGCGCTGTCCACCGTCCCCCGCGAGAGTGAGATTCCCGCCGTCTTAGACGACCTGCAAGAACGCGTGGCGGATCTCATGGCGCGGAAGACCGTGGAAGACGAACTCGACCGCCGCGTGGCCGATCGCATGCGCGAGCGGCAGGATGAATATTTGCGCGGGTTGCGCAAGCAGGTGCTGCAAGAAACCGGGGGACCTGAAACCGAGGTGACCCGGCGCAAGCTGGAAGAACTGCAGCAGCTTGAGCAGGTCCGCGTGGCGCGCACCGCACTCGAAGCGCTGCGGCCACACCGCCTGTCGCAGGTCGTGGGCCAGGAGCGGGCTGTGCGCTCCCTGCTGGCCAAGCTGGCCGTACCGGTTCCGCAGCACGTGATCCTGTACGGCCCGCCCGGCGTCGGCAAGACTACGGTGGCGCGCTTGGTTCTGGAGGAAGCGAAAAAATTGCCGGGCAGTCCATTTGGCCAAGCGGCGCCGTTTATCGAGGTCGACGGGTCCACCCTGCGGTGGGATTCCCGCGAGGCCACCAATCCGCTGCTGGGATCCGTGCACGATCCCATCTACCAAGGTACACGGCGGGAGTTCGCCGATCTGGGAATCCCTGAGCCCAAGCTCGGACTCGTCACCAAAGCGCACGGCGGGGTTCTATTTGTGGATGAGATCGGGGAGCTGGACGCTGTACTCCAGGCCAAACTTTTGAAAGTGCTCGAGGATAAGCGGATCTACTTCGAATCGTCATACTTCGACCCGGACAATCCCAGCTTGCCGGCGTACATTCGCAAGCTATTTGCTAGCGGGGCACCGGCAGACTTCCTTCTCATTGGGGCGACGACCAAAGAACCCGAAGAGATCAGCCCAACCCTGCGCTCGCGGTGTTCCGAGGTCTTCTTTGACCCCCTGTCGCAAGGAGACATTCAAAAGATTGTGCGGCAGGCCGCGCGGCGGCTGGGGGTGGAGACGG
>Ga0099794_10000318_pt1 | contig 16456 bp, 15 predicted proteins | sample Rivendell_Oct201_10_FD_77320 | JGI IMG/M metagenome (GOLD analysis project Ga0099794, IMG submission 77320) | Vadose zone soil microbial communities from the Eel River Critical Zone Observatory, Northern California, USA -... | ecosystem: Host-associated > Plants > Roots > Rhizosphere > Soil ... | reverse complement strand
CGAAGATCTGGTCCAGTAACTATTCCCCTGGCTGCGTGAGGGAGATTCGACCTCTCAGTTCCTGTGCTGGTGTCTCATCGCACAGATCCGTGTACAGGCATCCAGACCTCGCGTCGTGCAGGATGTGTAGGCAATCGCGGAGTTTGTGGAGCCGGTGACCAGATTCGAACGGGTGACCGCGCATTACAAGTTAGCCTAGCCCCGTCCCGTGGCGTTACCTGCAGCCTCTCTCAATTCCTGCCTCGCCCACCAGGCCTGGTGGGGCGGCGACGTAAGGCCGCGATCCTCTTACCCCTCTCCCTTGGGGAGAGGGAGCAGGGTGAGGGGAAGGAAGTCCCCAGGCGTCACGGAATCATCATGAATACACCTTCATCGTCCCTGCGACCCAGCTCCTAAAGAACTCGTTCTCTCGCGGTCGATAGATTCCAAACCATTCGGGGGGGAAGCATGCGAATATCGGGCACGACTTTGGTGCTGTGTCTGACGATGGCTCTCGCACTCAGTGCCCCAACAACAGGGCCAGCACGAGCTGGGACAATGCAGACCTACATCGTTCTCTACAACGCCCAAGTCGTCCCGGCGGACGCCGCCCTCACGATTGCTAACGCAGGCGGTGTTTTCGTGTACGCCTACGACGCCATTGGCGTCGTCATCGCCCGCTCAGACGATGTCAACTTTCGCGAAAAGTTGTTGTGGGACAACCGTATCGAGAATGCAGCGTCGACAGCCGGTTTCGCCATCAAACTCAGAGACGATATCGTGACCGACGATGCCTCTGGGCCGCTTCTGCCCAACTCGCCTGCGCCGGGTGGCGACAATCTCTCGGGTCTGCAGTGGGACATGGCGCGGATTCATGCGCCAGAGGCGAGAGCAATCACAGGAGGTAGTTCGTCGGTGCTCGTCGGGGACATCGACACCGGGCTCGATTACACACATCCGGACCTGGCGCCGAATGTCGATAGCGCCAACAGCGCGAACTGCCTCACCGGTATACCGGTGCCCGGCGAGGTCGCCGCAAACGATGACAATGGCCACGGCACGCATACGGCCGGCACGATCGCTGCGGCAAAGAACACCATCGGCATCGTCGGCGTGGCGCCGAACGTGAGGATCGCCGGGATCAAGGCAGGCGACGCCGCCGGTTTCTTCTTTCCGGAGGCGGTGGTCTGCGCGTTCATGTGGGCGGGGACGCACCACGTTGACGTCACGAACAACAGCTACTTTGCCGATCCGTTCTACCTCAATTGCCACAACGACCCAGTGCAGAGGGCTATCTGGAAAGCGGAGCAGCGGGCCATTCGCTTCGCTCAGAGCCAGGGAGTCACGGTGGTCGCGGCAGCGGGGAACTTCGCCGACGACCTTGCCCACCCGACAATGGATCTCCAAAGCCCCGACAACACAACGCCCGTTCCGCGCACCGTTCACAACGACTGCGTCGACATCCCGGTCGAGATCGCGGGCGTCATCGGGGTGTCGGCTGTGGGCGACCTTCTGATGAAATCGTTCTACTCGAGCTACGGCGTGGGAGTCATACAGGTCGCCGCTCCGGGCGGGGATTCGATTCTTCAGCGGACTCCCGCTGCCCCCAACGGGCGTGTGCTCTCGACCTGGCCGAGCGCGTTGTTCCTGACGAAGTGCCTTCCCGCACGCAGGGTCATGGATCCATCGGGAGCGACCTACTGCTACCAGCAAGGGACGTCGATGGCCTCGCCGCACGTTGCCGGCGTCGCGGCCCTCATAGTGAGCGGTGGAATGAAGCAGCCGGGGCAGGTGGCTGCGGCTATTCAGCGAACCGCCGACCCGACGGCATGTCCAGCGGACGTGTCCCCGTACGCATTCTTCCCATCGGCGAACAACGGAGCACCCCAGGCGTGTCAGGGAGGCGTCGGTTCCAACTCGTGGTTCGGGAAGGGACTGGTCAATGCGTTCAAGGCTGTGACTGCTCCGTAGGTCTGTAATTTAGAACGCGAGCCCATTCGGCACGGGATCGGGCGGCTCATTACGGGCCGCTCGATTCCGTGTCGTTCGTTGGATCCCGACTCTGGCCTCTCCGTTGACATTCGCTTGCGGCAACATAGAGACTGCGCCACACTTGGAAGAATTCTTCAACGCACCCACTGGATCGGCGACTTTGCGAAAATATTCGGTGCAGCTTCAGTATTAGATCTCTTGCTACCTTAGATTCAGACCCAACCGAGTTGACAAAATCGTCGGGGGTTGCGGAGCTGCCGGAGCGGGTGCATGGGCACCTGAATGATCTGGACACCTTGCTGGCCGTCAATCAGGTCAACCGCGGGAAGGAGATCCTAGCCACCCTCGACGCGCAGATCGTTCTACGGCCCGCTGGCGACCACTTGAACGCGGAAATCTCCGGCCACTTGGGGCGGGTGTTTGCACTGGTAGCGGCAAAAGATCGACGAGGTTCAAACAGTTGGCTGGGGGAGGAGGATTCGAACCCCCGCTAACGGGTTCAGAGCCCGTCGTCCTACCACTAGACGATCCCCCACTGCCACTGTTGCCGCTCGAGCATACTCATTATAGAAACGTAGTTGAGCATCGTCAATTCACGCGCTGGCGAGTGCGGTTTCTCATTAAAGCGCGTGCGCTCTGGGAAGAGACCGCTGTTGGCAACCTCACGGTGTCTAGCCGCCATCCGCAACGGGCAGGTTTCACGCGGAGGCACTTCATCCCCAGTCGTCCCCCCCGACGATCCGCCGATTGTACGCGTGCGCCCGCGCGGCGCACGTCACAGACTCCGACGCATCCAACCGCTGGGTGGGCCTCCAGGGAGTGAGATATGTTCGGCCCGAAGGTGGGCGAACGTGTCATCGTCGAGGTCTTGCCGTCCGGGGAGTCGTACCCGGGCGAGGTCGTGTTCCTCGACCACACAGGTGTGGGAATCGCCCCCGCGATGCGGTGGGTGGTGCCGCCGGAACTCGGCACTGCCATCCGTATTACTTTTGTCCGCAAAGATGGTCTCTACGAAGGCCACGGCGCTGTTGCCGCCACCTTGAGGGAGCCCGAGGTGTTGGTGACGGTGCAGCTAGATGGCGACGTTTCCCGGACGCAGCGACGCGACTTCATGCGCCGCGATGCCAGTCTCAATGCCGATCTCATGGTCCAAGGGCATGCGCATCACTGCGTGACCAAGGATGTCAGTGGGGGCGGCGTGAGCGTGCTCTTTGGCGAGATCCCGTCCTTAGTTGAAGGCGAGTCGTTCGAAGTCGTGCTCAATGTCCCCGATGGTCGCGAGCCGATCCGGGCCCAGTGTCAAGTGAAGTACATTCGAGAGGTCCTGCGCGGATCACGATGGTTGGTCGGCGGTCAGTTCTCGACGATCGCCGAAGAAGATCGTCAACGTCTCGTGCGGTTTGTGTTCCGCCTCGAACTCGCGCAAAAGCGGCCGGCAGGCAAAAAGTAACCCGCTCTTCTCCGGTATCTTGCCCGCGGTGTCGAGCACGACCTCCGGATCTGTTTACCGCTTTGCGGCAACGACGTCGGGCTTCAGCACCCCAATGAACGGGAGATTCCGGTACAGCTGGCGGTAATCCAGCCCGTAGCCGACCACGAACTCATCGGGAATCTCGAATCCGCGGTACGCAATCGGTAGGGTATCCACGATGCGGCGTGCGGTTTTGTCCAGCAACGTGCAAACACGCAAGCTGGCGGGGTCGCGCGCGCGCAGTGTGCGAAGCAGGTAGGCGGCGGTCAAGCCCGTGTCGATGATGTCTTCGACCAGCACGACATGCCGTGTCGCGATCTGTTCGTCGAGGTCTTTGATGAGGCGGACCGCCCCCGAGGGCGTGGTGGTGTCCCCATACGAGGTGATCGCCATGAAGTCGATCGTCATCGGAACCGTGATAGCCCGGGTGAGGTCGGCCATGAAGTACAGGGCACCCTTGAGCACGCTCACGAGCAGCGGGGTGCTGGTGGCATAGTCGCGGGAAATCTGCGCGCCCAGAGCCCGGATGCGATCCTGGATTTGGGCTTCCGTGATCAGGACCCGCGCGATGTCGTCAGCCAGAGGCATTAGGACGATGTGCGGGCAACGGATTTCGCGAGGCCGTACTTAAAGAGGAGACTCCGGTAGTCCCGGCCGTAGAAGATCTTGACGCGCACGTTGGGGTACAGTTCCCGCAAGCGGCGCAGCTTGCGGTTCTTCTTGGTTACGAGGCTCTGTTTGAGGGTGGTTAACTCGATGTACAGATTCAACTCCGGGAGGAAGAAATCGGGGTTGAAGCTTTCTATCACTCGCCCCTGCGCGTCTCGCTGGAGAGGGAAGCTCCGCGGTTCGTACTCCCACCGGATACCGTAAAAGTCGAGGAGTCGGGCGAATTCGGCTTCACTCTCGTGCGCGAAGCGGGGGCGGGTCGGCGAGACGTCGCCCAGGCTTTTGCGGTCGGCCACCAGGTGGGTTTCACCTCCTAGAGATCTCTCGGGGAGGGGAACAGCCTCCGCCCCCAGAGGGAGAAGCGCGTCAACTGCGCCCGCAGAAGGGCCGATTTGCGTTCAGTATACCTACGTCTCCCCGAGTCGTGCAAGCAGAGGAGTCACTGGTGAACCGGAGAAGTTGACTGGGATATAAGGAGAAAGCTGTGTCCGAGCCCACACCCCCGATTCCCGAGGCCGATCTCAAACGCTGGCTGACGCAACTGCGCAGCACCGATGTGACTTTGCGCAGTGATGCGGCGCACCAGTTGGGCAAGATTGGTGACGAGCGCGCCGTCGAGGCGCTGGTAGAGGCGCTGTCCGATTCCGACGAGTATGTGCGCAAGAGCGCAGTGACCGCGCTGCGCCGGATCGGCGGACCGGCCGCCATGGAGGGACTCCGTCGGGCCCTGGCCGATCGCTCCGAGCAGGTCGTATTGCAGGCGGTGAACGGACTGCGCGACATGCGCGACCGCGAGGCGGTAGAGCCATTGGTCCGCGTCCTCACGCGCCGTGAGCGCTCCCTGCAGCTGGCGGCGACGGATGCCCTCATTCGCATTGGCGCGGATGCCGTCCCCCCTCTGATGGAGGCGTTCAAGGACCGGGCATTGCGCCGCCGGATTGGCAACCAGATCTGGAAGATCCTAGTGGACATGGGGACAAAGTCCATTGACCCCCTGCTGCAGATGCTCACCGACGAGAACCAATACGTGCGGCTGACTGCCATCTCCGTGCTGGGGCGGATCGGCGATCGTCGCGTGGCTGCTCCACTCGTCCACCTATTCTTAGACGACCCCCGGATGCAAGAGGCGGTGGTCACGACCTTAGCCCGGTTGGAGGAGCGCCGCGTGCTCGAGTCTCCGGGCTCGCCGGCGGCCGACCGCGAGATCTTCCTCCCCAAGGACGTGGTGGACGGCTTTCTGGGACGACCGCGCGAGGACGTCACGAGAGTACTCACTGAGGCACTCGAGAATCCCAGCCCAAAGGTGCGCCGCTTTGCGCTCAAAGCCCTGTACGCGTTACACGGGGATTCGGCAATGGATCGGCTGGTCGCGGCGCTCAAAGACGATGACATCGACGTGAAGCGCCTCGCGATCAAAATCATGGGGAAGATGCGCAACAAGCGCGTCATCGATCCGCTCGTGCAGCTCATTCTGCACGATGGGGAGCAAGTGGAAGAGACAGCGTGGAACACCTTGAAGGTCCTGACCGACCTACGCGAGTACGACGAACTACGTGCCCGTGTGGCCAAAGAACGCGCCGGGACCCGCCCCGCCGTGCGCAAGTACACGAAGTCCAAAGACGTCTCTCCGGACTGGTGGCGGGAGCAAGACTGACACCGCCGCCAGGAACGCACATCGGCGGGACACGGTGATGCCGGGAGCGAGGGCGGGGGCTGCGCGCGCGGGTTGAGGCGATGGCGGTAAGGAAGCAGCCGTGGTTTGAACGGACATTTCCGACGGGGCTGCCTCCGACGATGTTGGCCGTCATCCTCGAGCGCCTGCGCGGGACACCGGTGCGCCTAGAGGAACGGCTCGCCGGTCGGTCAGTGGCTGTACTGACGCGGCGCCTCGGCGAGACTTGGTCGATTCAGGAGAACGCTGGGCACCTTTTAGATCTCGAACCCCTGTGGTTGCAGCGCGCCGACGACCTGCTGAAAAAGCGTCCTGTTATGACCCCCGCCGACCTGCAGAACCGTAAGACACACGAGGCCCACCACAATGCCGCCTCACTGGACGCCTTGCTCGAGGAGTTCCGCCGCGCGCGAGGAGCACTCCTCGACCGCCTCGACGAGGCCGAGGAGAGTGTGCTCGTCCACACGGCGCCGCATCCGAGGCTCCGCACGCCCATGAATCTGGTCGATCACGCCTTTTTTGTGGCGGAGCACGATGACTACCACCTGGCACGGATCACTGAACTTCTCCGGGAATTCACTTGATTAAGAATAAGCGCGCCTGACACACGGAAACTTCCGTATAGTCTCCCGCACCCTTTCCCACGGCACCCGGCACGAGATTCGGGAAGGCAAACGGGCCACGCAGCCAGCAGAACGTCCCAACGGAAGGGTCATTTCCTTGAAGTGCCTGGCATCGTCTGAGGACGAGGGAGACCGCAGATGCGCGTTCTGATCACGAACGACGATGGCATTGCATCTCCGGGTCTCCAGGCCCTTGTAAATGAGTTCGCCCCTGTCGCGCAGACTTTCGTCGTGGCGCCGGAGGGGGAACGCAGTGCGACCGGCCACGCGATCACGCTGCACAAACCGCTACGGGCACGCGCGGCGGCCATTGCGGGTGCGACGGCGGCGTGGGTAAGCAATGGCACGCCGGCCGATTGTGTAGCGCTCGGCATGCTCGAGTTGGTCCCCGAACGGCCTGACGTCGTGCTCTCCGGCATCAACGCAGGGCCCAACTTGGCACGTGATCTCACGTACTCGGGGACGGTATCTGGCGCGATGGAAGGAGCGATCTTTGGCGTGCCCAGTATCGCGGTTTCCGTCGCCGCCTTCACCGACCCCACCTTTCCCGCAGCCGCGCACTTCACCGGGGAGTTAGTCCGTGCCATTCTGCTCCATGGTCTGCCCACGGACACTCTGCTCAATGTGAACGTCCCAAACCTGCCAGCACACCGCATTGCCGGTATTGCGATCACGCGCCAGAGTGCTAGGCGCTACATCAGTCGGCTGGAAAAGCGGGTGGATCCCCGCGGCCAAGCCTACTACTGGCTCACGGGGGACCCGTCTACGCAGGAGGATGTTGAAGGAACGGACACGTGGGCGCTCGCCTCGAACCAGATCTCCGTTACCCCCATCACACTGGACATGACCGATGACCGCGCGTTCGCGGTCCTTCGCTCCTGGAACCTCGCGTGGAGTCCTGAGATGCACTAAGGCACGCAGGCCGAGCCTCCCTGCCGGAAGCTCCAGATGGTGGGGGTGAGTAGGGGGAGAGTCGCCGGCGCGGCTTAGCGGAAAGGGAAACTCCGTGCTGCGGCGAACCGCACCCAAGACGTCTCAACATACCAGTCATCGTCCCTTTCTTCGGAGCAGCGAATGGTCCAGTTTGACGACGTCACCAAAGCTTTTTCGAACGGCGTCACCGCCCTCCGCCGCGTCTCCCTCCGGATTGAGCCGGGGGAGTTTGTCTTTATTGTCGGCCCCACGGGGACAGGCAAGTCCACCCTCCTGCGCCTGATCTATCGCGACGAGCTTCCCACCTCCGGGCGGGTCACCGTGTACCAGCGCGATGTCACCCGCTTGCGGCCCCGCGGGGTGGCCCTGTTACGGCGACGCCTCGGGGTTGTGTTTCAGGACGGGAGACTGCTCCCCAACCGCACCGCTTACGAAAACGTCGCGTTTGCGTTGCGGGTGATTGGAGCACCGGCCGAAGAACTGCGACCGCGGGCGATGCGGGTACTAGAACTCGTCGGCCTGGGCGCTCGGGCCGACGCCATGCCCCCCGAATTATCGGGTGGGGAACAGCAGCGCGTCAGCATCGCCCGCGCGATTGTGAATAACCCTCCGCTGTTGCTAGCCGATGAGCCGACCGGCAGTCTCGACCCCAACTCCTCGTGGGAGATCATCCAGCTCCTGTCTCAGATCAACTTGCAAGGCACGACCGTACTTGTTACCACACACAACAAAACGATCGTGGACATCCTCCGCCGCCGTGTCATCCAGCTGGCGGGCGGTCAGGTGGTCCGGGACCAATCGCGCGGCTTGTACGCCGTCGAGGCGTAAATGGCGTCCCGCGTCCAGCGCGTGCACGTCGTAGCAGGGCAGGCTGTCTCCTTTGCGGCCGACGCCGCGACGAGCTTCCGGCGAAACGGTCTGATGACGGTCGCTGCGGTGACGACGATCATGGTCGCCCTGCTCGTCGTAGGCACCGCTGTCCTGCTGGGTCTGAACCTCTCGCACATAGCCGCCACGCTCGAAGGACAGGTCGAGGTCGTGGCGTTCTTGCGCGATGGGTTGTCCTCATCGGCGCTGGCCCGAGTGCAAGAGACAATCGTCGCGATGCCTGACGCCGCGTCGGTCAAGTTTGTGAGTCGCGCCGACGCGTTGGGCCGCTTGCGGCAGCGGTTAGGAGACAGTGCCGCGTTCGCCGACCTGGAATCATCCAACCCGCTGGCGGACTCGCTGGAGGTGCGGCTGGTCGATCCCGCACGCGCCCGCGTCGTCGCCACAGCTATCAGCAATGTGAACGGGGTCGACGAAGTGACCTATGGCGCGCAGGTCCTTGATCGATTGCTTGCACTGATCCAGGGGGTCCGGGTGCTCGCCGGAGTTCTCACACTGTTTCTCTCTGGGGTTGCTCTTGTTGTGGTCGTGAATACCATCCGCCTCACCGTGATTGCGCGCCAGCGGGAGATCGAGATCATGCGGTTGGTGGGCGCGACCCGGTGGTTCGTCCAGTGGCCGCTGCTGCTGGAAGGGGTCCTCGAGGGGACTGTGGCGGCCGGAGGGGCGACCGTCGTGCTGGCTGGGTTCTACGCTCTCGGGGCCGCACGGGTAGCAAGCGCCTTGCCATTTTTCCCCTTGGTGTCAGTCACGAGCGGCGTGCAATCGGTCGCGATTGTGGTCGCCGCCACGGGTGTGATCGTTGGCGCTGCAGGGAGCCTTATTGCGGTGCGCCGATTCGTGATGTCATGAGAAAGATCTCGGAGATCTGCGTTATCGTTCTCCTGGGGCTGCTGCTCCTCGCTCCCGACGCCAGAGCCCAGACCGAAGGATTCCCCGCACCCCTGCAGTTAGTCGAACGCCAGTTGCAGCAGGTGTTGACCCAGCTCGCCGCTCAGCGACGCCGCCTGGGTTTGGTGCGCCGAAAGGAACGGCGTCTGCTCGGAGAGTTAGAGGGGATCGATCGGACCAAAGAACAGGCCGAACGCCGGCTGGCCGAACTGGCGGCGGAATCGCGGCAGACAAAGGCGCGCGCCCAGGGCGTTGCGGTGCAGCTTGCCCAGACCAACCAGCAGCTCCAAACACGGCGCTATCGGCTGGGGACCCGGTTGCGAGAGGTTTACAAATACGGCCAGACCGGGTACCTAGACGTTTTGCTCGGGGCAGACGACTTCACCTCGTTCATCGTCCACTGGCACCGCGTCGCGACCATCGTCTCCGCTGATGCCGGTGCGGTCGAGTCGTACCGTCTCGAAGCCGCCCGCCGCCGTCAGTTGCAAACCACGCTGTCCGAGGATCAAGCGTATCTGAGAGCCCTCACCGCCGATGCCGTGGCCCGCCGGCAAGAGATCGTGACACAGGAGCGCGCGAAGCGCACGATGCTGAAGCGGATTCAGACCGAGCGGGCGGCCTTTGAACGCATGGTGCGTGAGCTGGAGGTGAACTCCCGCGACCTCGGGGTGATGATCCGCGGCGCTCAAGCCCCGCCGCTGCGCCCGCACGTGGCGGAGGCCCGGACGCCGTTTGCGTTTATGTGGCCCTCGCGCGGTGCGATTACCTCAGGGTTCGGCCTCCGCCGCCACCCGGTGTGGGGCATCATGCACGTACACACCGGCATCGACATCGCCGCCGTATGGGGCTCGCCAGTGCTCGCCGCCTCTGATGGTCGGGTGATCTACGCTGGCTGGTTCGGGGGGTATGGGAAAATCGTCGTCATCGATCATGGCCAGGGGATCTCCACGCTGTATGGTCACCTCTCGCAGTCGCTGGTCCCCTCTGGCGAAGAGGTGCACCGCGGCCAAGTGATTGCCCGCGTGGGCAACACGGGGTTCTCCACCGGCCCACACATCCACTTTGAGATTCGCATCAACGGCACTCCCGTCGACCCCGAAGGCTTCTGACCCGCAGGGGCCGTGAGTGGACCTGCGCTGAGCAGGCGAGTAAAATGAGTCCGATTCCCGCCGCCCAATGCGCGGGATCGCGGGGTGGGTATGGTCATTCGCCGAGTTGTCGTCGCTGTGGTAGTTCTTGTTGCCCTCGCCGCTGGCCTGGGTGTGCTTTGGCCGTCGCTCAGTCTCCATGGTCAGCCCGCCGCCTTCGCTCAGGGCCAGACCCTCCTGCAAGCCGTCGTCCGTGAAGTGCACCTGCGGTATATCGATGCAACAGTGAACGACTCCACCTTATACACCGGTGCCCGCGACGGCGTTCTGAAGGCGAGCGGATCGTCATGCGCCCGCACCGTCGCCGATACCTCTGCGCCCCCCGCCACCCCGGAGCGCATCGCAGCACTGGTGACTGCCGCGACCCAGCGCTGTACCCCGGCTCCCGATGCCTCTGCACTCTACTTTGGCGCCGCGCGAGGCATGCTGGATTCTCTCGGAGATCCTTACACGCGGTTCATGGACCCCCGCGCCTTTGACGAGTTCAGACAGGACCAGAAGGGTTACTTCTTCGGGATCGGGATTCTTATCGACCTCAAAGACAAGCGCTTAATTGTCGTGCAACCGATCCCGGGTACCCCGGCCGCGCGGGCGGGGCTCCGCGCGGGCGACCGCATCAACACGATCGATGGCCTGCCCACCGCGGAGATGTCCCTGCCCGAAGCCGTGGCGCACATCCGCGGACCGAGAGGGTCCCAGGTCACTCTCGGCATCGAACGGGGCGATCGGATATTGTTGACCAAAACTATCGTGCGGGACCGCATCGAGATGCTCGCGGCGGAGGGGGGAGAGACGCTTGATGCCTCCACGCAGGCGACATTGCAGCAGGCCGGGATCGGGTACATCCGCCTCGTGACGTTTAATGACAATACCGAGAAAATGTTCGCAAGCGCGCTGCACGCGGCCATGCAATCCGGTGCCCGAGCGCTCATCCTTGACCTGCGTAATAACGGAGGCGGTCTGTTGGACATCTCGCTGCAGGTGCTCGACCATTTCGTGCCCGCCGGACAGGCGCGAGTCCACACCGTCGACCGTGACGGGCGCAAGGAGACCGACCGCGCCACCAGCGGCGTGGCCAAGATCACCCTCCCCACCGTCGTCCTGGTCAATGAGTTTACGGCCAGCGCGTCGGAGATCGTTTCCGGCGCCCTGCAGGATCACCACGTGGCGGTCTTGGTGGGGGTGAAGACCTACGGCAAAGGCGTGATCCAGACGATCGTCGACCTGCCGATGAGCTCGGGCGCCGCGATCACAACCGCAAAGTACCTGACGCCGTCAGAGCACGATATCCACCACAAAGGGCTGCAACCCGATGTGGTGGTGGGCGAGGCCGAAGAGGCGATCCGCGCCCGTCTCCAGGGCAAACCCGACGACGTCGTGGATGAACAGGTCAAGCAGATGCGAGCCGCGCAGCTTGCGCGGGCCATCGAGATTCTCAAGCAGAAGCTAGGTCGAAGTGATCTGCGACACGTACGGGTGCTGTCGGCAACGAGGCTCGCCGCAGCCGCCTAGACGCCTCCTCCCTCTGGCATGAATCGACGCCGATCCCGAATCCGCGCACGCGCGGTGCGGCCGGTCCCTGTGGCTGCCATCGTCGTGGTCGTTGGGCTATTGGTTGGTGTGGGGTTTTCCCAGGGGTGGTGGCTGGGTCCGCGCGCCCCGGCGAATCTCCCAGGCGGGCGAACCGGAACTGGCGTCGGTGACGACGCCGTCGACACTGCGGTGCGCGCGGTGCTCGATCAGGATGCCACGGTCATCACATCTTCCACACGGCCCCGCACGGCGCAGCAACGGGGCGAGGTGTACCAGTGGACGACACGCACCTTTGAGATCAAAGCGCGTGGTCGGGTTAGCGTTCTCGTCCGCCGGCTCAATCAGCGGGTCATACCGGTGGGCGGCCGGGTCCTTTCGCAGACGCCGACCGCCATTCAGGTGGGGATCCGGCGTGCGGGACTGGAGGCCGTCACCGACGAGATCCGGCTCATTCCGTTTACCCCGGCGGCGCGCGTGGCCATCCTCTTCGATGATGCCGGTGGCAGCCTCGTGCACGCGCAGGCCATTATCGATCTGGGCCGGGCGGTGACGATTACTGTCCTGCCGGGGCTGCGGTTTTCCCGTGAGGTTGCGCTCAAAGCAGAAGAGGAGGGGCTGGAGGTAATGCTACACTTACCCCTCGAGCCCGAAGACCCGAAACTGCTGCTGGGTCCGGGGGGGATCACAACCGCAATGAACGACACTCAGATCGCGCAAACCGTGGCTGCGGACCTTGATCAAGTCCCGGGGGCGATCGGGATCAACAACCATGAGGGCTCAAAAGCCACAGCCGATGAGCGAGTGATGCGCGCCGTGCTCGAGGTCATCAAATCCCGGGGGCTCTTCTTTGTCGATAGTGTCACCTCCCCGCGCACGATCGCGGGACGTCTGGCCGCGCAGATGCAGATTCCCACGGCCTCGCGGGCAGTCTTTTTGGACAATCAGAACCAAGCCGAGCCGATCCGCGCGCAGCTGCGCGAACTGATTGCCGTGGCGCTCCAACGCAAGCAAGCGATCGCGATTGGCCACGCGATGCGCATGACCCCGCAGGTCCTCCAAGAGCTGTTGGGGGAGTTCGACCGCCAGGATATTGAATTGGTGCCGGTGTCGACCTTAGTGCATTGACCCGCGGGGGTGGGGAAGGCATCTAGTGGAGCGGGTAGGAGAAGGCGGATTGCCCCCGAACTTCGGACACCAGAGGCAAACTCCGAACCTGCCGCACGCGAGGAGGAGTCGTCCATGACAGCCCAGGCAGCAGTCATTACTCCCCATGAAGATCCGTGGCAGATGGCCTTGCGGCAGTACAATATCGCGGCCGATTACTTGCCTCTCAAACGCGGCATCCGCGAGTTGCTCGCCTTCCCGAAACGAGAACTCACCGTGAACTTCCCCGTGAAGATGGACGACGGGTCCGTGCGCATCTTCACGGGCTACCGCGTGCACCACAGCACAGTGTTGGGGCCCACGAAAGGCGGCATCCGCTATCACCCAGATGTCACCCTGAACGAAGTCCGGGCGCTCGCGATGTGGATGAGCTGGAAGTGCGCCACGGTCGGCCTGCCGTACGGCGGGGCGAAGGGCGGGGTGATAGTCAATCCCAAGGACCTGTCGCGCGAGGAACTGGAGCACCTCACCCGCCGGTACGCGACGGAGATCGGCATTCTCATCAGTCCCGATGGCGACATTCCGGCCCCGGATGTCGGCACGAACCCGCAGACCATGGCGTGGATCATGGACACTTACAGCATGCACCGTGGCTACTCAACCCCGTCCGTCGTGACCGGGAAGCCGCTGTCCATCGGGGGGTCTTACGGCCGGGTCGAGGCGACCGGGCGAGGCGTGACCTTTGCCGCACGGGAAGCCTGTCGGCACCTGGGGATGTCGCTCAACGGGGCGAAGGTCGTCGTGCAGGGCTACGGGAACGTCGGGTCGGTGGCAGCCTACCTCTTAGCCGATCTGGGCTGTACGGTGGTGGCAGCCAGCGACTCCGGCGGCGGCGTCTACAACCCAAAGGGACTGGATCCCCGCGGCCTCCTGAAGTTCAAAGAAGAGCACGCCAGCGTGGTGGGGTTTTCCGGGACCGAGCGCGTCACGAACGCGCAACTGCTCGAACTCCCCTGCGACATCCTGATTCCCAGCGCGCTAGAAGGGCAGATCAATGCCCAGAACGCGTCGAGAATCAAAGCCCGGCTGATCGTGGAGGGAGCCAACGGGCCGATCACGCCCGATGGCGATGAAGTCTTGGAGAGCCGCAAGGTCTTTGTCGTCCCCGATGTCCTCGCTAACGCGGGTGGGGTGATCGTCTCCTACTTCGAATGGGTGCAGGGCCTGCAACAGTTCTTCTGGACCGAGGAAGAAGTCAACCAGAACCTCGAACGGATCATGGTCCGCAGCTTCGGGCAGGTGTTGCGGACCGCCCAAGACCGCAAGGTTACGATGCGCACGGCCGCCCTCATCCGCGCGATCGAGCGGGTCGCAGATGCGCTGATGACGCGAGGGATCTACCCCTAACTGACCTGGCCTCCCGCCCCCCGGGGCCCTCTTACCCTCGTTTCCGCCCTCAGGCTTATAGGAGCCTCCGGCCTGGCCGTATGCAGGAGATTGATCGAACTCCGGCCTCCGGCCTGCGCGCGGAGCCCGCGAAGCCGGCGGGTCAGGTGCTGGTGGAGGATTGAGTAGGGGGGTAAGCGAACCAGATACCCGCTCCAGACGCTTTATTTAGGTAAATCAGAATCGCGGTCAAGGGAGGGGAGTGCGTAATGAAGCGACTTCAAATCTTGATTACGCTGGCGGTCTCAGTCCTACTCGCCGTCGGTGGTTACTTCGTACCTGCCGCGCCTGCCGCCACCATGGGGCCGGTCACGGATCCGATCGGCGTGGTAAAGGTGAGCAAGGGTCAACCGCTCACCATCGCGTACTGGCAGGTGATCACGGGGCCGAATGGTAATCTGGGGATCGACGTCCGGAACGGTATCGAGATCGCGATTGACGATAAGAAAGCAGTTCTGGGCTTCCCGATCAAGTTGATCGGCGAAGACTCCGGATGTAACGCTGAGGGCGGCACGACCGCAGCGACCAAGTTAGCCGCGAACAGCCAGGTCGTTGCGGCAATCGGCTCAACGTGTTCGAGTGAAGCACGTCCAGGGGCACCAATTCTTTGGAAGGCTGGCATCGCCACCGTTTCGCCAGCCAATACTGCCCCCGACCTCACCGACTCCAAGCGCAGCGCCGACTACGACGGTTACCTGCGCACGGCGCACAACGACCTCATCCAAGGCGCCGTGGGGGCGACCTTCGTGCGCACGGTCCTGAAGCTCAGCAAGGTTGCCACAATCCATGACGGCAGCCCGTACGCTGAGGGGCTGGCGAACGCGTTTGCCGCCAGCTTCAAGAAGCAGGGCGGGACGATCACGGCCGCAGAGGCGGTCAACGTCGGCGACACGGACATGCGGCCAGTCCTGACGAAGATCGCGGCGACCAAGCCGGAGCTCATCTACTTCCCCATCTTTGTGGCCGAAGGCGGGTTTATCGCCCGGCAGTCCAAAGAGGTTTCGGGGTTGGAAAAAGTCAAGCTGATGGGCGCGGACGGACTCTTCGACCCGAACTTCCTCAAAGCGGCCGGCGATGCGGCGACGGGCATGTACCAAAGCAGTCCGGACACCAGGACCGAGGTACTTGGTTCGGTTTACACGGTCTTCCTGAAGAAGTACGAGACGAAGTTCGGAACCAAGCCGCTTTCTATCTTCCACGCACACGCGTACGATGCGGCCAACATCATTTTTGCGGCCATCGAGAAAGTGGGCAAGACGGACAGTGCGGGCAACCTCTACATTGGCCGCAAGGCCCTTCGGGATGCGCTGTTTGCGACTAAGGGCTGGAAGGGCGTCACCGGCACGCTGACGTGTAACCCGTTCGGGGACTGTGCCGATCCCCATCTCGCGGTCTACCAGATCACAGCGGGTGATCCGTCGAAGTGGGATCCGGGTGTCACCAACCCGAAGCCAATCTATCCGGTTGTGAAGTAGACGCGTAAGCTCTAGGTTGTGTGTAGGGGGATGGGCTGCGAAGTCGTAGCTCATCCCCCTACTTCGTAGGTAAGCGGTGGGGGCATGGGGCGGACTTTCTGGCAACGCGTCTCGCTGATCTCGCTGTTCCTCTGGGCCTTCCGGATTACGGTGGTCCTCGTGGTCGTCGTGGGGACCTACGGCACCCTCAGTTCCGGTAAGTACGGTCCTGCGCAGTGGATCGACATCGTTATCTTCGGTCTCTCCCAAGGCAGCATTTACGCGCTCATCGCACTGGGCTATACGATGGTTTACGGCATCCTGCGCATGATCAACTTTGCGCATGGTGAAGTGTTCATGAGCGGGGCGTACACGGCATACTTTGCCGCCGCAGCCCTGAACGGATTTGGCTTCCTCACCACCCACCCATTCATCGGCCTGCTCATTGTCCTAGTGGTGGCGATGGCCACCGCGACTGTTGTCGGGCTTCTGGTCGAGCGGATAGCCTACCGGCCCCTGCGTCGTGCCCCCCGCTTAGTGCCGTTGATCTCCGCGATTGGCGCATCCTTCTTTTTGCAATACACTTTCCGCGGATTCTTCGGTGCGGGATTCCAGGCCTATCCGGACTGGCCACTCTTTAAGGGCCACCTGGT
>Ga0099794_10000314_pt1 | contig 16524 bp, 16 predicted proteins | sample Rivendell_Oct201_10_FD_77320 | JGI IMG/M metagenome (GOLD analysis project Ga0099794, IMG submission 77320) | Vadose zone soil microbial communities from the Eel River Critical Zone Observatory, Northern California, USA -... | ecosystem: Host-associated > Plants > Roots > Rhizosphere > Soil ... | reverse complement strand
GCATCAGACCACCCATTTCCGGCCGCTCCGCGATGGCTCCGGCCGCCGCTGCCCCAATTCGAGACTGAGCCCACGCCGTACCAATGGCGCCGAGGCCCACAGCAAGAGCCGCCGCTAACCCCAGCAGTCCCGAGTTCGTTCCGCTGGGCTTTGCAGCCCCCGCCGCCGCGGCGTCCTGCGCTAGGGCCATCCCGGCCGTTGCGAACAACACGAATAGTGTAGCCAAGACCACAATGCCTAACTTCTTCACCCTCATCACCACCGAGATATCGGTCCTGTTCTCCGTGCACGTACACCTGCGCGCGGGCTCCGACTCCGTCGCCAACCCGCGATCATGAAGAATTGAGTCACCTGACCGTTACCGACCAGGGGCCGCCGATTTCTGGAATGGCCGGTAAGCCCGACCACTCTCTTCATGGAATTTGAACTTGCTAAAGAACTCCACCCAGTGCAGACGGGCAGGCTGGATGATGTGCCCAATAATCGTAAAGAGGAGAAACAGGGCCTGAGCGCCTGCCGCGATCAGGATGGCGACGAGAACCCCGGGCGTCCCGAGCTGGGCCCCCAAGTCGTTCGCCGCTTTCGCCAGTGCAGCGGCGGCCAACCCAAACGCCATAAGCCGGGCGTGCGAGAGGATGTGGCCAAACGACGAGGTACTCTCCAGCAGCCACAGGAACCGCTTGATGACATCCCGCTCGACTACGAGAGAGATCCCCGCCACCACAACCGCGGCGAGAAACAAGTACAATCCGATGCCACCTAACCCCGCGGGCAGGATCGCACCCTGCGCCCCGAGGAACAGCAAGAGTCCCGCGGTACCGAGCATGATCACGAGGGACTCGAAGACACCCACGTAGTATCTGTGCCGGATGGTCTCTACCAGGTGGACGGTCAGGCCCAGGAAGATCATCAGGATGCCCGCCGCAATGATGCTCAGAAAGTACGGCGTTTGATTCTCTGACGCCAGTCGGTCGAAAATCGGATGAATTGGCAGGTGGTATTTATGTGCGACCAGCTCTGGGACGTTTCCAAAGAATTCCAAGTAGACCGCACCGAAGAAGATGATCCACAGCGCGCACACTCTCATCAAAAAGGACACGTCCGCCAAGATTTGCGGCGCAAACCGAAGACTTAGGAAGTTGATCGTCCACGCCCGTCCGGTTCGTGCCATCTGCCGGAGCTTCCATCCCCCCCAGAACATCAGCAGGCCATACCCGATGTCCCCGATCACGAGCCCCACGAAGATCGGAAAGGTGATGGCGACAACGGGACTGGGATCCCACGCCCCATAACGGGGAGGCTGAAACAGCGCGAGTAAGCGCTGAAACGGGTGAATGAAGGCGGGATTATCGAGCAGCACCGGCACGCGCTCGGGTTCCACGTGCGCATCGGCCGGTTCGTCGGAGACCACAATGTCGCCATTGAATCGGCCGTGGAGCGCACGCCGGACGGCGGGGACCACACGCGTCGGCGCCCATCCGTACAAAATGAATGTGTAGTGTGATTGCGCGAGCTCGGGAACGACCTTCAGCTGGGCCAGCCGGTCCGCCACCCAAACCCGAAGGGCCAACAGGCGCGGACGCGCCGATGTCGCCAGCGCGCGAAGTTCTTGATCGATACGCTCCAGCTCAGCGGGGATCTCGGCTTTCCGCCGCTGCATCGTGGCAATCGTCTCGACGGGCCCCTCCTGGGCGAATCGCGCCGGCAGCCGGAGCTCAGCGGCCCCGATGCGGGACAAGACGGCGCGAACACGTTCTGCCTCCGGGCGGAGGAACGCGACGACGACACCGATGCGGCGGTCGTCCACAATCCGGCTGACCACCTCGACCCGGCCGCCGGTGGCCTTGACCAGTTCGTTCCGCAACGCCGCGACGGCGGTGAGGTCTTTGGTGTTCAGGAGAAACCCGATCGTCTGAAACGCTTGGCTGCCGGACAGCGCGCTGAGCAGCGGGGACAGGACCCGGATCGCGCCCTCGTAGGAGTCAATCAACTGACGTTCTTCCTCCAGTTCGAGGCGCCTTCGAGTGAGGTCCCGGACCCGACGATCGAGTTCCGTCGTCTCCGCGTCAATCGCATCGAGCGTGGAGTCCGTGGGGAGAGAAACGGGCTCAGAGGCGAGTGGTGGCAGCAACCCTAACAGCCCGTCCACGCGCGCGAGCGCGCGATCCAGCACCTGCACAGCCTTCGTGTCTTCTTCGGACAACTGCAGCGGGTGGACGGCGGGGCCGTCCTTGGCTTCAATTCGGTCGATGTGCACCGTGCCGAGCCGCTGGACTTCCTCGATCACTTGGCCGAGCAGCCGCTTCGGCCCGAACACCAGCACACGACTCATCCCCACGATCATGGAGCGTGCCCCTCATCCGACCCTGCGCGGACCGGCTTGCCTACCGGTTCCCGCGCCGCCGTCTGCTCCTCCAGACCTTCCAGGACGCGGCGGACGACGAGGGCCACGGCCTCACGCATCCGCTCGGATGCACGCGAGCCCACCCGCTGCGCCTCGGCCTCCGCCGCCGCGAGCCGCCGTGAGGCCAGAGTTTGGGCTTCCTGCGCAGCTGCCGCCTGCGCCGCGCTCTCTAGGTCTGCAACCTCGCGGCGGGCGCGCTCGCGGATCGCCTGGGCCTGCCGGGTCGCCTCGTCCACGACACGGCGGGCTTCGGCCTTGGCTTGAGCGACCTTCGCTTCAAGCTCTTTTTCTTTAGATGCGATTAGCTGCAGGAGATTGTCTTCCGCAGGGCCATGCTTGTCCGTCATCGCCGTTACCCGATCCATCGCGTGGTGACCGCACCCTGGAGTGGTGAGAAGACAATTCCGCCCCCGATCAGAGGGGGCGGGTTCGCGGGTTCCCGGAACCTGCTATCCCGAGAAAACCCAGGTACGGCGGGTCGTCCCGCATCGTCCTGGGTTCTGCATGTACGCGCACATCATATCAGACGAGTGAAAAGGCCGCAATAACTGGCCCACATCCGCACACCGCGGCCGCGGTTTCTGCCTCCCTATGATGACACACTGATCGGAGGGGGATTGATCCGCAGATTACATCCGGAGCAAAAACGCCGCCGAACGGGCGAGGGCAATGACCGGATCCGGATAGAGTCCGATGACGAGCGTCCCCAGACCCGCGACGCCTAAGGCGACCTGCAACGCAGCCGGTTCCACCAGGGGAGCAGACGACGAGGCCGGCATCACGTACATGGCCCGAATCACGCCCACGTAGTAGTAGAGGGAGATCACGCTGTTGACGATCCCGACCACGGCGAGCCAGAGCAGGCCGTTGTCGATGGCCGCGGCCAGGACGTAGAACTTGCCGAAGAAAACCGCCGTCGGAGGGATCCCAGTTAATGAAAGCATGAAGATCGTCATCAAGAGTGCCGACACCGGCGCCCGCTGCGCCAAGCCCGCGTAGTCGGGGATCTCATCGGTCCCCAGTCGCGAGCCGATGAGGGTGGCCACGAAGAACGCACCTAGCTGCGTGAACGTGTAGCCGAGCAGGTAGATCAGCAAGCCCGGCATGCCGAAGTTCCCTTGGAACGCGGCGACCCCGATTAGAATGAAGCCAGCGTGCGCGATGCTGGAGTACGCGAGCATCCGTTTGATGTTCCGTTGCGGCAACGCCAGCAGATTTCCCAGCGTCATCGTCACGGCCGACAGGATCGCAATCAACAGCACCCAGTTCACGCGGGCCGGATCGAACGTGCCGACGAGGACCCGCACGAGGACCGCAAATCCTGCAGCCTTCGAGCCTACAGACAAGAACGCGGCGACGGGTGTGGGGGCACCCTCATAGACATCGGGCGTCCACTGGTGAAACGGCACCATGGAGATCTTGAACCCGAAGCCGGCCAACATTAATGCTAGGGCCAAGTACAGCGCCGGGGCGGGCGCGCCCGCTAGACGCACAGCGATCTGGCTCAGGTTGGTGGACCCGGCCAGGCCGTAGACGAACGAGAACCCGTAGAACATCACCGCTGAGGCAGCTGCGCCGAACAGGAAGTACTTGATGCCTGCCTCATTGCTCTTGGGGTTGGTCTTCAGAAACCCCGCCAGCACGTACGAGGTGAGGCTGACATACTCAATGGCCAGCGCCAGCAAGATCAAATCCGTGGCGGCCGCCATCATCATCAGGCCCACGGCGGTGAAGACCAGCAAAGCGTAGAACTCCCCCTCAGAGGGGGTTTGCTTGCCGATGGCGTCGATCGCGGAGAGGATTACCAATACGGTGGCCACGATCGCGATGAGTTTGAAGAAGACCGCGAAGCCATCCACCGCGTAGGTGCCAAACAGCACCGTGCGCGCCTGCCAGGGAATCATCGAGGTCACCGGGATGAGGGCCATCAGCACCCCGGTCATGGCGAGGAGGCCGACCGCGGCCTTGCGGCCGGGCGGGATGACCAAATCGGCCAGCAGCACGAGCAGTCCGACGGCCACCAGCCACAACTCCGGGACCAGCGACCACAGGTCGGCCTGCAGATTTGCGAGATTCATCGCCTCACCGCACGGCGGTCACGAGCACAGCCATCGCGCCATTGATGACATCCAGCAGCGGCTTGGGGAACAGCCCGAAGACGACCATGAGCACAGCCAGGGGGACTAAGGACACCTGTTCTCGGGTGTCCATGTCCGGGAGAGCGGCCCACCGCTCGTTGACGGGGCCCAGGAAGATACGCTGAATGGTCCACAGGAACATCGCCGCGGTGAAGACCACTCCCGTCACGGCGACCGCGGTCAGGTACGGGAAGATCCCGAAGGATCCTACGAAGATGAAGAACTCAGCTACGAATCCCATGAGCCCCGGCAATCCTAATGAGGCGAGCATCGCGACCGTAGTGATGCCGGTGTACACGGGTAGCCGAGCGCCCAAGCCACCAAACTCGTCGACCCCGCGTGTGTGCGCACGGTAGTCGTAGAGCACACCGACGATCAAGAACAACGCGCCCGTAACGATCCCGTGCGCCACCATCTCGAACACCGCGCCGTTGAGGGCGGTGTTTGCGGCGGCAGCCTTCTCCGGCACCCCGAACGCAGCCGCAGCGGCGGCCACACCCAGCATCACGTACCCCATGTGGTTAACGGAGCTGTAGGCGACGAGCTTTTTCAGGTCCGTCTGGGCCAAGGCCACCAACGCGCCGTACACGATGCCCAGGAGCGCCAGAACCGCGACTGCGGGCGCGTAGGTGCGGAACACGTCTGGCAGCATTGGCAGGCTGATGCGGACAAACCCGTAGGTCCCCATCTTCAGCAACACGCCGGCTAAGATCACACTGCCCGCGGTCGGGGCCTCGACGTGCGCGTCGGGCAGCCAGGTGTGGAAGGGCCACATGGGCACTTTGATGGCGAACGCGAGGAAGAACCCCCAGAACGCCAGCGCCGCCAGAACCGGCTTGCCGGCAAGCGGCTGCTGCTGGGTCAGCGCCAGCATGTTGAACGTGTGGGGATCGGAATTGAAGTACATCAGCAAGATCGCGAGCAACATGGCCAGCGAGCCGATGAGCGTATAGAGGAAGAACTTGATGGCGGCGTACTCTCTGCGCGGGCCCCCCCAGATGGCGATCAGGAAGTACATCGGCACCAGCGTGATTTCCCAGAAGATATAGAAGAGGAAGAAGTCCAGCGCGGCAAAGACGCCGAGCATCCCTGTCTCGAGCAACAGGAACAAGAACAGGTACTCTTTCAGCCGGACCTCGATCCGCCACGAGTACACGATCGACAGCACGCTCAGCAGGGCCGTCAGCGCGACCAGCGGCAGGCTCAATCCATCGACGCCGACGTGGTAGATGATGCCCAGAGTGGGAATCCAACTGTGCTGCTCGACGAACTGCATCCCGCCGCCGATCTTGTACAGCACCGTCACGAACAGCAGGAGGATCGTCGAGCCCAGCGAGGTCCCCAGCGCGACCCCCTTCATCAGCGACTCGTTTGCCTTCGAGGTAAAGAGGATGAAGATTCCGCCTACCAACGGCAGAAAGATGATCAGGCTGAGCATCGTGCGCCTCCGACTGGACTCCGCATTCTTGTCGCCACCTCTCTGCTGGGGGCGCGCTAGCGAATCACTCCGAGGACCGCGAGAGCGATCACGCCGAGCGCGATGACCAACAAATAATTTTCCACGCGCCCCGTCTGGATGGGGCGCAGGGCATTACCGATGGCCTGGGTGATCCACCCCACGAGGTTGACGGCGCCATCCACCACGTACAGATCCACGATGCGGTACAGACGCGCCAATCCCACGAAGATCACGCCCACGGCGTTGACCGCCCCATCGATCACGTAGATGTCGAAGGTGCGCAGCTGGCGCGCGGCCCACAGCGTCGGCTGGATAATGGCAAACGTATAGAGCTCGTCCCACCAGTACTTGTGCACCAGCAGGCTGTACAGCGGCGCGAACAGGCGGCGCAGCGACGCCGAAGGCACCCACTTCCACCAGTAGATTACGGAGGCGGCGAGAACACCGGCTAGTGCAATCCCCGTGGAGAGGAGGGCGAAGGAGAGGTCAAACGGCACCGCCTCCGCCGCCTCGAAATGCACAAAACGATGAAACAGGTTTCCGACGACCGGCCAGGGCGCGCCAACTAGTCCAATCACCACCGAGAAAGAGGCCAGGATCGTGAGGGGGACGGTCATGACTTTAGGGGACTCGTGGGGGTGCGCACCCTGGCTGCGCAGGGAGCCGGAAAACGTGAGGAAGATCATGCGGAACACGTAGAACGCCGTGACGAACGCCCCCGCCGCCCCGAGGTAGAACAGGACGCGGTCGTGATGAAATGCTTCCAGCAAGATTTCATCCTTGCTCCAGAATCCGGCCAGCGGAGGGACACCTGCGAGGGCAAGGCTCCCGATGAGCATGGTCGCAAACGTGGTCGGCATCGCGCGGGCCAGCCCGCCCATCGCCTTCATGTCATTCGTGTCCATGGCGTGGATCACCGAGCCCGCCCCTAAGAACAGCAGCGCCTTGAAGAACGCGTGCGTCATCAGGTGGAAGACCCCGGCCGTGTAGCCCAGAACACCCAACCCCAACATCATGTACCCGAGCTGACTGATCGTGGAGTAGGCCAGCACGCGTTTGATGTCATCCTGCACGATGCCAATGGTGGCGGCCATGATCGCGGTGATTCCCCCGATGTACGCGACCACTGTGAGCGCGGTGTGGTCGGGACTACCAAAGAACAGGGGGTAGGTGCGGGCCACCAGGTATACGCCGGCGGCGACCATGGTGGCGGCGTGGATCAGCGCCGACACCGGCGTCGGGCCCTCCATGGCATCGGGGAGCCACACGTGCAAGGGCACCTGCGCCGACTTCCCCACCGCTCCCCCGAAGACCAGAATGGCCGCGAGGGTCAGCAGCGGTCCGGCGAGCTGGCCGGCGGTCACCGCGGCAAAGAGCGTCCCGAAGTGCAGCGACCCCACGGAGGCAAAGAGCACCAAAATGCCCACGAACATGAACAAGTCGCCCACGCGCGTCGTCAGGAACGCTTTCATCGATGCGCGAGCTGCCGCGGGTCGTTCGAACCAGAACCCGATCAACAGGTACGAACACAGCCCCACGCCTTCCCAGCCCGCGTACAGCAGCAGAAAGTTGTTCGCCAGCACTAGCGTGAGCATCGATGCCGCGAACAGGGACAGGTAGGCGAAGAACCGCGGGTACCGGGGGTCGCCGTGCATGTACCCAGTGGAATAGATGAAAATCAGCGACCCCACGACGGTGACCACAAACAGCATCACGGCGGCCAGGGGATCGATCCGGTAGCCGATCTCGAACGCATACCGGCCCATCACCGCCCAGGTCCGGGAAGCCTCGTAGGTCGCCCCGGCAATGACCTGGCCCAAGATTACAAGCGAGATGAGCCCCGAGAGCCCGAGTGCGCCGATGGCGACATATGCCCCCTCGCCAGGCAGTCGACGCCCGCGGAAGAGAATCGCCCAAAAGGCGATGAACGGCAGGAGGGGGATGAGCCAGGCTACCGATAACATCGCTGCTATGAAATGCCTGAGTGCTCAGACACGGGTGTCACCATTTCATGATGTTGATCTCGTCCACCTGGGTGGTCTCCAGACTGCGGTAGGCAGCGAGCACAAGCGCCAGCCCCACGGCCGCCTCACAGGCCGCGAGGGTAATGATGACCAGGGCGAAAACCTGTCCGCCGACCGCCGTCGGGGTGACATAGCGGTTGAACGCGACCAGGTTGATGTTGGCCGCATTCAGCATTAGTTCGATCCCCATCAGGATCGCTACGGCATTCCGGCGCGTCACCACACCATAGAGCCCGGTACAAAACAGTAGGGCGCTTAGAACCAGGTAGTGCATGAGCCCTACCTGCATCGGTGTACTCCGTGTTCCGCGCGGTCTGCCTGCCGCCAGGCCGGCATCATTCCTCTCCCCGCGCCGTCACGATCGCGCCGATCAACGACACCAACAAGACGAGGCTGGTGGCCTCAAAGATCAGCACGTAGTCGGTCATGAACGCATTCCCGATGGCGACTGCATTGTAAGGAGGCGGAGAGCCGGCCCCGATCGGCCACACCGTCCGCGTCAGGATGACGATGATGACAAACGCCAGCCAGACTGCCGCCATCGCGCCGAGCGGGACCTGCTCGTTCACCTGCCGCAGGCGGACCCCGGTGCCGCCCTCCGTGAGCATGATGACGAAGAGCAGAAGCACCGTGATGGCCCCGACGTAGATGAGCACTTGAATCCCGGCGACGAACTCGGCCTGCAGCAGGATATACAGACCCGTCACCCCCAGGAACGAGGGCACCAGCGACAGGGCGGCCCGCACGATGTTGTGCGACGTGACCACGACCACGGCGGGGATGAGAGTCACGAGCGCCAGGATGATGAACACCCCTAGCTCTCCCATCGGCTACCGCCCTCCCAGGGTGAGGATCAGCCCGGTCGCGAGGAGGTTGAGCAGGCCCAGCGGCAACAAGACTTTCCAAGACAGGTTCAGCAGTTGGTCCAGCCTCAGCCGAGGATACGTCCACCGGACCCACATTAGGAAAAACACCAACGTGAACAGCTTCAGCAAGAACCACACGATCGAGGGAAGATGGATGCCGACCGACATCAGCAGGCTGACTGCAGCAGTCAACACCGCCAGGATCAGGACCGGCCGGATGATGAGGCTGTGCCGGGCGGTCAGCAGGATCACCGCGGCCAGTACGACCGCGCCCAGCGCGACGGCGACCCACAGGTACGGTGCTAGGTGTGGCTCTGCCCACCCGCCCAAGAACATGATGACGGCGAGGGCCGCCATGCCGAACATCTCCCCGTACTCGCCCAGCTGGAACAGCGCAAAGCGCATCCCGGTGTACTCGACGAAGTATCCAGCGACGAGTTCAGACTCCGCCTCCGGCAGATCAAAGGGCACGCGATTCACTTCTGCCGTCGCCGCCACGAGGAAGGTGACGGCCGCGAGAATCCCAAACGGCGCGCCCAGCCGTCCTATCGGCGGGGGCAACGTGAACAAAAACCATCCGCCCTGCTGGATCTGGGCCTCGACGATGCCCACCGTCGAGAGCGTCCCGGCCACCATCGCCGCCCAGATGATACCCAGCGCGAGAGGAAGCTCGTAACTAATCAGCTGGGCCGCAGAACGCAATCCCCCGAGCAGCGCATACTTGTTGTTGCTCGACCACCCGGCCGTCAGGATGCCCAGCACGGTAATGGACGCCATGGCTGAAAAGTACAAGACGCCAATGTTGATGTCGCGGACAACCAGCACGCGAGAGCCCAGCGTCCCAAACGGAATGACGACCCAGTCCAGCAACGCGGCGACGGCGACGACTACCGGTGCGGCGTTGAACATGAGCACATCGGCACGGCGGGGGGTGATGTGCTCTTTCTGCAGCAACTTCACCGTATCGGCAATGGTCTGCAGCAACCCTTGCGGCCCCACGTGCTTGGGGCCCAGGCGGGCCTGGATCCACCCGGCGATCTTGCGCTCCGCGTAGACGCCGATCATTGCGGTCACAACGGCGAGGAAGGTAAAGATGACAAGGGTGAGGCCGATGGCCTTGAGGAGCTCCAGCGCCCAACTCATGCTCTAGCTCGCCAGCCCGGGTCGCAGAACAGGCCCGCGCGCACCGGTGCCGAGGCGACGGCGCGCACGGGGCGAGGGGATCAGACCCACTCCAGCGCTCCCTTTCTCCAAGCGTAGACGAGCCCGATCAGCAGGATCAGCAAAAACGCCAGCATCTCCACAAAGGCAACCGGGCCAAGCTGTCGGAACACCACCGCCCAGGGATAGAGGTAGATCACTTCGACGTCAAACACGACGAAGATGAGGGCGAATAAGTAGTAGCGGACGTTGAACTGGGCCCACGCTTGCCCGAAGGGGAGGACACCCGATTCATACGTGGTGGTCTTCTGCGGGGAGTCCTGTCGCGGCGCCAGCACCCACACCACGGCCAACGGCAATACGGCCATCAGCGTACCGACGACCGCAAAGACCGCGACGTAAAACCAATCCAGTAGGACTTTAGGCATGGACGCTGAGATGATCGCAGACTCCGCCAGCATCTGGTGAAAGATTCTGACGGCGCACCGGGACTACTGATTCGCGCGACCCGGGCCGTCCCCTCCTCCGCGGCGCGGAGGAGGGGCGGAGGTACAACGACTAGCGGACGGCGACCGTCATCGCGGGAGCGCTTTCCACCACGCGCAGCAGGGCGAGAGCCAGCCGACGAGGGTCGTGGCGGACCAGGTGTTCTTCACTGATCAGCGCCTCGCCCACGGGGACGACACCCAGGTCGGCGATGGCATCGAGATCGGGCCGGACGGGCTCGGAGCCTTCCGCCATGTAGCGCGCTACCAGGGCCCGGTTGCGCGGCGGCTGGACGTTAACCAGCACATGGGTGATGATGTCCGGGGCAATAAGTTCGCGCAACACCCGGACGTGGTCGCTCGCAGAAAATCCGTCAGTTTCACCCGGCTGGGTCATCACGTTGCACACGTAGACCCGCAGCGCCCGGCTGCCGCGGATGGCATCCGACACCCCGCGCACCAGCAGGTTGGGGATCACGCTGGTGTACAGACTTCCCGGGCCGAGCACAATCAACTCTGCGTCACTCAGCGCCTGCAAGACTTCGGGCACGGCCCCCACATCGGTGGGTTTGAGGCCCACGCGGCGGATCCGCTTGTGGGTGTGGGTGATCTCCGACTCACCTTCCACGATCGTGCCGTCGGTGAACTCTGCCCATAGGGTCACGTCCTCGACCGCGGATGGGAGGACACGCCCCCGGATGTTGAGGACCTTGCTCGTCTCCTTGATCGCGCTTTCCAGGTCGCCGGTCACGCCGGTGAGACTGGCGATGAACAGGTTGCCGAAGGCATGACCGTCGAGGGCACCGCCGTGAAACCGGTACTCAAACAGTCGGGTCATCAGGGGCTCGGACTCGGCGAGGGCGACCAGACAGTCTCGAATGTCTCCGGGCGGGAGGATGCCTAACTCGCGCCGCAGGCGACCCGAACTCCCCCCGTCATCAAACACGGTGACGACAGCTGCGAGATTGGTGGTGTGCGACTTCAATCCCCGCAGTAGTGTAGAGAGCCCTGTACCGCCACCGATGACGACAACGTGCGGCCCCCGGCGACGCTGGCGTTGCTTCGCGAGGACCTCGACGAGTTGCTGCCGTCCCGGGGGCAACAGCGCGGTGGCGACCGCGCGCACCGCGCCGCGCAAGCTCCAGAAGACCACGGCCAGCCCGCCGACAATCAGAGCGGTGCCCAGCTCCACGGGCGACAACACCCCGCGGCTGAGGGTCAGCACGGACACCGCGACGCGGTAGACTGTGACGTCCAGCCACCCGAGCGGGCGGACGTTGGCCATGAGCATCACGCCCGCGGCCAGCAACAGCAAGCCCCCGGCCATCGCAAAGACCCACCGCTTCACCCCGAGCCCTGGCACGAACCACGAGATGAAGCGACGGAATCGGAGCCGCACTCGCTACTCCTTGCCGATGTCGCGGTGGTGGATGGCGACGCGAAACCCGGCGCGCGTGAAGAAAGGCCCCAGCTCGTCGGCCAGCACCACCGAACGATGCTTGCCGCCGGTGCATCCCAACGCGAGCGTGAGGTGGGACTTCCCCTCGCGCACAAACTGCGGGAGAAGGTAATTCATCAACTCCGTGAGATGGCGCATGAACTCCGCGGTCGCCGGCGCGTCCAACACAAAGGCCCGCACCTGCGGGCTGCTCCCGGGCAGAGCCTGCAACGCCTCATCGTAATGCGGGTTGGGGAGAAACCGGACGTCAAAAACTAGGTCGGCGTCGAGCGGAATCCCATACTTGTACCCAAACGAGACGACGGTCACAGACAGCGTGGAGGCCTCGCCGCCACGCACAAAGGTCTCGACGATGGTATTGCGCAGTTCGCGCACGCTGAGGGTGGAGGTGTCCACGATCTTGTCGGCTTTCTCTTTGACTGCCTCGAGGCGGCGCCGCTCGGCTTGGATGCCCTCCAGCACGCCGCCGGTGTGGGCCAGGGGATGCTTGCGCCGCGTCTCCTCGTAGCGGCGAACCAGAATGTCATCCGCGGCGTCCAGAAAAATGATCTGGGCGTCGACGCCCATCGCCTCCAGCTGTCCGAGCGCGCCGAAGAAGTCGTTGAAGAACTCACCGCCACGGATGTCCAGCCCCAGGGCCGCGCGACGCACCCGCCCTTCCGACTGCAGGCATAAGTCGGCGAACTTGGGGAGCAAAGCGGGGGGGAGGTTGTCGACGCAGTAGAAGCCCAGGTCCTCGAACACCTTCATGGCGTTCGATTTCCCCGCCCCGGACAGCCCGGTGACGATCACTAACTGTAGGTCGGCCACCGGCACGGGCGCCGGTGGCCGGAGGATCGTTTCTCGCGCCACGGGACCTCCGCTTCGCGTAATCTTCTTTTGCGCCGCTCGCCGGCCTTTTGGTCCAGCCGACCGCAGGCGTCGCGATAGTTTCAAGTTTACCACCCCTACCGTACGAGGACGTAGCTCAGTGCCATGCTGATCAGCGCAATGAGCAGCGCGCCCACGAGCGCGGCCCAGAATGTCGTCACCTGGAGCGGGGTAATGGCCGAGACGATGTAGAGCATTAGGGCGTTCACCACGAGGGTGAACAACCCGAGGGTGAGGATGTTGACGGGGAGGGTCAGAATCAACACCAGCGGACGGATAAATGCGTTGACGATGCCCAAGACCAGGGCCGCGACCACGGCCGCTTTGAAATCCGGAACGGTGATCCCCCGAATGATCAGCGTCGTCAGATAAATCGCGACCGCGTTGAACAACCAACGCAACAAGAAACTCTGCACTACGTCACCTCCTCGTGTACTCCCGCCGGGGGCCGCGGTGGATGCCTCCCGCCACCGATCCATGTTACAGCACCTCCCGGACTAAGCGCACGACGTCGGAGGGCAGGGTGGCGACTTTGACCCCCGCCGCCTCAAGGGCGGCGATCTTGGATGCAGCCGTACCTGCGGTGCCGGAAATCACGGCGCCGGCATGTCCCATCCGTTTGCCGGGCGGTGCGGTGCGCCCCGCAATATAGCCGACAACTGGCTTGGTCATGTGAGCTCGAATGAACTGCGCCGCATCCTCCTCCGCGCTCCCGCCGATCTCGCCAATGAGAATGACGGCTTTTGTCTGCGGATCGTCCTCAAAGAGGCGCAGTCCCTCGGTGAAACTCATCCCCACGACCGGATCTCCCCCCAACCCCAGGGCGGTGCTCTCGCCGATGCCGTGCTGCGTCAGGGCGGCCACGATTTCATAGGTGAGAGTGCCGCTGCGCGAGATCACCCCCACGGGCCCTTCGGTGAACAGGGGGTTGGGCATGATGCCGATCTTGCACTGTCCGGGAGAGGTCAACCCCGGGCAATTCGGTCCGATCACGCGTACGCCGGTCTGACTGGCCCACGCCACAATCTGCACCGAATCGTGGACCGGAATCCCTTCCGTGATGATGACGACGGGATCGAGCCGTTCCTCGATCGCCTCCAGCGCCGCATCCTTCGCAGCCCGCGCCGGAACGAACAGACAGGCGGCGGTGGCCCCCGTCGCGGCCACCGCTTCGGCGATGGTCTCAAACACCGGGACGCCCTGGGCGTTGGTCCCGCCTTTCCCGGGCGTCACGCCAGCTACGATCTGCGTCCCAAACTCGCGCATGCGGGCGGCGTGGAACTCGCCCTGATAGCCGGTGATGCCTTGGACAAGCACACGCGTCTTGGCGGAGATCAGCACGCCCATGGGGAGGAGCCTACTTCCTCACGCGCCCGACCTGATTCGTGGAAGAGGCCGCGAGGGCCACGACGGCCTGCGCGGCTTCCTGCGGGTCCCTGTAGGCGCTAATGCCGGCCGCTTCCAGAATCTTGCGGCCCTCCGCCTCGTTCGTCCCGACCAATCGCACGACCATAGCTACCGGCGGCGGGGTCGCCACGATGCCGCGGGCGATATCATCACAGCGCGTAATCCCCCCGAAGATATTGATGAACAAGGCGCGCACGCCGGGCTTGCGGACCACGATCGCGAGGGACTGGCGCATGTTCTCCGTGCTGGCTCCGCCCCCGACGTCAAGGAAGTTGGCGGGATGCCCTCCATAGTGCGCCACGACATCCAGCGTGGCCATGACCAGCCCGGCACCGTTTCCGATGATGGCAATGTCTCCATCCAACTCCACATACGCCAGCCCCGCGCTGCGGGCGAGCCGTTCCAACTCGGTCAGCTCCTCATTCGCAGGCAGGGCCGGATGGCGGAATATGGCGTTGTCGTCGATGATCACCTTGGCGTCCACGGCCAGTAACCGCCCGCCGACAACGGCGAGCGGGTTGATCTCCGCCAGCTCCGCATCCTCGGCGATACATAACTTGGCCAAGCCTCCCGCAATGGTCACAAAGTCCGAGAGCAGCGTTCCGGTCAGCCCCAGGCTCCTCCCGAGCTTCCGGGCATGGTAGGAGTGGAATCCCACAAAAGGCGGGACGGTCTGCCGGGCGATCTTCTCGGGAGTCGTGCGGGCGACTTCTTCGATGTCGATGCCCCCGGCCGCCGAGGCGATGGCGGTGAGCCGGCGGGAAGTGCGATCGATGATGAAGGCCAGATAGTATTCGGCGCCGATGTCGACCGCCTCGGCCACGAGCAGCCGGCGCACGCGCTCTCCTTTAATATCCATCCCGAGGATCGCTGCCGCGCGCGCGCGTGCCTCCTCAGAAGTGGCGGCCAGTTTGATGCCCCCGGCCTTGCCTCGCCCGCCGACCAGCACCTGGGCTTTGAGGACCACGGGATACTTTAAGGACAGACTGTTGACTTGCGCGGGGTCTTCAATCACGAGGCCCTTTTGAGTGGGGATCCCGTACGTGGCGAACATCTCTTTGGCCTGGAACTCGTGGAGTTTCACGGTCTCCTACAAGCCTCAGACATCAGTCGGAGGTTGGTGACGCTCCCGAGTGGGGTCCGGTCGGCTGAGCCAGCATGGCCAGCAGCCGATCTTTGACAGCAGGCCACTCGGTGTCCAGAATGCTGAAGTACACCGTGTCGCGAATCCGCCCCGTCTCGGTGATCATGTGTCTGCGCAGCACGCCCTCCTCCTTGGCGCCGAGCCGGAGGATGGCCCGCCGGGATACTTGATTCAACGCGTCGGTCTTCAATTCCACCCGAAGGCACCCCCACTGCTCAAACGCGTGACGCAGCATCAGGTACTTCGCCTCGGTGTTGACGGCACTGCGTTGCCAGGGCCGGGCGATCCAGGTCCAACCGATCTCGACCCGCCGGTTCACCCGTTCGACGTTCCCAAACCGCGTGCTGCCTATGACGCGGCCATCACGCAAGCAGGTCGCAAACGGTAACGCCGTCCCCCGCGTCTGATCGGTGAGCGCCGTCTCAATGTAGGCGGCCATCTGCTGCGGGGTCGTGACGACCTGCGTCGTCCAGCGCCACAACTCAGGATCGAGCCCGACCGCGCTCAGTGCGGGAAGGTGATCTCGCGTCAAGGGAACTAACCGGACTACCTGCCCTTCGAGGACAACGGGCCGGATGTCCATCCCCTCCACCTGCAGCGAGCTCACCACTTTTCCGTTCCCACCCTCCGGGCAGCCGCCGCTTTCCGATCGACCGCAGCCTGAACCGCGATCGCGGTGATCCCACCGACCGCGGCCATCACCTGGACCTCAGGGACCAGTACCAGGGATCGCGGAAAGTGCGCCAATACGAATGCCCGATCGCTCAGGATGATCACGAACGACCACATCGCCAGCGTAGCGACCAGCGCGAGCTGCCCATACACGACGCCCACGGGGACCACCAGCACTCCCCTGGTGAGCGAGGTCCACACCGACGTTTCAGCCGATGATACGGGGGAGATTCCCCACCACCGAGGAGGGCGCTGGGCTTGCAGCCACCGGCGAATTCCCCCCAATACGATGAGGTTGGGAACAACGGTCTGGATGAGTGTGACCACGATCGCGCCGATCGCAAACTCGCCAGTGGACCCAACCGAGACTATCCCGCTGAAGGAGGCCGGGAACCACGGAAGCGCAGCTAGCGGGATCCCTGCGACGGCGCTGCT
>Ga0099794_10000313_pt1 | contig 16545 bp, 14 predicted proteins | sample Rivendell_Oct201_10_FD_77320 | JGI IMG/M metagenome (GOLD analysis project Ga0099794, IMG submission 77320) | Vadose zone soil microbial communities from the Eel River Critical Zone Observatory, Northern California, USA -... | ecosystem: Host-associated > Plants > Roots > Rhizosphere > Soil ... | reverse complement strand
CAGGAGGAATTGGCCGCCAGGAGCCGGGAGCTGCAGGTCCACCTGCGCGCCCAGCATCAGCGGGCTCTGGCTCGGCTGAGCTCGATGCTCCGCTGGGGCATCGAGCTTCCGGATGACTGATACCGCGGAGTCCATCGTCCAGCGCTCTCAGCGGGCTCGTCTGGGTCGAGTCCGATGGGCTCGTCTACTCATCGCCGAAAACGGCTTTCGGTGGACGGCGTACGCGGCGATGGTGGCTGGTCTCAACCGTGCCAGCCTCTTTGCGCAAGAGCGCATGGCCCGGCTCGAACAGCGATATGGCTTGAACGCACGCACAGGACGCGCGGTCAATTACGAGTACTGGCAGCGGTGGGATTGGTCCGGGCAGGGCGAGGAATGGACGCCTTCTGAGGAATGGAAGCGGTCGCTCATCGACGAGGTGATGCTCGCAAACCTCGAACCGGGTACCACCATCTTGGAGATTGGGCCGGGCGCCGGCCGTTGGACCGAGGCCCTCCAGCCGCTCGCCGGCCACCTCATCCTGGTCGACCTTTCTGACCGATGCATCGAAATCTGCCGCCGCCGGTTCGAGCACGCCAGAAACATGGAATTTCACGTCACCGATGGCAGGAGCCTGTCCGCGATCGGCAGCGACAGCGTGGACGGAGTGTGGTCGTTTGACGTCTTCGTGCACATCGCACCCCCCGACGTCGACGCCTACATCGGCGAAATCAACAGGGTGCTGCGGCCGGGTGGTCGGGCCGTCATTCACCATGCACGGGCAGGTCGCGAAGACAGTGCGGGAGACATCGGCCAGCGCAGCAACATGACAGCCGCCGAGTTTGCCGGCATGGTCGCGAAGCACGGCCTCACTTTGGTGGACCAATTCGGCTCATGGGGACGCGCGGGCGAGTTCAAATTGACGAAGAAGTGGGACATCATCAGCGTCCTCGACAAGTAGGCTTCGCATGAGCGTCAAGGGCCTCGGTCGCCTGGTCCTGGAGCCGACTCGAATCCCGCGCGCGATCCTGCTTCGCCTGCCCCGGGCGTCTTTCGAGACCAGGCTCAAGTGGGACGCTGTGGACCGGCCTGGCTATGCCTACGGAACCTATCAAGCAGCGCTTCAGGCCCGTGCTCTTGGCCTGAGCGGCATCTCAGTCATCGAGATGGGGGTGGCGGGAGGACAGGGGCTTCTGGCTCTCGAAGGACATGCCCGAGCCATCCAGACGCGGCTTGGTATCAAGATCGACGTCTTTGGATTCGACATGGGTTCAGGCTTGCCGGAACCCCGTGGCTATCAGGACATGCCCTATGTCTGGAGGTCGGGGTACTTCGCTATGAACAGCCATGCCCTCCGTGATCGCCTGGCCGCGGCTGAGATCATCATCGGCGACGTGGCCCAGACAGTTCCGCAGTTCCTGACGAGGCCCGGTCTACTCCCAATCGGATTTGTAGCCTTTGATCTCGACTACTACTCGTCGACGGCTGCCGCTCTCGCGCTTCTGGAGGCTGACCCGCACCTGCTCCTGCCACGGGTCTTTTGCCACTTCGATGACGTCATCGGCGACGATTGGGAGCTCCACTCCGAGTACACAGGCGAGCTCCTGGCGATAGCCGAGTTCAACGCGAGCCACTCAGACCGAAAGCTGGCGCTCATCCATGGACTTGCGTATAAGCGGGCGATCGCCGCCGAGTGGCACGCTAAGCAGTACGTTCTGCATTACTTCTCGCATCCTCTGTACGAGAAGCATGTTGGTCGCTCCGACTGGCAGGTTCCGATCGGCTGATCACGCCGTCGACATCGATGGTCGCGATAGCGGCGTCCGGCAGCTCCTGAACGGCAGTCGCCGCGGCTCGAGTCCGCCACCATCTCGCGATCTCGCGAGGTAGGGCGTGGTGGAAGTCGGCTCGCTCGCGCATCGCAGCCAGGAATTCGGAGTAGATGCGCCTGGTGAGAGGTTTCCGCAGATAGTCCGGATGGGTGTTCAGAAGCGCCATACCGTGGTTGGCGCGGATGAACTCGACCTTCTCCAACCACATTCGAGGCGTGGTCTCGCCCGCGACCTCTACGACTGTGTAGTCCTGCGCAAGCGTGTACGGCAGCTCGACGAAGTGTCCCAGCTGGAACGGCCAGATGGACATCGTGCCGCCGGCGATCGGCTCGTACGGATCGGTATCGAAAAAGGAGCCGTCGTACTCGATGTCTAGCATCTGCATCCACTGCGGATTTCTGTGGGTCAGTGGAGCGCGGAACCCGACTGTCCCGAAGTCGTGAATGAATTGGTTCATCCGGGTCGCTCGGCGCCTGAATTGGTCAAGCGACTCGAAGTCTCGGCCGTCGTGCTTGAGGCCGTGCACGCCGATCTCGAAACCGCGCGCCGACAGCTCGTCCATCAGCCCCCGGTCCAACCGATATTGCTCGGGCACGAAGTTGAAACACGATCGGAATCCGAACTCGGCATCAATGTCGGCGACCTTGCAGGCGAACGACTGCCCTTCCGCTGTCTCGATGTCATGCGTCAGCACGAAGGCGAACCTACGACCATCGGGCCAGAAGTCGATGAAGGGTAGGTTGGCGCGGCCAAGAATCTCGAGTAGGTTGCTGACGACTCCAAACTGGAAACGCACGTACCTGCCTTCGATCGGCCAGGCCAGCTGACGAGTCCCGCCCCGATGAGCGCCGTACACCCGCTTCATGCGGCGCGTCAACCAGCGCGGCAGAAGTGGTTTGAGCGCGTAGTACGCGCGCTGGGCGCTGCCCAACTCCCAGTGGTCGAGACCGAATTGACCTTCGCCGAGCGTCTTGAAAAGGATGCTTTCGATTTGGTCGCCGCTCGAGCGCGCTTCGCGCGGCAGGGCCACAGCAGCCCTCCTGATCGCTTCATCCCAGAGTTCCCGGCTGGGCTCGGGCTTGGCGAGCAAACGCCAGAAGCGATCAGGTGAGTTGCCGGCGTACAACTCTCGGCTCACGCCGCGTACCGATAGAGCAGCTCACCAGCCGCCCGGCAGACGACTGTGGGCGAGTGCCGAATGATGTGGTTGAAGACGCTCGCCCCGTGGCCGCGCCCCAGCGCACGGAGGGCGTTGCCCAGGTGCGTGTATACGAGCGGGACTTCGGTCGAGCCCCAGGCCGCCTTGAACTCGCGCAGGCTCTCGTGGCCCGCATCGGTCCGGCCGAAATCATAAGTCCGGTACCCATTGACGCAGCCCCACTCCATCGCCGTCCAGTGGACGAGGAAGTTGGCTCCGAGCCGCCAATGCCTCCGGTCTGAGGCCCCGTACTTGTAGATGAGGTGCCGGTTCCAGCTCAGGAAGAGCGCCGTCGCGATCGCCGACCCCTGCGCCGTGGCCATGATCACGAAGCCGTGACCGGGCTCGATCACCTTCTCCCAGATGCTCCTGATGAAGCGGCGGGGCTGGACCGGCACGCCCTGGCGCTGGCGCGTCTGGCAGTGGAGCCGGTAGAACGCCTCCAGGTCCGAAATCGACCGGCTCAAGGTCACCTCGACTCCGAGCTCCCGGGCCCTCCTGACCCTCTTCTGGATCCGGTTTCGGTGCAGACGCCGGAACAGGATCTCGGGATCGGGCTCGAGGCGAACCAGGTGCCTGGTCCCGACCTCGTCGGTGAGCATGCCTGTCACCGAGGGTAGCTCGCCCCGGACTTCCACGCTGAGCCGATCGTGGCCCGCCCGCCAGAGCATGAGCGAGCGCGTGAAGTCGGCTGGATCCGTGCCTTCCTGGATGAGTGCGGGGCAGTGGTCCGTGAACGGAAGCGAGACCAGGCGGCGGCGGCCGAGCAGGTCGCGAACCTCGATGACCGGCAAACCGGCGACGACCCGCCCCCCGTCGCCCTCAACCGCGAGCACAAATCCGGGAAAGCCGTACGTCTCACACACCGCCAACGACCATGCCGGGAGGTGGAACGCCGTCGCGTCCTCGCACCGTTGGACGAGCCTCAGCCATTCCTGATCGTCGAGGCCGCAGGTCAACATCCATGCATCAACCTAGGGCGGATGAGCTCAGAGGTAGATGGCCGAAAGCGGAACCGGCCGGGCCGATGTCCCAAGGCGGCCGGGACCGGCCTGATGACGGGCACCAACCAACCCATTGCCGCTCGGTCAGGGATCTGATTCTCTCGGGGCAGAGGAATGAGATGAAGCAGCCTTCCCACGTTCTGGCGGCGTTCGTCCTCATGCTTGGATTTGGCCTGGTCGGTGCGTGGCCGGTCGGCGCGGCGGCCGGCGACACGGTTGCCGACGTGATCACGCCGGAGGGGCCGGTTCCGGAGATTGGCGTCACCTTCGACGGGCAGTACCTGTATTACGCCGAGAGAAACGGCACGGTCCTGCACCGGATCGACATACCGCCGCTGTGCGGGAATCCGTGCGTGTCGACCACGCCCACCGGCCACATCGACATCCCGATCACCTGGCCGGCGGCCCTGCTCGGGATCGAGGGCGTCAATGCGATGTCGTACGACGCTCGCCGTGGCGTGTTCTGGGCCATAGGCGCCGACGGTCTCTCGATCTACCAGCTGACCAAAACGGGCATCGCCACGCTCGCGTTCAACATCGATCCCGTCCAGGGTCGGCCGGGCAACTGCAAGACGACCATCTGCTTCACGTCTCTCGTCGACGGGCTGGCATATGACGCTGCCGACGACACGATCTGGTACAAGCCTGATGCCTCGAACCGCATCTACCACTATCTGACGCAAGGCGACATGCTTGGGAAGGCGATCCTTGCGCCCACGCCGTACATCGACACAGACGTCGCGCCCAACGACCTGGCCTCACAATGCGGCTTCAACTATCCGAGCTGGGTCGTCGTCGGTGGAGCGGACCTTTTCGTGGGCGCCGACCGCTGCCAGTACTACTTCGAGTTCACGAAGACCGGGACGATGGTCGGATGGACCGCGTACAACTTCAAGGGGACTCCTGACGGGGACGCCGAATGCGACAACCTGAGCTACGCCGTATCCGTCTTCTGGGCGCGGGATGTCAACGACGGTCACATCCGGGCGTCCGAGCAGCCGGCGGCGGCGGCGTGCGTCTACGGCGGCGGATAGCGCGTCGTGAGCAGGTGAAGATCCCCCGACAGATCGCGCCGGTCTTGCTGATGGCAGCGGTCATGCTGGCAACCAACCCCGCCACACCGATGCGCGCGCTGGCGGCAGACAACCCGATCGGGGCCGAAAACTCGCTGCCTGGCTCGACTGGTTGGCGGCTCGGCTCGCTGGTCGCCGACGATCAGACGCAACAGGTCAAGGGATACGCGTCTGCGACCAGCGTGAATCAGAACGCGACCATCACGTTGTTTGTCTCGGTGAGCCCTGCCCAGACCTACACCATCGACATCTACCGTATCGGTTGGTACAGCGGTCTCGGAGGTCGCCTGCGACTCCACCAGAGTGGCTTGGCCGGGTCCACGCAGCAGGCCTGTCCAGCGGACCCAACCACCGGTCTGATTGCATGCCATTGGACCCCAAGCTATTCGCTGACCGTTCCGGCAGACTGGACCAGCGGCGTCTACCTCGTGATGCTTACGAACTCCCTGGGCTTCGAGTCCTACATCCCGTTTGTGGTCAAGGACGGAAGGCCGGCCGCCTTCCTCTACCAGGAGAGTGTCAACACAGACCAGGCCTACAACAACTATCCGAACGACCACGTGACCGGCAAAAGCCTGTACGCCTTCAACAGCTACGGCGCCAACACCGTCGCCGGCGATGCGCGGGCGGTCAAGGTCTCGTTTGACCGTCCGTACGCCGACAACGGCGCTCGGATGTTCCTCAGCTGGGAGGTCCAGCTGGTCCGCTGGCTCGAGCAATCAGGCTACGACGTGACCTACTCGACGGACATCGACACGCACGCAAACGGCCAGGCGCTGTTGAGCAGCAATGCATTTCTGGTCGGGGGACATTCCGAGTACTGGTCGCTCGAGATGTACAACGCCGCCACCGCGGCTCGAGACGCGGGCGTGAACCTGGCGTTCTTCGGCGCCGACGTCCTCGGGTGGCAGGTGCGGTTCGAACCTTCCGACACAGGGGTCCCGAACCGTGTCGAGGTTTGCTACAAGGACCCCACGCTCGATCCGGTGCAAGGGCCGACACTGACGGTCGCGTGGCGCTCAGGCTACCTGAACCGGCCGGGTCAAACGCTCACGGGCCTCACGATCAGCGGAGAGGTCGACTTCAACAGCAACGCCGACTATGTCGTGACCAACAGCTCGCATTGGGTGTACGCAGGCACCGGATTCAAGGATGGCGACGCGGTCCACGGCATCGTCGGCTACGAGATGGACCGCTACGACACCAACTATCCCGCCCCTACCTCGACCAACCGGACGCTTCTGTCCACATCCCCATTCATGGATACGGGTGGCGCGGCCCGCTACTCGAATTCATCGATCTACCAGGCTCCGAGCGGCGCATGGGTGTTCGCGAGCGGGACGATGTCCTGGAGCTGGGCGTTGGACAACCTCGTGTCCAGCCTGGCCGACGCGCGAGTCCAGCGGACGACCGCGAACTTGTTGTCGGCCTTCCTGTATGGCGCCCCGATCGTGCACGACCTCAAGGTCACTGCACCGGCGTCCGTGACGCAGGGACGGCCGTTCACTGTCTCGGTGGTCGCCGAAAACGTGAAGGGCAACGTGGTCACCGGCTACAACGGAACGGTTCATTTCAGCAGCAGTGACACCTCGGGGCACGGCACGCTTCCTGCGGACTCGACGCTGACCAACGGGCAAGGTTCATTCACGGTGACGCTGGGCCAGGTTGGATCCCAGACCCTGAGCGTCTCCGACGCAGCCAACGGCTTGTCCACCACCGTGTCCGTGACGGTCAACGCGGCGCCGGCGATGCTGGCGCTGGCACCCGTCGGACCTGCGACCGCGACCGCGGGCACCGCATTCTCGTTCACGGTCACGGCTGAGGATCCGTTTGGGAGCACCCTCACGACTTATGCCGGGGTCGTGCACTACGCCAGCAGCGACGCCTCACAGGGCGTTGCTCTTCCGGCCGATTCGGCCCTGACCAATGGTCAAGGAACCTTCACGGCCACCTTGATAAAGGCGGGTGCGCAGACGATTACGGCCTCCGACAATGTTGGCTCCGGGTCGAGTCCGATGACGATGACCGTGGTCGCTGCACCCGCCACGCACCTCGCACTGGCTACCAACCCCGCTTCCACAACCACAGCCGGAAACGCCTTTGCGGTGACGGTCAGCGCGCTGGATCAGTACGGCAACACCGACCGGTCGTATGCCGGAACAGTCCACTTCACAACCACCGACCCCTCTCCTGGTGTTGTCCTGCCGGCGGATTCGCAACTAACCGGCGGGCAGGGCACGTTCTCGGCGACGCTGGACCGGTCGGGATCCCAGACCATCACCGGCACCGACATCGCCAACGCGTCCATCGCCGGATCGGTGACCATCCAGGTGACCGCAGCCGCAGCGGCGAAGGCGTCGATTGTCGCACCGCCTTCAGCGGTTGCGAATCAACCGTTCAACGTTCAAGTCACCCTGTACGATCGGTTCGGGAACGTAGCCACTGGTTACGTCGGAACCGTACATTTCACGACGACCGACGTGCTGGCGGCGCAGCTGGGCAAGATGCCGGCCGATTACACCTTCACGACCGCAGATGCCGGAAGCCACAAGTTCTCCGTGACTTTGATGACCCTCCCCAGCCAGACCATCACTGTGACGGACACCGCGAACGCACAACTCAACGCAACCAGCCCACCGATAATTGTGAGGCTGACCTAAGCCGCGAAATCGGCGGCGAGCCCGCGATCTCGCGGGCTCTCTTTGGAGTGGCGCGCGGTTCACTGAATCGCAGGTGAAGCTTCGCGGCGGCAAGTAATTGCCGCCGCGTGCGTTGAGAGCGTCATTCGGGCCAGCGGGCTGGATCAGTCCAGATTTACGCCCCGATGCGTTTAGATGGCCCGCTACTGGCTGTGTGAGAGGAACCGCCAACAGGCGCATCTAGCGGTCAGCGTAAATCCGTGGCGACTCTGCGGCGCTCTGCGCGTAAACCTGACACCTGCGTTGGCATCGGGTGACCCCCGAGCCAGAAGGGGATTTCAACTTTGCTTCGCCATGCATTCCGTTACGCGTGCGCGTTTGTGATCGCCACTCTCGTGCTTTCAATTGGAGTCATGTCCGCGCTCACGTCATTGAAGCCGGCGCGAGCCGCGACCGCTCCTTGCACCGTCCAGTTTGGAATGTACGAAGCCAACACGCCCTGGGATCCGACCATGACCGCGATCCGCAAGCTCGACACCGCGGTCAACCGCCACTCGAGCATCGTGCACTGGTATGCGCAGTGGGGTGACCCTGGCTCCGGCGTGTTTTCCGCCAATCAGCCCTGGATGCTGAATGCGGTTCGCAACTATACGTCTGTCGGGGTCACCGGATCCACGCCGCTAATAACGTGGGAAGCATGGGGCCCATCACCGATGACGGTGGCGAACAACACATTTCCACTCAGCAAAATCGCGGCCGGCAATTTCGATCCTTACATCGACTCCTGGGCCGTGGGCCTGAAGACATATGGCGGCCCTGTGATGCTCGACTTCGGCCACGAGATGGATGGCGACTGGTACCCGTGGGGCTACGGCGTCAACGGCAACACGGTCGCCGACTACATCGCCGCCTTCCGGCACGTTCACGATCGCTTCGTCCTGGCCGGCGCGACCAACGTGCAGTTTGTGTGGAACCCGAACGTCTGGAACGCGGCCGGCGTTGACCAGCGCGTGTTCTATCCGGGCGACGCGTACGTCGACTGGATGGCCATCGACGTTTACAACTGGGGAGCGAACGGTGGGGGCTGGGCATCCCTGGCTTACGGCCTGACGGTGGTCCAGACCTATTCGCGCGTGGCGTCACTCAACGCGACCAAACCGATGATGCTGGCCGAGTGGGGCAGCGTCGAGCCCGTGGCCGGAGACCCGGCGGGGGTCACCAAGGGACAGTGGATCATGGACGCCGCGCAGGCGTTAGGCACGCAGTTCCCTCGGATCTCGGCCGCGATCTGGTTCAACGCATCCGGCACGACGTGGGCACTGGATTCGTCGGCCAACTCGATGGTCGGCGCAGCGACCGCCTTCGGCGGATGTCCAGCCACAAGCGCGTCGCCGAGCCCGAGCCCATCGCCGAGCCCGAGCCCGTCACCGAGCCCGAGCCCATCACCGAGCCCGAGCCCATCACCGAGCCCGAGCCCGTCACCCAGTCCATCGCCGACCCCACCGCCGGGACCGGCACCGACCACAGAGTCGCTCGGTGGAGTGGCCACTTCGGGACCAGCGACTAGCTGGTCGTGGGGAACCGGTCCCGGTCCCACATCTGGCGCGGTCGATAGTAATCACCTGAACGTCTTCGTACGCGGCTACGACAAGCAGGTCTACCACAAGTCGTGGAACGGTACCCAGTGGACCGGCTGGGAGGCGCTGGGTGGTTATCTGACCTCAAGCCCGGCTGCGATCTCGTGGGGCACGAATCGCCTCGATATCTTCGGCCGTGGCTATGACAACGCGATCTACCACAAGTGGTGGAACGGCATCGGATGGAGCGGCTGGGAGTCGCTGGGCGGTTCCATGACCTCCGGTCCAGCAGTGGCATCGTGGGGTTTGGGCCGTATGGATGTGTTCGCTCGCGGTTTCGACAGCCAGCTCTACCACAAGGCGTGGAACGGCACTGCCTGGAGCACGTCTTGGGAGGCCTTGGGCGGCAACCTGACCTCCGACCCCGCTGCAATTTCGTGGAGCGCCAACCGGATCGATGTCTTCGCCCGGGGCGCCGACAATGGGCTCTATCACAAGTTGTGGGACGGCGCCGTCTGGAGCGGCTGGGAAGCACTCGGCGGTGCGCTGACCTCTGGGCCCGGGGTTTCGTCCTCGGGAGCTGGGCTCTTGGACGTTTTCGTGCTGGGACCTGGCAGCGCCCTATACCGTCGTTCCTGGACGGGCACCTCGTGGACTGCCTGGCAATCTCTGGGCGGCCAATGGGCTTCTGCCCCCGCCGCGATTTCGCGAGCGCCTGGCCACATCGACATCTTCGAGCGCGGGACCGACAACGCGGTGTGGCACCTCACCCTGGGCTGATCCCGCTCGCCGCCGGAGACGACCGACCGTGAAGTAATCTCACCGCGTGTGGCGCACGATCACCTCGATGGCGGTCGTCGGCGCCCTCGCGATGGGCGCCGTCAGGATGCCCGCGGACGCGGTTCGAGCCGCGGCCCAGCCGGTCGACTATTTTCAGTTCCCGCTGCCGTCGTGGGCGCCACACTGCCTCGGATTCGGCAGCGAGTGGCGCTACTGCGACGGGACCGTGCTGCGGCGATGCAGCGCGACGGGAGCGATCTGGCTGCACACCGGGGTGGACATCACGACCGGGATCCAGCCGGTGATGGCCGCCGCCAACGGCGTGATCATCGGCTACATCGTCGACCCGACGTTCCGCGGCGGGATCCTCATCCGCCACGAGACGCCGGATGGGATCGTGATCACTCAGTACTGGCACGTTTGGCCCCGGGCCGGCTACACAATCGGCACCGTGGTCACCAGAGGAGAAGTCTTCGCCGACATCGCAGACATGGGCTCCCGAACCCATTTCCACTTCGCGGTTTTCATGGGTGACTACGAGGCGGACGCTTGGCGCGGCGCCCTGCCGCCCACGCGCTGCGATGGATTTCCAGCCTTCCCTTACAAGTTCGTGAACCCGAACGACTTCGTCATGTCGCACTGGCAGCCCATACCCCTCCCCTTCAGGTCGCACCGGCAGCCCATGCCGTTTCCTTTCCAGCGGCCGGTCCGCACGCGCGCGCAGCCATAGCCCGCTCTCTTCCAGCCACCACCTCGAGCGGCTCTGCGCCCCAGCTGGTGCTCGCCGGTATCGCGACTGCGGTCGCGATCAGCTTCAATATCCTGCTGCCGGTCGTGCCTGTGCTTTTGGAACGCGGTGGCCCACATGGCGCCGCAGGCGCGGGCACGGCCGCGCTTTTCGTGGGTGCGGTCGCGGGGGAGGTGCTCACCCCGTGGCTGATGTCGCGATGGTCGTCTTCGCGCCTGCTGGTCGGAGGCCAGTTGATGATCGCGGTGCCGAGCCTGGCGTACGTGCTTCCGAATCTGGACGCCTGGCTGATGCTGGCCGCAGCGGCCGCGCGCGGGCTCGGCATGGGCATCGCGATCGTCGTCGCCGTCGCATTGGTCGCGGAGTTCGCCGCGCCAGACCGGCGCGGGCGTTCCATCGGGTTCTTCGGAGTCGCCCTGAGCGCCCCGGGCATTGTGCTGCCGTCCGTGGGCGTCGCCCTCCTCGAGGCCGGCCACGCCGACGCCGATGGGTTGATCGCGTTCGTCGTCGGGCTGGCAGGAGCGCTGCTCACTTTCAAGCTGCCGCACCCACCTGCGCCGCCGCAGGCGGCCTCCGCCAACCTCCTGGCCGCGTTCCGGAGGCCCGGCCTCCTGTCGCTGTACGCCGGCTTCGTTTTGGTCAGCTGCAGCTTTGGCGCCGTCATCACGTTCGCGCCCATCGCGCTGCCAACCACGGGCATCGACTCTGCCGCCGCCTTCCTGTTCGTCGCCGGCGCGGCGCGCGCAATCAGCCGTTGGGTCGCCGGCGTCCTCGGCGATCGGGGCCCGGGGCGGCTGGTGCTGGTGGGCAGCATCGGCGTCACGTTCGTGGGCCTCATCGCGCTGGCCTCACACGGCAATGGGCTGGTGGTCGTTTTCGCGGCGGCGGCGTTCGGCGCCGGCTATGGCGCCGTCCAGACCGGCGTCTACCTGGCTATGGTCGCGCGGGGATCGAGCGCTCACCGAAACAACATCAGCGCGCTCTGGAACAGCGGGATCGACCTCGGCGCATCTCTCGGCGGAACGCTTCTCGGCCTCGCGGCATCGCGATATGGCTACGCCGCCGCCATCTGGGCGATCCCCGCCGTGGTTTTGATCTCGCTGCCCCTGGTGCTGGTGCCGGGCAGGGCGGCAGGTCAGTCGGAGCCCTCGGGCGGCGCCCAGAAGACCACGAGCACGAGCTCCTCCTCGATCTCGTGAAAGTGATGCGCCTGTAGCGCGGGCACAAACAGGAGGGTGCCGGGCCGAACCGGGTGGTCGTTCGAGCCGACGCGAAATTTGGCCCGGCCCCGAACCGCGAAATACACCTCGTCTTCGTCGTGTGGCTTCTGGCCGTCCGTGGCGCCGGCTGGGAGGATGTAAACCCCCGCGCTGAGAAGCTCGCTTCGCAGCACGTTGCCGGCGTAACCTCCGGCCGCCTTCGCCTCCGCAATGGCATCCTCGAGGTCCGCCGACTGGAACGCTGCCACCTCCTCCTTCATGGCGCCGTCACGTTGATGGAGCTTAGTCGCCTCATCAGGCCGGGGCGTCTCGACGCAGGTGCTTTACACGCGGCCGGGCGCTGTCGCCCTAAGAACTTGAGTTGACAGGCCAGTCAACTCAGACGACACTCGGCCCATCAAACTTGGAGGTGCGCTGATGCGCAAGTTGTTCTTTTCTGTCCTTCTGATGGTGACGGCGTTGGTACTGACGGTCGCCCCGGTCCTCGCGGACGGTGTCGGACCGACTCCGTAAAGTCATTTCGTTAATTCACTAGCCGCCGGCCGGGCATGGCGGTAAACTCACCGCCATGCTCGGCACCAGGTACCGCGGCCGCCGCCGGGGCGTTGCCGTTCGCCAGGGCTCGGTCGAACAGGCGCGCCGGGAGGCGGGGCTGACGCTGGCCCAGGTCGCAGGCGACAAGCTCTCCAGGACAGCCATCCACCTGATCGAAAAGGGGCGGACCCGGCCGTCGATGGAGACCCTGCAGCAGATCGCCCGGCTGACGCGGAAACCGATCGAGTTCTTCTTGACCCCAGATTCACCTTCGGCCTTGACCGAACGCCAATCGCAGCTTCGTGAGCTGGAGCGGCTCACCGCGGTTCGGGAGCTGCAGGGCGTGGTCGATCTGGGCACCTCCCTGCTCGAGAAGGACTGGAGCGTGGCGGACGAGGCCATCATTCATTTCTGCGTCGGCCAGGCCTACTGCCGGCTCGTGCAACCGGTCGAGGCACGACAGCACCTCCGGCTCGCACGAGCAGAGTTCGAGCGCCTCGGCGACGATTGGATGACGGTCGAGGCCCTGGACTGGGAGTCGAGCGCGCTCGGACTTCTGGACGATTCGGACGCCCTTCCGCTCGCCAACCAGGCGCTCGAGCTTTGTCGACAGCTGACCCCTAAAGCGCCCCAGATCGAGGCCAGGATCCTCGGTCACATCGCCGCCATGTATTTGGTCGCGCATGCGAATGTGGCTGCGATTCGCTACTACCAGGAAGCCGCGTCCGCGGCCGCCGGCGTCAAGGACCTGCAGCAGCTGGCCAAGATGCATCACGGTTTGGGACTCGCTTACCACCGCCAGCAGCAGCCGGCCACCGCCAGGCAGCATTACGACAAGGCCATCACCCTCTACTCCATCGAGTCGGACTTGAGCGCGGCGTATCGAGTCGAGATCGATCTTGGGGACCTCCTGCTCCAGCAGGGCCAGCTCGATTCCGCCGAGGAGCATCTGCTCAAAGCCCTCGCGGGGTCAGACGAATTGAAAATGGATCGGCGAGGTCGCGGGTACATCCTGACCAACCTCGGGGAGGTGCATCTACGTCGGAACGAGGAGTCGCAAGCGAGGGATTATCTCGAGCAGGCGCTAGAAGCTGCTGAGGCAGTCGGCGAGCGGATCGTACTCGCCAACGCCCGTCTGCTCCTCGGCCACCTCGAGGAGCGAAAGGGCAACCGTCGGCTTGCTGACGACCATTTCGGCAGTTCAATTCAGATCCTCGAAGAGCTGGGCATGCCCGACCGGCTGCGCGACGCGCACATGGAGTACGCAGAACTCCTCGAGGCTCGCCAGGACCTGGTCGCAGCCTTGCGGCACTGGAAGCAGGGGGCGGAGATCGGCGTGGTTGCGGCTCTTGGGCTGACCTGGATCGGCGCGCAGGCCGGAGCCGACGCCAAGGGTTCCCTCGCCTAGCCGCTCGGCTCTCCCCAGAGCTCCTCGACCTGAGAGGCGCGACGCCATAATCTGAGCCCTTATGGAGCTCGGGTTGAAGGACCGCATTGTCATCGTCACCGGCGGTGCGTCCAACCTTGGGCGGGCGATCAGTCTTGGTTTCGCCGGCGAGGGAGCTCGCGTCTTGATAGCTGACGTCGACCTCGAGCAGGCCAGGAGGGTCGAGGCGGAGGCTCCAGCCGGGTCAATCATCGCGCGGCACGTGGACGTAACCGATTGGGATTCGGTCTCATCCGCCGTAGAGTTCGCGCGTGTTTCGTTGGGGGCGGTCGACGTGCTCGTGAACTGCGCGGGTTGGACGGTCGATCGGCTCTTCATCGAAAAACCTCGCGACGAGTGGGAGCGGGAAATCGCAATCGACACGTGGGGTTTCATCAACTCCGTGCGAGCCGTGCTGGACCCGATGATCGAACGCGGATACGGGCGCATCGTCTCCATCGGCTCGGACGCCGGACGGATCGGCGAGTGGCGAGAGGCCGTCTACAGCGGAACCAAAGCCGGCGTGATCGCGATGTCGAAATCGATCGCTCGAGAGGTTGGCAAGTACGGGATCACTCTGAACGTGGTCTGCCCGGGCCTCGTGCCCGGAACTCCCGAGACGTCGGGCCACGCGTCGATGTGGGCTTCGGACCAGGGGAAACTGTTCAGCCCGGCCTTGCTCGAAAAGGCAGCGCGGGCATATCCACTGCGCCGCCTGGGAACTCCAGAGGACGTGGTGCCGGCGGTACTGCTGCTGGCTTCAGACCGGGCCTCTTACATCACCGGTCAGACGCTGTCGGTCAGCGGCGGCTACACGATGACCTGATCGAGGACTTCGCTTCGAATCTTCCGCCAGCGATCAAGGCGGTGGCGGCCGGCAAGGGGAAAGATCAGAGCGTCGAGCCCGGTGGCCCCCAGGGCTCGCAGCCGCGCAGCGCACTCCTCGCTCGTGCCCACAATGCCCAGCGCTCGGACCAGATCGTCGGACACGGCGGCGCCGTGTGACGCATGGGTCGACAGGTGTTCCGAGTAGTCGTAAGACTCGACGCTGCGCGTGATTTCGTCACGGAATCGGAGCAGGCTCTCGGGGAGCTCGCGATACTGGCCAAGGAGCCGCGCCTGCGTGGACGCCCACGAGCGGATGTCTTCGGGCTCCGAGGCGAGCGTCGCCATGAAGGCGATCTCAAACTCTTTTCGGTTGCGATCGGCCGCCTTCAGGCCGGCCTCGATCCACTCCACCTGATGCCTGACCATGTCCGGTTGGGCCGGGCCCATGACGATGGCGCCGTCGGCCAGGCGGCCCGCGAGCTCACACATCCGCGGCTGGCTCACCGCGAGGTGGATCGGCACGCTTCGGTCGACGTGGGAGCGAAAAAAGCCGATCGCCTCCTCGACCTCGGCCACCTTCTGGGGCTTCAGTCCGATGCCATACAGCGCGGAGTCGCCCGCGCCGAGGCCGAGGATGGCGCGGCCGTGCGAGAGCTCCGCGATCGCCGCGATCGCGTTGGCGGTCACAGTCGGATGACGCGTGACGGCGTTGGTCACCCCGGTTCCGAGTCCGACACGCTGCGTGTTGAGCGCGGCGATGACCAGACCCGCGTAGACATCCTTCATCGCGAGCTGTGAGTCGATCACCCAGATCCTTCGCACGCCTTCTGCCTCCAGGCCTGCGACGAATGCCGCCCAGCTGTCGAACGACTGGCGCGGACTGATCCCCACGCTGACGTCGAACTGGGTCATTTCTTGTCCGTGGCGGAGCGACGCGACATGGATTGCTTCCGCCGCGTGACGGCATCATGTCGCTCCGGGCTGGCCGCCGCCGCGGAGCGCAGTTGCTGGGCCAGCAGGAGGTCTTCGCCCGAGACCGCGCGTCGGGCCAGCAGATCAAGGCTGGCCTTGGTTCCCCGAACGGCGGTTCGCGGAGACGCGGCCAGCTTTTCAGCCAGCGCGTGCACCCGGTTGTCCAGGTCCGACCCCGGCAAGACTTCGGTCACCAGTCCCCAGGCGGCGGCGCTTTCGGCATCGAGCTCAGGCATGGCGAGCAAGAGGTCCGAGGCCCGCGCGAGACCGCAAATCTGCACCAGGCGGGCCACGAACTGGAATCGATAAACCACGCCGAGGCTCACCGCGGGGACAGAAAGCCGAAGATCGTCGGCGGCGATCCTAAGGTCGCAGCTCAGAGCGAGCTCGACGGCGGCACCATGGCAATGCCCCTGGAGCCTCGCGATCACGGGCGCGGGACATGCGCGCAACGCCGTGACTGCCTCGCCGATGTAATGGTCTGCCTCGAGGTCGTCGACGGTACCGGTGAGGCGCGACAGGTCGTAGCCTGCGGAGAAGGCTTCGGTGCCCGTTCCCCGGAGGATGACCGCCGAGGCGCGTTCTCCGTCATCGCGCAGGGCTTCGGCCAGCGCCGTGAGCAGCTCTGGGTCGAGCGCATTGCGCCGGTCGGGCCGATTGATCGTTAGCGTGAGGACGTCGTGAGCTCCCCACTCACGCAACAGGGATTCAGCCACGGGCGGCGAGAAAGGAGTT
>Ga0099794_10000310_pt1 | contig 16625 bp, 13 predicted proteins | sample Rivendell_Oct201_10_FD_77320 | JGI IMG/M metagenome (GOLD analysis project Ga0099794, IMG submission 77320) | Vadose zone soil microbial communities from the Eel River Critical Zone Observatory, Northern California, USA -... | ecosystem: Host-associated > Plants > Roots > Rhizosphere > Soil ... | reverse complement strand
GTGCAGCCGGTGATCGCGGTCTTCGAGAACCTGCACTGGCTCGATTCGGAGAGCCAGGCGTTCCTCGACAGCCTGGTGGACAGCCTCCCGCTCGCCCGCGCGCTCATCCTGGTGAGCTACCGGCCCGAATACCAGCACGGGTGGGCCCGCAAGAGCTACTACACCCAGTTCCGCATCGATCCTCTGCCGCCCCAGAGCGCGGAGGAGCTGCTGCGGGCGCTGGTGGGCGACGACCCCGGCCTGGGGCCGCTCAAGCAGCTCCTGATCGAGCGCACCGAGGGCAATCCGTTCTTCCTGGAAGAGAGCGTGCACACTCTCGTCGAGACCAAGGTGCTCGCGGGCAATCGCGGTCACTACCACCTCACGCGAGAAGTCCAGAAGGTTCAGGTGCCCGCCACCGTGCAGGCGGTGCTGGCCGCGCGCATCGATCGCCTGCCCATCGAGGCCAAGCGGCTGCTGCAGGCGGCCGCAGTCATCGGCAAGGACGTGTCGCTGGCGCTGCTGCAGGAGATCGCCGACCTGTCGGAGGAGGCGACGCGCCGCAACCTGGGCCTGCTCCAGGCCGGCGAGTTCCTCTACGAGATCAGCCTCTTCCCGAGCGTGGAGTACACGTTCCGCCACGCGCTGACCCACGAGGTGGCCTACTCGAGCCTGCTCCAGGACCGGCGACGGGCTCTGCACGGGCGCGTCGTGACCGCCATGGAGCAGCTCTACGCCGACCGGCTGCCCGAGCACTTCGAGCGGCTGGCCCACCACGCGGTGCGCGGCGAGGTGTGGGCGAAGGCGGTGGCGTACCTGCGCCAGGCCGGCATCAAGGCGGCGGGCCGCTCCTCCAACCGGGAGGCGGTTATCTTCCTTGAGCAGGCCATGGCCGCGCTCGGCCGGCTGCCCGAGGGCCGCGCGGCGACCGAGCAGGCCATCGACCTGCGGCTCGACCTCCGCTCGCCGCTCCTGCAGTCGGGACAGCTCGAGCGGGTGCTGACGCTCTCGCAGGAAGCGGAGGCGATGGCCGAGAAGCTCGGCGACGAGCAGCGGCTGGCGCGCGTCTATACCTACCTGATCAACTATCACTACCTCAAGGGTGAGCCCGACCTCGCCATCGAGTACGGCGAGCGCTGCCTGCGCATTGGCGACGCGGCCGGCGACGTGGGTCTCCAGGCGCTCGCCCGCGGCTACCTGGGCTATAGCTGCCACGCCCAGGGGCTCTATCACCGCGCGCACTCGATCCTGCGTGAGAACGTGGAAGCCCTCGAGCTGGTGCAGGGCGACACTCCGGGCGGCCAGACCGGCGTCGCCTACGTCACCTCGAGCGGCTGGCTCGCCTTCACCCTGGCCGACCTCGGCGAGTTCGACGCCGCCGCCATGTCGCTCGACCGGGCGCAGCGGGCGGGCGAGGCGAGCGGGCACGCCTACACCCAGACCATCGCGCGGACCATGGCCGGGCTCGCCTGGCTGCGGCGCGGCCAGCTCGAGCGGGCGCTCCCCGCGCTCCAGCGGAGCCTCGACGCCTGCCGCGAGAAGAACCTCGACGTGTGGCGGCCGATCCCGTCGTCGCTGCTCGGGCTCACGCTCGTGCTGCTCGGGCGGGTCGAGGAGGGGATGCGGCTCCTGGAGGACGGCGTCACCCTCACCGAGGAGCTGGGCGTGCGCGCCTACCTCTCGCTCTGGACCGCGAACCTGGGCGAGGGCCTGGCCGCCGCACGGCAGCTCGACCGGGCGCGCACGGTGGCCCAGCGGGCGCTCGACCTGGCGCTCCTGCACAAGGAGCGGGGCCATCAGGCGTGGGCGCTGCGCCTGATGGGCGAGCTGTCGTCTCTCGCCGAGCCTCCCGCGGTCGGCGAGGCCGAAGGCTACTACGGCCAGGCGCTCGCGCTGGCCGAGGAGCTCGAGATGCGCCCGCTGCAGGCCCGCACCCACCTCGGGCTGGGCCGGCTGCTGCGCCTGGCCGGCGATCGGGAGCGGGCCGAGGATCACCTGGCGACCGCCCTCGGCCTGCTGCGCGAGATGGACATGCGGTTCTGGCTCTCGCGGGCCGCCGAGGAGCTCCTGCACATGGGCCACCTCTTCGTCGTCGCGCGCCACAACATCCAGCTCTACGACTATCTCAAGCGGGAGTACGCGGGGGAGCCGGTCACCGTCATCCTCGATCGCCGGCACGGGCAGCGGCGGGAGAACGCGGAGGCCACCGACAGCGAGCGCCGGCGGGCCGAGCGCCGCCGCCAGATCCAGGTCGACGACGCCATCCGCACGCGGGGCTTCGCGGTCGTGCCCGAGATCATCGGAGGGGCCTGATCCCGCTCGCCGCCTCGCGCCCGAAGGCCGAGAGCCCGCGGCTCACCAGCCGCACCTCGGCCGCGCGCTTGCCGTCCCCCGCGGTGCCGGCCTCGAACGACACGCGCTCGCCCACCCGCGGCAGCGCCCCGCGCCCGTCGCGTCCCCGAACGACGTAGAGCTCCTGGTCGTCTCCCACGATGAGACCCCAGGCCGTCGGCCGGTCGTAGAACTCGATGCGTCCCGTCTTGATCACCGCGCCCGCATGCTACGGCGTCGCGCGAGCGCGCCGCAATGTCCAGAATGTCGGACACGCCGCCCGGGAGGAACGATGAAGACCGACGAGTTCGCGCGCCACGATGGGACGGCACTGGCGGAACTGATACGGCGAAAGGAGGTCAGCGCGAGCGAGGTGCTCGACGCCACGATCGCCGCCGTGGAGGCCCGTAACCCCGAGATCAACGCGGTGATCTGCCGGCTCGACGACCAGGCGCGGGCCGCGATCACGGCCGGGCTGCCCGCCGGGCCCTTCACCGGGGTGCCCTATCTGCTGAAGGACCTGGGCGCGCACTACCAGGGCGTGGTCACCAGCGGCGGCGGCGCGCTCTTCAAGGACTTCGTGCCGGATCACGACAGCGAGATCACCCGGCGCCTCAAGCGCGCCGGCCTCGTGATCGTCGGCAAGACCAACACTCCCGAGCTCGGGCTGGCCAGCTCCACCGAGCCCCGCCTGTTCGGGCCCACCCGCAACCCGTGGAATCCCGCGCACAGCGCGGGCGGCTCGAGCGGCGGCTCCGCGGCGGCGGTGGCGGCGCGCATGGTGCCGATGGCGCACGCCACCGACGGCGGCGGCTCGATCCGCATCCCCGCGTCCGCCTGCGGCCTCTTCGGGCTCAAGCCCACGCGCGCGCGCAACCCGATGGGCCCCGACCAGGGCGAGGGCTGGGGCGGCGCTTCGGTGGGTCACGCGGTGACCCGCAGCGTGCGGGACAGCGCGGCGCTGCTCGACGCCACCTCGGGGCCCGACGTGGGCGATCCCTACTGGGCCCCGCCGCCCGCGCGCCCCTTCCTCGAGGAGGTTGGCCGCGATCCGGGCCACCTGCGCATCGCCATCACCACGCAGCCCTGGAACGGCCAGGCGGTGGATGCGGAGTGCGCGGCGGCCGCCCGCGCGGTGGCCCGGCTCTGCGAGAGCCTCGGGCACTCGGTGGAGGAGGCGAGCCCGGCCGCGGATGCCGGTCAGCTCGGGGCGGCGACGCTCGTGATCATCGGGGCGAATCTGCGAGCCGCGCTCGAGGCGCGCGCGGCCGCGCTCGGGCGGGAGCTCGACGAGACGGACGTGGAGCGCATCACGTGGATCCGCGCGATGGACGGGCACACCGCGCGCGCGGCCGACTACGCCCGGGCCATCGGGATCATGCACCGCACCGGGCGCCAGGTCGCGCCCTTCTTCTCACGCTACGACGTGCTGCTGACGCCGACCATGTGCCGCCCGCCCTATCCGCTCGGGGTCATCGACATGATGACCAGCGACCCGGTGGGCTACGGGCAGGCGGTGCTCTCCACCATCGCGTTCACGTCGCTCTGGAACGCGTGCGGCAACCCGGCGATGTCGGTGCCGCTCGTCTGGTCGCGAGCCGGGCTGCCGCTCGGCGTGCAGTTCGTGGGCGGCTTCGGCGACGAGGCGACGCTCTTCCGCCTGGCCGCCCAGCTCGAGGCGGCGCAGCCGTGGGCGAATCGGCGCCCGCCCCTCGCGGCGGGCGCCTGATCTCCGATCAGGTGGGCGATCACGCGGGCGAGACGGGCTCCGTGAACTGGTAGTCGGAGCGGATCCGGCCGTCGTCGCCGAGCACGAAGAAGTGGAAGCCGCGCGCGGCGACCGGGCCGCCGCCCGCGGGTCGCATCTCCCAGCTGAAGGTGACCGCGTCGTGATGGCCCGCGCCCTGGTACGCGGCCGAGAAGACGTAGCCCTCGGCGCGCACGAAGCGATCGTGGGCGGAGGTGACGCGGGCCTCGATCGCCTCGTGGCCACGAGCTTCGAGCGACGGGGTGAAGTACGCGCCGTCCTCCGCCCATAGTCGCGCGATGCACTGGCGCCGTCGCGTCGGATCGGGCTCGTTCCAGACCCCCACGTAACGGCAGACGAGATCCTCGATGGATGTCATGGTGTGGCTCCTCCTGGTGAAACAGGAGTACGCGGACCGGACCGGCCTGTCGATTACCTCGCAGGTAAGCGTGGATCGGCGACGTCGCGCAAACCGGTTGACCGGGCGCGCGGCACGCGTAGAGTGAGGGCGCGGTCGCCTGATTCCAGCCCCGGACCTCGTCCGGGCCACCCGAGGAGAGCGATCATGCCGATCAGCCAGAGCGAGAAAGCGGCGCGGTTTCGCGCCCTGCACGAGGCGCCGGGCGCCTTCGTGATCCCCAACCCGTGGGACGGAGGCTCGGCGCGCATCCTCGCCGCCCTCGGCTTCCAGGCCCTGGCCACCTCGAGTGGGGCCCAGGCCGGCACCCTCGGCCGCAAGGACGGCAAGGTGACGCGGGACGAGGCGCTCGCGCACTGCCGCGTCATCGTGAATGCGACCGACCTGCCGGTGGCCGCGGACCTCGAGAAATGCTTCGGCGACGAGCCCAAGGTGGTGGCCGAGACCATCCGCCTCGCGGCGGGGGTCGGGCTGGTGGGCGGGTCGGTCGAGGACGCGACCGGCGACAAGCAGAAGCCGCTCTTCGATCACGGGCTGGCCACCGAGCGCGTGGCGGCGGCGGTGGAGGCGGCGCGGAAGGTCGAGTTCCCGTTCACGCTGACCGCCCGCACCGAGAGCTTCCTGCGCGGCAACCCGAACCTGGACGACGTCATCAAGCGGCTGCAGGCCTTCGAAAAGGCGGGCGCCGACGTGCTGATGGCCCCCGGCCTTCCCGACCTGGCCGCGGTGCGCGCGGTGTGCAGCGCGGTCTCGAAGCCGGTCAACTTCATGGTGGGGATCAAGGGCAAGTCCTTCACGGTGGCCGAGCTGACCGCGGCCGGCGTGAAGCGGATCAGCCTCGCCACGTCACTCTATCGCTCCGCGATGAGCGGCCTGCTCGACGCGGCCCGCGAGGTGAAGGACGCGGGCACATTCGGCTACGTGGAGCGCGGCGTGCCCTCGCCGGATCTCGCCGCGTTCATGGAGTGAGGCGCCGGGGCCGGGGCGCTCGCGTGAGTGGATGAACGTCGAGCTTCACCCCGCGGCCGCGGACGATGTCCCGGTCCTCCGACGGCTCATGCAGCTCTACCTGTACGACCTGGCGTCGGCCGAGGGGTGGGATATCAGCGACGACGGGACCTATGGAAATGCGGCCAGGATCGAGACGTTCTGGACCGAGGCCGGCCGCGCATCGTTTCTGATCCGAGTGGATGGCCGGCTTGCCGGCTTCGTGCTGACGCGGAACGGCACGCATTTCAGCGGCGACGATGCCCGGGAGATCAGCGAGTTCTTCGTGCTGCGGAAGTATCGCCGCCGCGGGGTGGGACGGCGGGCTGCGGTCAAGGTGCTGGAGGCCTTTCCCGGGCGATGGGAAGTGGCGGAGATGGAGTGGAACGTCGAGGCGCAGGCGTTCTGGCGCTCCGTGATCGGGGACTACACCCGCGGCACCTTCGACGAGTTCCGCGCGCGACACGGCGCCACCGACTTCGTCGTCCAGCGGTTCGAGGCGCCGGCGCGGTAACCGCCGCTCGCTCGGGTCTCGGCGCGGCGTTCTTCAGGGTCCCCGGAAGTCGCAGTAGCCTCCGCCGAGATCGTCCGGCCGCCACCAGCCCCGGTGCCGGTCGCACTCGGCCTTGAGCTCGTCCTGGGTGTAGGTCGGGGGGACGGGAGCGCCCGTCGCACAGCCGAGCAGACACGCGGCGCCTCCGGCCGCGAGGCATAGCGAGCGCACCCAGCCCGGGATCCTGGTCATCTCAGGCCGCCACGCCCGAGCCGATCAGCTGCTCCAGCCGTCGCAGCTGATCGCTGGTGCCCAGCGCGAGGAGGTGATCGCCGGCCGCGAGCGCCAGGTCGCCGGGCGGGCTCACGGTCGGGTTGCCGTCGCGCAGGATGGCCAGGACGGTGGCGCCGGTGTTCCGGCGGATATTGAGGGTGTCGAGCGTCTGGCCGACACACGGGCTGTCCGCCGGCATCGCCAGGTCCTCGATGGCGAGGGTGTCGTTGCCGCGCCGCAGCGCGGTCTCGAAAAAATCCACCACCGCCGGGCTCAGCATCAGGTGCGCGAGGCGGTGACCGCCGATCGCGTAGGGGCTGACCGCGCGGTTGGCACCCGCGCGGGCCAGCTTGGTGACCCCCGCCTCACCGGTCGCGCGGGCCACGATGTGCAGGTTGGGGTTGAGTACACGCGCCGAGAGCACGATGTAGATGTTGGTGGCGTCTTCGCCGGTGGTGACGATGAGACCGCGGGCCCGCCGGATGCCAACCTGCTCGAGCACCTCGTCCTGGGTCGCGTCACCCACCAGCGCCAGGTATCCGCGCTCCGCCGCGTGCCGGATCGCGGGCTCGTCCGTGTCCACGACCACGAAGGCGGTCCCCGCCTCGTGGAGCTCCAGCGCGGCCTGCCGGCCCACCCGGCCCATTCCCGCCACGATCACGTGCCCGGCGAGCTCCCGGATTCGACGCTCCATTCGACGCCTCCCCATAGGATCGGCCAGGCGGACGCTGACCAGGTACTCCATGACGACACCCAGCGTGTAGAACATGCTGCCGATGCCGGTGATGGCGAGCCCCATCGTGAAGAGGCGGCCGGCGGTGGTGAGCGGCTTGATCTCGCCGTAGCCGATGGTGGTGATCGTGGTCACGGTCATGAAGAGGGCGTCCATCCACGTCCCGTCCACGTCGAGCCACAGGGCGTGATAGCCGACGGTGCCGATGACGATGACGACGACGACGAGGGACAGCGGCAGCAGGAGCCGCACCCGGAGGGACCGCACCGTCGAGTCCAGCACCATCGGCGCTACGCTAGCATAGCCGCGCGTTCGTATGGCAGGATGCAGGCAGCGTGTTCATCGGCGTTCCGCGGGAGATCAAGCCGGGCGAGCAGCGGGTGGCCCTGACGCCCGCCGGCGTCCGGGCCTTCGTCGAGGCGCGGCACCAGGTCGTGGTCGAGCGGAGCGCCGGGCAGGGCAGCAGCATCCGCGACGAGGAGTATGCGCGGGAGCGCGCCACCCTGGCCGGAGTCGACGAGGTCTGGGCCCGATCCCAGATGATCCTCAAGGTGAAGGAGCCGCTGCCGGAGGAGTACGCCCGGATGCGGCCCGGGCAGATCCTCTTCACCTACTTGCACCTCGCCGCGGTGCCGGAGCTGGTGCGGGCGCTCCAGGCCGCCGACGTCGTCGCGATCGCCTACGAGACGGTGCAGCGGCCCGACGGGAGCCTGCCCCTCCTCGCGCCGATGAGCGAGGTGGCCGGGCGCCTGTCGGTGCAGGAGGGCGCGTTCTACCTCGCCAAGGCCCACGGCGGCCGCGGGATCCTGCTCGCCGGGGTGCCGGGCGTGCCGCCTGGCAACGTGGTGGTGGTGGGCGCGGGGGTCGTCGGGGTGAACGCGGCGCGCATCGCGCTCGGTCTGGGCGCCGACGTCTCGATTCTCGACGTGAACCTCGATCGCCTGCGGGCGGTGGACGATCTCTTCCACGGCCGGGTGATCACGCTCATGTCCAACAGCTACAATCTCGACCAGGTGCTGCGGCGCGCCGATCTGCTGGTGGGCGCGGTGCTCATCACCGGCGCACGCGCTCCGGTGCTCGTCACCAAGGAGATGGTGGGGGCCATGAAGGAGGGCTCGGTGATCGTGGACGTCGCGGTCGACCAGGGCGGCAGCGTGGAGACCATCCACCCGACCACGCTGCTCGATCCCATCTACCTGGTCTCCGGCGTGGTGCACTACGGCGTGGCCAACATGCCGGCCCTGGTGCCCCGCACGTCCACGTTCGCCTTGACCAACGCGACCTTGCCCTACGCGCTCGCGCTGGCCGGCGAGGGCCTCGAGCCCGCGCTGCGCCGCAACGCCGCGCTCGCGCACGGCGTGAACATCTGGCGCGGGCGCATCGTGCACCCGGCGGTGGCCGAGGCGCTCGGCGAGCCGGCGACGTCACTCGAAACGCTGCTCGGCTGAGGGCCGGGCACAAGGAGGGAAGAACATGAGCGGCAAGATCCTGAACATCGTCGGGGTGGTGTGGGTCGTCGGCGCCCTGGTCACCCTGGGCTACTTCGCGGTGCGCGACATCCAGATCCTGCCCGTCCTGCAGCGCGGGATGGCCGCGGAGCCGGGGCCGGTGAAGCATCTGATCCCGGCCCACGTGGAGACGCCCGCACCGAGATAGCGCTCGGGGCCGCTTTCGTCCAGTCCCGAGCCATCAAGCGAGCGTGGGCGCACTCGCGTAGATTTTGCGCGGTAGCCCCCGCCCGGAAAGCGGAAGACTTTTACTCTAAGAGGGGACAGTGCTACCGCCCGGCTCGGGCCGCCTACTAGGCGTCGTGTCGAACGGGCCGTCGCCAAGCCTCCGTCGACATTCGAGTTATATCGCTCTGGCCGGAGTGGCACCGCACGTGCTTCGGTTGTTGAGCACCGTGGCGACCAACATCTCGCGAGGCTCGGTCCGGTCGGAGAAGGACGCCCAGGTCACGATCATCGTCGTACCGCGCGAGCGCTTCGGGGTGACCCGGCGCGCGCTCGAGGCGGTGTACGCCAATACCGCCGAGCCGTTCAACCTGGTCTATGTCGACGGCGGTTCGCCCCGCCGAATTCGGCGCTATCTGGCCCAGGAGGCGGAAGCCCGCGGCTTCACCGTCGTGCGCACCGATCGATACCTGATTCCGAATGAGGCCCGCAATCTCGGACTGCGCCACGTGCGGACACCGTACGTGGTGTTCATCGACAACGACGCGGTGCCGTCGCCGGGCTGGCTCGGCAAGCTCGTGGAGTGTGCGGAGGCGACCGGTGCGTGGGTGGTGGGGCCGACGTACTACATCGGAGAGCCCGAGCGCGAGGAGATCCACATGGCGGCCGGGGACGCGCGCATCGAGGAGTGGCGGGGCGGCCGCCGTTTCGTCGATCGGCATCGCTTCGCGGGCAAGCGGCACGCCGACGTCCGCGCGCAGTTGGTCCGCATGCCCTGCGAGCAGGTGGAGTTCCACTGCATGCTCGTGCGTACGGAGGTGTTCGAACGGATCGGGCTGCTCGACGAGGACCTGCGCAGTGTATGCGAGCACAGCGACCTCTGCCTCCTGGTCCGACAGCAGGGCCATCAGGTGTACTTCGAGCCGGCGGCGGTGGTCACGTACGTCACGAGCGGCCGCTTCCGCCCGTCGGATTATCTCTTCTACTTCCTCCGGTGGAGCGAGTCCTGGAACGTAGGGTCGGTGGAGCGATTCCGGGAGAAGTGGGGGCTTCATTCCGACGATCCTGGGACGAAGTCGCTCGCGCGCTGGGCGGCCGCCCACCGCCGCATCCCCTTCGAGCCGGTATTGCACGGGCTCGAACGAGTCCTGGGTTGGCGCTGGGGTCGGTGGGTCGGCGACACCCTCCTGATGGGGCTTGAGCGGCGGATCAATCGCCGCCTGGTGCGCCCGCGGTCGCCCTCGTCCGGCCGCTCCGCGCGGACGGACGGCGTGCCCGCCGCCAACTAGACCCCGCCGTGCACCGCTTCGCCCAGACGAACCTGCAGCTCTACGCGCAGCTCGCTGACCTGGCCTATCCGGAGCGGGACCTCGCGATGGTGGCCCGCTGCTACGAGCTGTCGATGACGCTCTTCCCGGGCACGTATCGCGCCTCCGGCAAGCCGTTCCTGGCGCACCTGGTCGGCACCGCCGGCATTGTCGCCGCGCTCCGGGCTCGGGCGCCGGTGGTCGCGGCGGGACTGCTTCACGCCACGTATACACACGGCGAGTTCGGCAACGGATGGCTCGGCGTGTCGGATGCCAAGCGGACCCGCGTTCGCGCGGCGGTCGGGCCGGAGATCGAGGACCTCGTGGCCCGCTACACCGCGTTCCGGTGGGCCCGGGCCACCATCCCGGCTATCCGCGCGCAGCTCGACGCGATGACCGCGCTCGAGCGGGATGTACTGCTGATCCGCCTCGCCAACGAGCTCGAAGACCACCTTGATCTCGGGATCCTCTACTCGGGCGACGCCCCGCGCCGGCTTCGCTTTATGCGGGAGGATCTGCCGGCGGCGGTCGAGATGGCGAGGCGGCTTGGCCACCCCGGGCTGGCAGAGAGTCTGGCCGCGGCCTTCGATCAGATCGAGCACGCCGCGATCAGCCCCGCGCTGCGGCGGCGTGAGGTCGAGTCCTTCCGGCTGCCGTTCGCGTCGCACCGACCCCGGCTGCGCGTGGCGGTGAGCCACCTCCTCGCTCGGAGCCCGTGGCACTGAAGAGGTACCGGGACATCGGGTTCCGCAAAGTGTTCATGGGTCCGGTTTCGCGGACCGCGCGCGCTGACAACGCAAATCCTTCTCAGGTCGCGACGTATACCCGTCCGACGATGGCGCTGCCTCTTGTGGGGAAACCATTGCCCAGGGCTCACGCCGACCGCGACTCGGCACGTTTGACCTAAGTCGCGGCGGAGATTGAAAAGCCGCTCGCCTGGTACGGTTCTTGGAGTTCCTCCGGGCACGGTGTAGTGAGGACTAGACGTCGAGAGGAGACCTAGTTGAAGAAAAGTCATCGGACCGGCCTGGTAATCGCCTTGGCGCTCCTGTGCTTGGTGATCACGGCGATGCTCCTGTCGCACTTCTTCACGCGAGGGATGCCCGGTACCGTGGCGACCTTGCCTGCGGCGACCGAGCCCACCGCGGGCGCGGCGAATGACGAATCGGCCGGGGCCCCGAGTTCCTCGACGCTGGCGTTCAATCTCGATCTCGACTCGGGCGGCCTGCGCGATGGCATGAAGAGCGATCGGCTGCGCGGCATCCCGACCGGCGGCGGTGTCGGCGGGTCGGAGAACGGGGCGGGGGCCGGTGGAAGCAACTTCGGTGACGTGCTCTTCGTCGGCACGAACGGCAACGGCGGGTTCACACCGTTCGGCGGCGGAACCGGAGGCTGGTTCGGTGGAATCGGCAGTGGTGGTCCCGGCAGCGGCGGTCCCGGCAGTGGCGGCGGCCCGGGCGGTGGCGGGCCCGGCAACGGCAATGGCCCGTCCGGCAACAACGGTCCCTTCTCGAATGGGCCGAGCAACGACGATCCACACTTCGTGGGCGACAATCCGCCGTTCGGCGGTGGGAACGGTAATGGTCCGATCGGTCCGATCGCGGGTGGCGGTGGGCCCGGCGGCGGCTCGGGTAGTGGCGGTCCAGGCGGTGACGGGTCAGGCAACGGTGGCGGTCCGGGTGATGGTGGGCCCGGCACTGGTGGTAGCCCCGGCACTGGCGGCAACGGCAGCGGTGGCGGCCCCGGCGGCATCCAGGATCCGGACCGCTTCTTCTCCGACAGTGGTCCCGGCGGGAACGGCGACGGACCGTCGAACACGACCCCGATTCCCACGAGCAACGGCTCGGTGCCCGCACCGCCGTCGATCTTCCTCGTGATCGGTGGGGTGGGACTCCTGCTCGGCGCCGCGAAGCTGCGGCGACCGGGGAACAGGTCCTGAGTCTCGCTCGCCGGGCGATGCCGTCCCATGAAGCGCGCGCTCGTCATCGGTCTTGGTCTCCTGGCCACGGTCTCGTGCAGCCAGAGCCCCGACGCGGTCAAGCGTGAGGCACTGAATCGTGCGGAGCAGTATCAGAGTCAGGGAAAGCTCGACGAGGCCATCATCGAATGGCGCCAGGCGCTCGCGGTTGATCCGGCGCTGGTGGAGGCCCGACACGCCCTCGGCCGCGCCTACGCGACGAAGCTCTGGTACCGCGACGCGACGACGGAGCTCCTAGCCGCTCAGGAGCTCGCTCCGCAGTCGGTCGCGATCAGCGCCGATCTCGGGCGCGTGCTGATCGAGCTCGGCGCCTTCAAGGGCGCGCGCGCTCAAGCCGAGCGTATCCAGCAGTCGGAGCCCGCCGATCCCGCGGCGCGGTCGATCCTCGCCGCCGCGCGACTGGGCGAGGGGGCTGCGGAGGATATTCTCGCCTCGCCGGAGACCGAGCCGATGCTCCGGGCCGGCGCCCTGCTCGCGCTCCGGCGACTGCCAGAGGCCGACCGCGCGTATCGGCAACTCGTCGCGGAGCGGCCGACCGATGCCTCTGCGCTGGCCGGACTCGGTGAGGTCGTGCTGCGCCAGCGACGCGACGGCGAGGCTGCCGCGCTCCTCGAGAAGGCCGACGCCCTCCGTCCCGGCGATCCGCGGATCCGCATTCACCTGTCTGAGGCGCGCGTGCATCTCGGGCGGCTGCCGGAAGCGGTCCGGACGCTCGAGGAAATTCATCCGCGTGCCCGCTCGAGCGCGGCGGTGGTCGCCCTCGGCTGGTGCTATCTGCGCGCCCATCGCGCCCGTGAGGCCACCGTGCTCCTCGCGCCGCTGGTCGAGCAGTCGCCGCGGTGGGTGGAGCTGCGGCTCCTCCTCGGAACCAGCTACCTCGTCAGCGGCAACGCGGCCGCCGCGGTGACCGAGCTCGAGCAGGCCGACCGGCAGTCGGCCGCCGATCCGCTGGTGCGCATGCGCCTGGCCGCGGCCTACACGCGGGTCGGGCGGCCGCAGGACGCGCTCCACACCCTCGGTAGCCTGGGCGCGGCCGCGCAGGCGCTGCCCGACTTCCAGCTCGAGCGCAGCCGGGCCCTGCTGCGCCTCGGGCGCCTCGACGAGGCCTCGGTGGCGGCCACCGCCGCGCAGCGGACGATTCCGCAGGCCCCGCAGCCGTATCTGATGCTGGCGCAGATCGAGGCGCAGCAGGGTAACCGGGGGCGGGCCGCCGCCGCGCTGACCAAGGCGCTGCAGCTCGACCCGGGCTACGCGCCGGCTCACCTCGCGCTCGGCCGCCTCCGCGCGGCCGAGGGCAACATGGACGGGGCTCTGGAGGCCTTCGACGCCGCGGTCCGCGCCGATCCGACGTCGGAGACCACGATCCGCGCGAAGACCGCCGGGCTGATCGGCCAGAAGCGCGTGAAGGACGCGCTCCGCTTCGTCGACGCCGCGGTGAACGCGGACGACCGCAACGCGGATCTCCACGCGCTGCTGGGGAGCGTCTATGTCGAGCAGATCGATCTCGGGCGCGCCCAGGCCGCGTTCCGTCGGTCGCTCGAGCTGGACGGGCGAGGAGTGCAGGCGCGGCTCGGATTGGCCCATCTCGCGGAGCGCGAGGGCCATCCGGTCGAGGCCATCGCGCAGCTGCGGGCGGCGGTGAAGGAGTCGCCCTCCAACCCGACCGCGGTCCCGTGGCTTGCCCGGCTCTATCGCGCCGCGGGCCAGTACGATCGGGCGATCTCGCTGCTGGAGTCGGCACTCCAGGCGGACCCGGGCCAGCGCGGGTTCGCGTTGGCCTTGGGCGATCTGTACGTCGCGCAGGGCCGTCACGCCGAGGCGATCGCGCGCATGAGCGAGCTGCTAGGGCGCGAGCCCGGCCTCGCAGCCGCGTACCTGACACGGGGCCGCGCCTATGCCGCGTCCGGCCAGGGCGAGGCGGCGATCCGCGATCTGATCGAGGCGACGCGGAGCACGCCCAGCGCTTCCGCGCCGCACTATCAGCTGGCCCGGGTGTACGCGGTGCGCGGACGCGTGCCCGAGGCCCAGGCGGCGTACCGTCGGGCCATCGAGCTCGAGCCCGGGCTCGAGCCCGCCCGCATCGAGCTGGCCGTGCTCTCCAATCAGCCGGTGGACGAGGGTGTCTGGCGCCGGCGGGTCGAGCGCCTTCAGGCCGTGGTCCGCGCGGAGCCCGGCGACGTGGACGGCCGTGAGGCGCTGGCCAGAACGTTCCTGGCCCAGGGCGCTGTCGCGGTGGCCGAGCGGGAGCTGGCGCAGATCCTCGAGCGGGTGCCGGGCCACGCGGAGGCGAACTATCTGCTGGCGCGGATCCGGCTGGGGCAGGGCAAGGCCGACGAGGCGCTCGACCATCTCAAGACCGCGGTCCGGACCAACCCGTCCCACGTGGCCGCTCGCACGCTACTGGCGCGCCGGCTCCTGGCCCGCGGCCAGCGTGAGCAGGCGGCGCTGCAGCTGGAGGCCGCGCTCCGGGCGGATCCGACCCGCGCCGACGCGAAGCTCGATCTCGCCCGCCTGTACGCGCAGGACGGCCGGCTCGCCCAGGCCTCCGAGCTCGCCCGCCAGCTCAGGCGCGACGCGCCGGCGAGCCCATCCGCGGCGGCGCTCATGGGGACGGTGCTGCTCGCCCAGGGGCGACCGGGCGACGCGGTGGACGCCTTCACGGCCGCGATCCAGCTCGGCCCGGATCTCGTCGAGGCGCATCGCGGGCTGGGCCGCGCGCAGCAGGCGATGGGCCAGACCGATCGCGCGGTGGCGAGCTACGAGGGGGCGCTGGCGCTCGACGGCAACGACGTCGGCGCGCTCACGAGCCTCGCCTCGATCCTCGGCGCGGCGCCTGCTTCATCGGACCGGGCGCTGACCCTGGCCAGCCGGGCCGCGAAGCTCCGCCCGGCCGCCCCGGACGTTCTCGACACGCTCGGCTGGGTCCACTACCGGCGCGGCGCCTACGCCGAGGCCGAGCGCGCGCTGGCCCGCGCGGTGGAGCGGTCGCCCGACAGCGGGCTCCTGCGTTACCACCTCGGGATGGCGTACGTACGGCTGGAGCGGCCCCGCGAGGCGGTCATCGCCCTCCGCGAGGCGGCGCGGCTCGACGCGGGCCTCGCGCGGAGCGAGAGGCTCGACGAGCTGATCATCGGATTGGGCGGCTAGGGGACTAGGCGGCCAGCGAGTCTCAGCAGCCCGGGCCTGCGAGCAGCGCCACGCGCAGCGCCGCGGCCAGCTCCGCGGCGGAGGCGAGGGATGCGGCGACACCGTCCGGGTCGACCGGGACCGCGACGCGCGCGAGCAGGCTGTCGCCTCGCCGCGCCAGCAGGATCTCGCGCATGAGCGCCAGCCGGAAGCGCGTTTCGCTCGCGTACGTCCGGCTCCCGATCTGGTACCAGTACGCGACCACGACCCGGCGGTCCCGACGGGAGACGACGACCGCGTTGGGGCGAGCGCCTGCCGCGGGCAGCGTCGCCCGCTCCACCCGCGACACGTCCTGCTCCGCGTAGATCCGGTTGATGGACGCCCGTCGCTGGGGATCGTCCTGTCGGGTGAACAGCGCGACCGAGATCCACGCCACGCGGGGACCGCTCCGATAGGTCCGGCGCACTGCGGCCACCTCGCTCGGGTCGACCGGCAGCGCCTCGTCGGGAATCCCATCGGCGTCTGTCCATCCGGCCAGGATCGTTGATAGCCCGTCGAGCGGCGCCGCGCGGGGACATTCGCGCACGCGCGGGGTGAGGACGATCGCGCCCGCGGCCAGCACGAGCAGGGCCAGCACCGCGAGCAGACGGGCGCGCACCTAGCCTCGCGCGCGCGCGGCCCCGGGCGTGGGGGCGGGGCTGAGCGGAGTCAACACGCGGTCCACGAGGAGCAGCAGCAGGATCGTCGCGAGGAATACGGTGGTGCCGCCGAACCGGTGGATGACATTGCTGAGGGCGATCGGCCCCAGCGTGTAGGCGGCCAGTGAGGTGAGGATGAGGCGCATGATGTTGGCGGCCAGGCCGAGCGGGGCGGCGGAGAGCGCGAGCGCGACCCTGACCCAGGTCGGACGCGGATGGAGCTGCGCGTACGCCACTCCGAGCGCGATCAGCGCCGCGATCGCGGGCACGCTGCTGCACTCGTCGGCGACCTCGAGCGTCATGTTGGCGAGATGGAGCATCACCCCGTCCTGCAGCACCGGCACGCCGAGCGCGCGGAGCGCGGCGGCGGTGGCCGAGGCGTCGAAGAGCCGCGACTGGTAGGTGAGCGTCTTCAGGGTGAGGTACGGCAGCGGCACCATGAAGAACAGGTAGGCGAGCCCGATCCACGCATGGCGCAGGACGCCGGGCCCGCCCACGAAGAGGGCGACGCCTAGCAGCGCCACCGGTAGCGAGGCGCGCGCCAGGAAGGTCTCGCCGGTGAGCGAGCCGATCACCAGCGCGCCGAGCGCCGCGATCAGCGCTGCGACGCCGGCGGCCGCGGCGGCGCGGGAGCCGTCGGGCGCGGCGGAGGCGATCGCGCCCCGGCGCATCCAGATCAAGTAGGCCGCGATCGCGGGTACCGCGAAGCCGTGCGACTGGCTGGGAAAGCGCGCCCAGTCCGCGGCCATCCCGAGCAGCACCGGCACGTACAACCCCAGCGTGCTGGCCATGGCGACCGCGAGAGGGACCCAGGTGCCGGCGCTCACGCGGTCAGTTATATACCGGGCGCGCTCGCGAGACCGCACGCGGCGGGCGCGCCGG
>Ga0099794_10000309_pt1 | contig 16651 bp, 13 predicted proteins | sample Rivendell_Oct201_10_FD_77320 | JGI IMG/M metagenome (GOLD analysis project Ga0099794, IMG submission 77320) | Vadose zone soil microbial communities from the Eel River Critical Zone Observatory, Northern California, USA -... | ecosystem: Host-associated > Plants > Roots > Rhizosphere > Soil ... | reverse complement strand
GCCGCTGGAGTCACGAGTGAACGAGTGTACCTGCGCCGCAAGATTCGACTCATCCACACATGGGAGCACTCGCGGGCAGCAAGTAGGCCGTTTCCTACCTCACGAGGCGGCCGGCAGCCGCAGGCGGAATCGCGCGCCGGGCCCCTCTTCGAGGAGCTCGAGGGCGCCGCCGGCCTCCTCGGCGAGGGAGCGGCTGATGTAGAGGCCGAGGCCCGTCCCCGACTCGCGCCCGGTGCTGAACGGGCTGAAGAGCCGCGCGCGCAGCTCGGCCGGCACTCCCGGGCCGTCGTCCTCGACGATGGCTTCCACTCCCCCCTCGACCTGCGCCGTGGAGACGCGGATGCGCCCGTTTCCGCCGGCCACTGCCTCCAGGGCATTGCCCAGCAGGTTCCCGAAGATCTGCTCGAGCGCGATCTGATCGGCGCTCACCGGCGGCACTTTCGGCGAGAGATTTCGCTCCAGCGCCGCGCTCTGCTTCGCCGCCTCTGTCTCGAGAAGCGACCAGGCCGCCTCCACCGCCTGGTTGAGATCGCCGCGGGCGCCGGAACGCGGCGGACCCTGCCGCCGAGCGCGCTCCACGATGAGCTGGATGCGCTGCGCCTGGCGAACGATGGTCGCCGCACGCGCGCACACCGCGGGGTCCTCCGCGTGCGACTCGAGCAGGAGCTGGGCGCTGGTGCTGATGCCCGTCAGGGGCTGGCGCAGCTCGTGTGCCAACTGGGCCAGCAGCAGCGCGGCGTTCTTCTTGTCCGTCTTACCCATGCAGTCTCCTCAGGGACCGAGGTCGAGCCACCATGCCTCATAGCCGATGAAGATCGAAAGACCCTCGATCTCGCCGCGTACGGGGCCGGTCACCAGACGCGACGTGCCCAGGCTCACGCCCAGCTCGAGACGCCCGCGCCCGAGCGAGAAGTCGAGCAGCGCGCTCGCGCGCACGCCCGGGCGCAGGCTGACGACCCGCTCCGTACCGCTCGCCCCGCTCGACGCGGAGGCCCAGGCGAAGGTGGGAACCGGGCCTGCTTCGACGGCGGCGCCCCACCTGCGCGCGAAGGGCAGCCGCCCGCGCAGCAAAAGGGGGACCGCCAGCGCGAAGAGGTGCCGCGAGATGTCCTGGGTAGCGCCGGCCAGGTCGGCCGTGATCCGATCGCGGTAGGGAAGCGCGTTCAGTCCGACAATCGCGGCGGTCTCGATGGGACCAAACTGGCGGCGAACGCCGATGCCGGCGCCAAACCGCGGTGCGCGCATCGCGCCCCCGTTTGACATGCCGCCGCCTTCCGCCCGCGCGAAGAGGAGCCACGCGTCCGGCGGCGGGTCGAACCCGATGTGGGTTCGCGCCAGGACCCGGCCGCCGGCTGCGACCCACGCGTCGGCGGCGCGGGCGCGCGGCGCCGCTTCCAGGTTCGCCTCCGCCATTCCCGAGGTCCCGGCGCGCAGCGGCCCCACCGTCCCGCCGTCGGCGGCGAGAGTGAAGCCCGAGGCGTCGAGCGCGTTCCCGAAGCGGTCGCGCACCAGCGCGCGGAGGCGAGCCGTGCGTTGGGCGGAGTCCGCGATCAGCTCGGCGCTGTATGCTTCGGCGGGGCCGAGCTTGATGCGGGCGACCGCGCGCGCCGTGTCGCCGGAGTGGACGGAGAGCTCGACCAGCGAGTCGCGCGAGACTTGCTGCGGAACCATCCCGCTGAGTGAGGCCGTCGCGCCTTCCCAGAGGACGCGCGCCGGAGCGCCGGCGAGCCAGGCCTCGAGCGGAACCCCGGAGAGCGCATTGCCCGAAGCGTCGCGCACGCCGGCGCGAACCGCCAGCTCCTCGCCGGCGCGCACCGGGGAAGCCGGCAGGTCCAGCGAGATTCGCGCGGGCGGGCCCAGCACCACCTCGATGGCCAGCTCGATGCGTCCCGCGGTCGGATCGTCCTCGACGTCGAGCGCGATGCGATCGCTCCCGGGCGCGCCCGGCGCCCGGTAGCGCGCAACCCACAGCCCCGGCCCTCGGGCGGCGGGTGCTTCAAGTGAACCGCGGCCCGCGGACGCCCGCACGGCAGCGCCCTCGGCGGGCGCTCCGTCGGAAGCGGCAAGCGCAACCGCCACGCGCACCTCGCCGCCCGCGACCACCCGGCTCGCCGAGGCGACCGCAGCCAGGCGTGGCAGCGAAGGCGTTCCCAGATCGATGGGCAGCTCGCGGGCGTTGCCCAGGCGGTCGACGGCGCGCACCACGCCTTCTCGCGTGCCCGGTGCCACCGCTACAGATACCGTGGCTTTTCCTTTCGGCGCACGCACCGGGCCGAAGGGCGCGCCTGCCACCCGGACCGAGAGCAGAGAGCGGCGCTTCGATTCCAGGTGCAGCTGCGTGCGGCCGGGGAGGGGCAGGAAGGCGGCGCCCTCGCCGTCGCCGTCGAGCAGCGCGACAGCGAGCGCGCGCGGAGCGCGACCCGGCGGCAGCACCACGCGCAAACCGCCCGCTGACTCGAGCAGCTCGCCGGCGCTGACGGCCGCGCGCAGCGATTGCGGCGCCGCGCTGGCCCCCTCCGGCTGAATTCGGAACGGCTTGAGCGCAAGCTGGGCGGGCTGTTCCAAAGGGAGCACTGCCGCGTAGAGGCCGGGACCGGGAGGCTCGATGCGCAGCGAGAATGCGCTTTCGGCTCCGCGTCGTCGCGCCAAGCAGGAGAGCTCACTGGACGCCGCAATTGCGGGCGCAAGCACGCGCGGCGCAGAGCCCTCGCGCGCCGCCACCACCGCGGCGCCGATACAAGAGATCGAGCCGAGGTCGGGCAAGCGCGTATCCTCTCCTTCGAGGGGATCCGCGCCGCCGGTCAACTCGACGGGCGCGGCGGTGCGGCCGTCGCCGCGCACGCTCGCCGGCGGCGAGACGCCCAGCGCTCCCGACGCCAACGTCAGTGCCAGCGTGAACGCGATCACCGCCATCCCTCGGGCTGGGCCTTGAGCGGCGGCGGCCGGCGATCGACGCGCAAGGCCTCCTCCTCGCCGGCGGTGCGCCCGAAGCGATCCGTGCTGGTGACGGAGACGCGGTTGATGCCCGGCGCGAGCAGCACGTCCGCCTCGAAGCGGCCGTCAGCGCCCACCTGCGCTTGCCTGCCGTTGACCGAGACCATCGCGCCGGGATCGGCCTCGCCGCGCAGCGTGAGGGTGCTCTCCCGCGTCTCCTTCTGCTCGGGCCAGGCCACCTTCAGCAACACCGACCGCGGGACGGCTTCACGCATCGGAGCAGCGGCCCCGACGACGCGCGCGCCTTCTCCCGCGGCCAGCACTGCGTCGCCGCCGCCCGTGGTGAGCTTCACTTCTCCCGCCTCGGCGACCACGGCGACCAGACCCTTGCCGTCGTTGAACACGGCGAACGAGCCGGTGGATGCTTGGGCCACCGCACTGCTGCCGGAGGTCTCGATCGCGACGGCGGTGTGGCCCGGCGTCGCCCCGATGCGGCCGCGTTCCAGTCGGAACCTGGCGCGGTCGGCGAGCAGCTGGCGCACCGACACTTCGGTGCGCTCGCGCACCTCGATCGAGCCGTCGCGCCCGACCTTCAACGTCGCGCCGCTGCGCACCGCGGTGCGCACCGAGTCATCGAGCCCGAGTGGAAGCGGGACTTGAACTGCGCTCCACAGCCCTTGCGCCCCGTGGCGGACTTGAACGTCGCCCTGCGCGGCAGAGAGCACGACCGCGACTGGGTCCGGTGCCACCGGCGCCTGCACCGCCGGCGCCGGCGCCAGCTTCTCGACCTTGGGCTTCTCGCCGCAAAAAGCGCATGACCCGCAGCCGGCCGCGGCAACCAGCGCGGCGAGCGAGGCGCGCGCGGCGGAGCGGCTCATGCGAGCGCCCTCTCTTGCACCACGGGCAGGACCACGGTGAAGGTGGCGCCCTTGCCCGGCTCGCTTTCCACCGTCACGCGCCCGTGGTGCTCCTCGCACACCTGATGGACCATGGTGAGGCCCAGGCCTTTCGCGTTCCAGTCCTGCTTGGTGGTGAAGAAGGGTTCGAAGAGGCGCGGGCGGACGGCGGGAGCGATGCCCTCGCCGGTGTCGGCGAACTGGATGGCGGCGAGCTGTCCGTCGATGCAGTGGTACCCGACAGTGAGCCGCCCGCCCGCAGGCATCGCGCGGCGCGCGTTCATGACCAGCTCGGCGAAGGCCTCGGTGAGCCTGGGCGGATTGCCCACAACGCGCAGCGGCGGCCCGTACTCGCGCACCACCTGCACGCCGGCGGAAGCGAGCGCCTCGCCGTTGCGGGCGAGCGAATCGTCGAGGAGCGCCTGCAGATCGACCGCGGTCTGCGCCTCCTCTCCCCCTCCGGTCAGCTGGATCCGCTGCACGATCTCGCGAATGCGAAGCGCCTGTGTCTCGATGCTTTCCAGCTTCTTGCGGCGGACCGAGTCGGCGGGCTCCTGCAAGAGGAGGAGTTGAGCTTGTCCCAAAAGACCGGCGAGCGGGTTGTTCACCTCGTGGGCGATGCCGGCGCCGAGCTGGCCCACGGCGGCGAGCTTCTGCGCGCGCAACAACAGATCCTGTGTCTCGCGCACCTCGCGCGTCTTCTCTTCCACGCGCTGGGCGAGCTCGCGGTTCCAGCGTTCGATCTCCGCCGCCATCGCGTTGAAGGCGCGCGCCAGATCGCCGAGCTCGTCGCCGCGATCGACGGCGACAACGCGGTGGCCCAGCTCGCCGCCGGCCAGGGCGGCGGCGCCGCGGTGCAATGCGCGGATCGGGCGCACGATGGCCCCGCTCGCGATCAGCGCCAGCACTACTCCCGCCGCGAGCGCAATGGCGACCGCCGCCGCCGTCCGCCGCGCCAGCAGGCGAGACTCGGCCAGGGCGTCCTCGGACGGCTCGTCTACCGCCACCACCCAACCCAGGTCGGGCACCTCGGCGGTTGCGCCCAGGCGCTCGACGCGGTCCGCGCCGGTGAAAGACAGTGCGCCCAGCTTGCCCGCCAGCGCGGCCTGCACGAGCGGCGAGAGGGCCATTGAGGAGCGCGCGGCGATGGCCTCGCGGCTGGGGCCCAGCACCACGCGTCCACTCCGGTCCACCACCACCGCGCCGCCGCGGGCGCCCAAACGCGATTCGGAGACCAGCGGCATGAGGCGCCTCAGGCTGAACTCGACCGCGAGCACCGGCCCGCCGCGCGCGCGCACCGCAACCGCCACGCGCGGCTCTCCCTCGCGAGAAGCGTGCACCGGCCCGACCGCCGCTCCCACCTGGAGGGCGGCGCGCAAGGGAATGCTGCGGGCGAACTCCTCGATGTCCGCTTGTCCCAGCACCTCCCGGTCCGACAGCGACGGGTCCTGCGCGCGCGAAGCCAGATACACGGGCGGCGCGATCTGTGCGCCCTCCGGCGAGAGCAACGCGACAGCGGCCGCGCCCTCGATCTGGCGGAAGACCAGCCGCAGAGCGCCCAGGCGCTCCAGGGCGCTCAGTTGCGCGAAGTCCATCGCGTTGGCGGCCAACCCTGCGGCGTGCAGGCTCGCCGCCACCTCCGCCGAGACGCGCTCTGCCAGAAATCGCGCGGTGGCGACCTGCGCGGCGCGCGTGCGGTCCTCCAGCGCGCGGCGGGAGACCCTGAAGGCGATCCACCCCGCCCCGACGAGCGGCAGCACGGCGACCGGGACAATGGTGAACAAGGCGCGCGTGCCGATGCGCATTGCCGCAACTGTATCGCGGGAGGCGCTCCCGGCGCACGGAAGTTGTCGTTCCCTGATACTCTGAGGACATGTCGGACGCGGTGGGAGACGGACTCCGTGCCCTAGTCGTAGACGACGAGGAAGTCGTGCGCTCGGTCGTCCTCGAGGTGCTGGAGGGGATGGGCTTTGCGGTGGGGCCCGCCGACTCGTTGAGCGACGCTCGCAAGAAGCTCGGCGCTGCCGCCTGGGACCTGCTGGTGGTGGACAAGAACCTGCCCGACGGGAGCGGGCTCGAGCTTGCGCACGAGCTCGGCGCGCGCGACGTTGACGCGCAGATTCTGGTGATGAGCGGGTACGCGACCATCTCGTCCGCGGTGGAGGCGCTGCAGGCGGGCGTGGCCGACTACGTGGTGAAGCCGTTCGACCTGACCGATTTCCGCGCCCGCCTGCAGCGCGCGGTCGAGGGGCTCAAGCTGCGGCGGGCCAACCGCAGATTGTTGTCCGAGCTGCGCGAGAAGAACGCCATCCTCGAAGGGCTCGCCACCCGCGATCCCCTCACCGGCCTCGACAACCACGCTTCGTTCCAACAGAGCGTACGGAAGGAGATCGCTCGCGGCCAGCGCTACGGGGCTCCCTGCGCGCTGGTGTTGGCAAGCATCGATCGTTTCCGCGACATCAACGCGAGCGTCGGCTTTTCCGGCGGAGATGCTCTCTTGCGCGCGCTGGGCACGTTCCTCCTCCACAGCGGGCGGGTTAGCGACGTGCCTTCCTATCCCGCGGACGGCGACGTGCTGGCGCGCTTCGGCGGCGACACGTTCGCCGTGCTCTTGCCGGAGACGGACCGCACCGGCGCGGCCACGCGCGCCGAGGATCTCCGGCGCACGGTGGCACAAGCAGAGCTGGGAACGGGGCTGCCACGCATCACCGTCTCGCTGGGCGTCGCCGCCTTTCCTAAAGACGCGCACGATGCCGAGGCGCTGATCGCCGCCACCGCCATTTCGCTCGATGCTGCCAAGGAGGCGGGGCGCAACCGCCTCATCTGCTGGTCGCTCGGGCTGTCGGCGGGCGGACGGCTGGACACGAGGACCGTGCGCCACGAGGCGGACAAGCTGGCTGCTCTGGAGCGCTCGATGCGCGAAGGCGCCTTCCGCGCAGTCTACCAGCCCATCGTGGATCTCGCGGCGCGGGACGAGCTGGCGTGGGAGGCGCTGGCGCGGCCCATCGACCCGGCCTTCACCTCCATTCTCGACGTGCTCGGGACGGCGGAGCGCGGAGGCCAGGTGCCTGCGCTGGGCCGCGTCCTGCGTGAGATCGAGGTCGCTGCCATTCGCGAGCTCCCAGCCGACAAGCTGCTCTTCCTCAACGTGCATCCCTTAGAGTTCCTGGCCGATGGCGGCATCGAGGCGGAGCCCGCGCTGCAGCCCTGGACGAAGCGCATCGTGCTCGAGCTCACCGAGGCCGGCCAGGTGAGCAACTTCGCGCACGCGCGGAAACGCGTCGCGGCGCTGCGGCGGGAAGGGTTCCGCATCGCGGTCGACGATCTGGGATCCGGTTACTCGAGCCTCAACAACCTGGCGCTGCTCGAGCCCGACTTCGTCAAGCTGGACATGGCGATGGTCCGCGGCATCGAGGAAGGTGGCCGCGCCGCGCGGCTGATCCAGCACATCCTCGAGTACTGCCGGGGCGAGGGGTTGCGCGCCATATGCGAGGGGATCGAGACGGAGGAGGAGCTGCGCGTGGTCCGCGAGATCGGCGTTTCGCTCGTTCAGGGTTTCCTGCTAGCGCCTCCGGGGCCGCCCTTTCCTCGCGCAGCGCTCCGCTGACGGTCGCGGCCGCCAGGCGGCGGAAAGGCGGGTTATCGGACTGATGATCCGGTAGCTGCGGGCGGGGCGGCAGCGCGATATAGATATTCGCGCACCGGGGTTCATCCTCAGCCCACCGGGGGTTGCTTGCGTCTGTTCGTCATCGGAGAGCATCGCTTCTCGACGCATGAGATCCCCTCCGGGAAAGCGCTCATCATCGGAAGCGATGAGGGCTGCGACCTGGTCGTCTCCGACGCCTCCGTTGCCCCTCGGCACGCCCGGCTTTCGCTGGGCCCTCCGCTTGCGCTCGAGGACCTGGGCATCGGCTTTGCCACGCAGCTGGGCGCGGAGCGCCTCGAGCCGGGCGAAACGGCCGAGGTCGCGCCCGGCGACCCCATCCAGCTGGGCAAGGTCCTCTTCATGGTCGAGCGCCGCAGGGGCGTGCCGCCGCGGCGCCTCCTCTCCCGCGACTACTTCGAGCAGCGCCTCGAGGAGGAATGCCACCGTGGCGATCGCACGCAGACGATCTTCTCGGTGCTGCGTATCGACGCCTCGGCACCGGGACCGGCTGATGCGATCGAGCAGGTGATCGCCCGCGAGCTCCGCATGGTCGACGTGATCGCGGTCCTCGGGCCCGGAGATCATAGGTTCGGATAAGTGGCCTTCGGTCACCTGCGCGGAAGCTCCCCCCTGGTCTGGCACTCGGGGCAGGAATCCATAAGTGATCAAGGTGTTTCCGTTCGGCAACTCACGAATCGCGTGCTGGAGAGAGAAACCTCCCAGCGGGTCCGCTTCGAATGCGAAATCGCCGTCGACGCCACCGAGCTTCCAGATGATGTCGCCGCTTTGCGAGTCGATTTTGATGACTTGACTCAGGTGCCGCATGCTCACCAAGTAATGCCCATCCTCGGTGACGTCGATCGCGTTGGCATGCGTGAAGTCCAGTGGCGAGTCCTCGGTGAGCTCCGTCAGAACGAGGGGATCCGTGGCATCGATGGATAACCGGTCGAGAGCGTTCCATGAGAAGAGAAGCCGCCCACTATCGGAGTGACTTCAAACAGTTTTGAGTGGAGCTAACCGGGATCGAACCGGTGACCTCTTGAATGCCATTAAAGACAGAGTCGCGTTAAATCAAATAACTTAGAACGCGATTTGCACCAACGGCACGACAATCATTCACAAGCAATTTTTAATCATTGACAAGTGGCACGAACGCCAACACGCCAACGACACCCAACGGTCTAGTAGAGCGCAGCAATCACGCCCACGTTGGGTCTGGTTTTTGCCGCTGATCGCCTCAAGGATAGGGATGAGCAGGCAGCTAACCTGGACGAGTGCCTGAACGGCTTGCAAGTAGCATCGCTGGGCCCGGTACACCTGACGCTGGTAGTAAGTCCCCCCGTCGCAGGAGAATTCATCTCTTGGATTGCTCGAATCGCAGCAGCTCCGAGAGCGTCACGCCGAAGCGCGGCACAGCTTCAGTAGTGTGCTGATCTTCAGGTCCGTCGTGCCGTACTCCAGCTTCTGCACCGATTTCCAGGAGAGCTCGAGAACGAAAGCGGCTCAGGGAAGAAACGCGCCACCACTGCGCGGGACCACGAATGATCTCTCTGGAGTGTCCTTCGTGGACGCCAACATCGGCACGGCGGTGGGAGGATTGGGGACGATTCTCCGGACAACTACCGGCGGCCTTTAAATTGTTGAGGCTAAGCTGAATTGGGCAGTCCTCCCTTGACACAGCCGTCGAGGATCTGCACCGTCGAGAACTGGCTGGAGCGAGGGGGCATGTCACATGAAACTCGGTCAGATGAAACTTGCCTTTTCGATTCGAGCCTCGCTGATCGGTTTGGGAGCGATTGCATCGAGCGCGTCGTTGGCTCAGTCCGGTTGGTTCTGGCAAAACCCGCTGCCGCAAGGCAACACTCTCAGGGCCGTTTCCTTCGTGGATGCGAACACTGGCACGGCGGTGGGCGATTACGGAACTATTCTCCGGACTACCGATGGTGGCGCCACCTGGACCCTACAGACGAGTGGAACGACGAGCATTGGTCTTTCTGGCGTGTCGTTCGTGGACGCGAACACCGGCACGGCGGTGGGCGCCCCGTACCCGGTGGGCAGCTTCGCGACGATTCTCCGGACGACGGATGGCGGTGCCACCTGGACGCCGCAGATGAGCGGCACGACCGATTATCTCGTTGCTGTGTCATTCGTGGACGCCAACACGGGTACGGCGGTGGGCTACCGCGGGACGATTCTCCGGACGACGGATGGGGGCGCCACCTGGACGCCGCAGACGAGCGGGACGACGAATACTCTCTATGGTGTGTCGTTCGTGGACGCGAACACCGGCACCGCGGTGGGCGCCTTCGGGACGATTCTCCGGACGACGGATGGCGGTGCCACCTGGACGCCGCAGACGAGCGGAACGACCGGTGGTCTCGATGCTGTGTCGTTCGTGGACGCCAACACCGGCACGGCGGTGGGCGATACAATTCTCCGGACGACGGACGGGGGTGCCACCTGGACGCCGCAGATGAGCGGGACGGGAAATTGTTGCTATGGTGTGTCGTTCGTGGACGCGAACACCGGCACCGCGGTGGGCTACGCGGGAACGATTCTCCACACGACGGACGGCGGGGAAACTTGGACCCTACAGACGAGCGGGACGACGGATACGCTCCGTGGCGTGTCGTTCGTGGACGCGAACACCGGCACCGCGGTGGGAATCACTGGGACGATTCTCCGGACCACGGACGGGGGCGCCACCTGGACGCCGCAGATGGGCGGAACGACGAATCACCTCTTTGGCGTGTCGTTCGTAGACGCGAACACCGGCACGGCGGTAGGCCTCTTCGGGATGATTCTCCGGACGACGGACGGGGGTGCCAAATGGACCCTACAGACGAGCGGAACGGGGAGTCACCTCTTTGGCGTGTCCTTTGTGGACGTGAACACTGGCACGGCCGTGGGCAACAGCGGAACGATTCTCCGGACGACGGATGGCGGTGCCACCTGGACGCGGCAGATAAACCCCGGGACGTCTCTCAGTAGCGTGTCGTTCGTGGACGCGAACACCGGCACCGCGGTGGGAATCAACGGGATCATTCTCCGGACCACGGACGGGGGTGCCACCTGGAGGCGGCAAACGAGCGGGACGCAGTTTGATCTCCATGGCGTGTCGTTCGTGGACGCGAACACCGGCACGGCGGTGGGCGGGACCCGGCTGGGCGCGACAATTCTCCGGACGACCGATGGGGGTGCCATCTGGACGCGGCAGACGAGCCCCACGGGAAATGGTCTCTATGGCGTGTCGTTCGTGGACGCGAATACCGGCACGGCGGTGGGTGACAACGGGACGATTCTCCACACGACGGACGGCGGGGAAACTTGGACCCTACAGACGAGCGGGACGACGGGTATTCTCTTTGGCGTGTCGTTCGTGGACGCGAACACCGGCACGGCGGTGGGCGCGACAATTCTCCGGACGACGGATGGGGGTGGCACCTGGACGCCGCAGACGTTCGGGGCGCCTGGTTTCCGTGGCGTGTCGTTCGTGGACGCGAACACCGGCACGGCGGTGGGCGACTTCGGGACGATTATCCGGACAACGACCGGCGGCCTTTAATCGTCGAGCGCCAGGCGAAACACGATTTTCGCTCGCAGTTTCCCCGGTCTCTTGCCGGCCTTCGCCAGCAGTTTCGCGACTCGCTCTTCGGTCTCCTTTGGTTGACCATTCCTCCTCGGCCGCCCGTTTCGCCAATTTGACCCTGGCGTTCAAGTCCTTGATTCGACTCAGATAACGGACATGCCTCTGGCCAATCGTGGCCCGGGCCACGAGCTCTTGGATCGCAGGGGGTTGCTCGAGCAGTTCGATGATCCGGCTTACCCAAGAATGGTCGCGGTAGCCATATCGCTTGGCGATTTCATCGAGACTAAAGTTGCACGGCGGCTGAGTGAGCCGCTTGTAGCCTGTGGCCTTTTCCAAGATGTTCGCGTCGGCTCGCACTTCATTTTCGGTGACGACTGCGCCGCCGCCTCGGCGTCGGTCATCTCCTCACAGATGGCGCGGATCGTTTCCCAACCCAGCGCTTTCATGTGAGCATGACAACGACAGACACGCCGCGCTTTCGTATCTGGCCGCCGATCGCGCTCGGTGTTCCGTTGCTCGTTGGAGTCGCCATCAGCAAGCTCTGGGGTGATCCGTTTCCGATCACGCGCGCGCTACGTCCCGCCGGCTGGGCGATCGTCGCCGCGTTCGCGCTGTGGAACGGTTGGGCGCTCGCCCTCATGGCGCGAAGCCGCATCGCGCTCCTGCCCGGCGGCACGACGCGCGCCATCTTGGACCGCGGCCCGTTTAGTGTCAGCAGGAACCCGCTCTATCTTGGCCTCATCGCGCTCGACGTCGCGCTCGCGCTGGCGCCATCGGCTTGGGCGCTTTTGGCCGTTCCCATCGGCCTCTTAGCGCTGACCTGGGGCGCGGTCCTGCCCGAAGAGCGTTATCTGCGCGCGAAGTTCGGGGCCGAGTATGAGGCCTACAGCCGCCGCGTCCGACGCTGGCTTTAGTGCTCAGCCAGGCCCGCACGCCTCTCACAGCTCCCCGAGCCATGCGCCGCGGCGGCGTTCCGACCAGAGTCACACCACGGTGAGGTCCTCGTGCTCGCCAGGGGGAAAGTGGGTGAGGCGAAAGATGCCGCGCGCGACTCGCTCCACGCGGCCCTCGCGGATGCAATACTCGAGGAGCTGAGGCGAGTAACCGGCACTTGCCGCCTGCTAGAGTTGCCGGCCTCCCGATACGATGCCGTCGTAGTCTTGCGGATACCGTTGTGCCTCCATCAATCTCTGCCGGCCCCAGGTCGAGCATCCGTTGAATATGGTCTACCAAATTCTCGGACGCCAACCACCACGGCTTTTCTTCGAGATGCGGATTTGTGCGAGTGCGGCGGGCTGGAAGCGCGGCCATTACATTTTTAGCATCCTGCCTTCATCCACTCCTTTTGAGTCAATCAGGTCGAGCCCAAGCTACCAGCGGCCTGACTTGCTCCAGAAGGCGTGGGAGCTGCCGGTGGCTAAACTGTATTCCCCCCTGTTATCGCAAGGCTTCACGTCCATTTGTGGACCCACCAGCGTCGCCAATGTCCTGCGCTCGATGCGGGTTCTCGCGAGAAAAAACCCTCTGCGAGGTTTCGGACTTAGGCCGATGAGTCTGGACCAACTTGCGAGCGAATCAGCTGAGGTGGTGCCACCTGGATGGCACGTGCGCGCAGTGCGCCCCCAAACTGTCGATGAATTGCGTCATGAGCTCCGTGCCTCCAATGTTCGAAGGCGACGCTATGTGATCAACTTCGCCAGGTGGCCGCTCTTCGGTGGCGGCGGCGGCCACCATTCGCCGCTGGGGGGTTTCCTCGAATATGAAGACCTGGCGTTCGTGCTCGACGTGAACCCAGGCTTCGGCCCGTGGCTGGTTAGTCCCCAGCGGTTATTCGAGGCGATGAACACGAGGGCTGATTTGTCGACGAGTCAAACGCGAGGGCTGGCCCGATTCGAGCGTTCAGCCTGACTCTCCCGGCTTGGCCAGAGCCAGCCCCAAGATTCGCGCTTGATAGCTCTTCCGGAGCGCCAAGACCCATCTCCAACGCTCTGCTCGCCTTTCGACCCGAGGATGGCGCCGACGCAGAGGCACGCTCGTCCTGATCGATGCGCACGTAAGATAGTACTCTGTTGCTCATTCGAATTTGCCGCTGTTTCAATCCTCAATCACGGGAGACGGACATGTCTGTACAGGTCTGGGGGATGATGGAGGCGGGCGTCGCCGCGTTGGTTGCGGGACTGATTCTTGTCTGGGCGCGCTTTCGGGAAGCTTCCAGCGTTGGCCGCGCTTTGGTGCTCGGGCCAGTCTTCGAAGCAACCGCGCTCGCGGTTTTTGCCGCCGAGCACTTCCTTGCCGCGCGCGATCTCGTGCGCATCGTGCCGCCCTGGTTGCCGGCTCCTCTGTTCTGGACCTACTTCGTGGGCGCGGCGTGGTTCGCTGCAGCCATCAGCTTCGTTGCCTGGCGACATGTGCGCTGGGCGGCGGCACTGCTCGCACTGCTGTTTCTCATCATTGTCGCCACCATCGACCTGCCCAAAGTGCGCACCCACCTGCATGAGCGGCTCTTCTGGACACTCACCCTACGCGAGATGGCGTTCGCCGGCGGAGCGATGGTGCTGGCGGGCAGCATGTGGCCGCGCGGTAGTTCGGCTGGATCTATGCTCGTGCGGGTCGGCCGCGTCATCGTCGCGCTGACGATGGTCTTCTATAGGGTCCAGCACCTTCTCTTCCCACGGTTTGTGCCAGGCGTTCCCTTGAGCAAGCTCATGCCGGTGTGGGTGCCAGCGCCGACGCTGATTGCATGGTTCATTGGAATCACTTTGCTCTTGGCTGGCATTGGGCTGCTGGTCCCCAGCAGTATCCGAATCGCAGCCGCCAGCTCGGGGATGGTGCTGCTCTTGCTCACGGTGTTCTTCTACGTTCCGATCCTCGCGATGGAGATTCACTCCTCGCTCGCGGTGGAAGGGATCAACTACGTAGCCGACACGTTGTTATTCGCGGCGACTGCTTTGCTCGCGGGCTTCGGCGCGGACCAACCAAGAACAGCTGCGCTCTGACGAAGAGTGGAGCTAACCGGGATCGAACCGGTGAGCTCTTGAATCCCATTCAAGGATAGACCGAAGTTAAACCAACTGCTTGGCGAGCGGCACCGTGCAACCAAACCAAAAATTCACCTGACCAGATTTTTCGGCGTGTTCGCACCCCATTCGGGCGCTCGCGCGCGCATCGCCGCTCCCTTGGTCGTGAGCCGTGCTTTCGAGTCCATGATTCCGAAAGCATAGAGCTTCTGGACTATCCGGTCCACTCGTGATTAGTTAATGGACTACTCGGTCCACTCGGAGGATGAAATGGAAACGCGACTCCATCGGAAGACGGCGCTCGTCACCGGCGCCACAAGCAACATCGGCCGTGCGATCGCGATCGCGTTCGCTCGCGAAGGTGCGCACGTCGTCTTGAGCGGACGGAATGAGGCACGCGCTGCCGAGGCCCTCCGAGTGATTCACCAGGCCGGAGGCCGGGCTGACTTCGTGCAGAGCACACTCGACGGTTCACCGGAGACCTCGCGAAGACTCGCCGAGGAAGCCACTCGCCTTCTCGGTGGACGGCTCGACATCCTGGTCAACAGCGCGGGCATCTACCCGGGGCCGACCACGAACGCCACCGACGAAGCGACCTTCGACCAAGTCTACGCGGTCAACGTGAAGGCGCCATTCTTTCTCACGGCGGCGGTCGCTCCTTTGATGGCCGCCCGCGGCCAAGGAGCCATCATTAACCTAGGCTCTTGGATAGCGCGACTCGGCATCCCTGTCGGTGCACTCTACAGCTCGACGAAAGGAGCCATCGAGACGCTGACCCGCGCATGGGCCGCGGAGTTCGGGCCGGCTGGCGTTCGCGTCAATGCGATTTCGCCGGGGGTGGTGCACGAGCCCGTCTCCACCGAGGGGCTAGGTGATCTGATGATGCGCGGGACTCCTGCCAATGCGAGCGGTAGCCCCGAGGCCATCGCCCTCGCAGCGGTCTACCTCGCGAGCGACGAGGCGGCCTTCGTGCACGGCACTGTGCTCGACGTCGATGGCGGACGCACGGGTGTCGCGGTCATCGCAGGCGGCGGGCGGTGAGCCAGTGGTAGGTTTGCGAACCAGTCCTCGGCGTCGAGACGGCGCGGGCGCTCGCCGCGCACGGCGCGACGGTTGTGGGCGCGGCGCGCGATCTCGCCAGGACGCACACCGCGACTGAGCCAGTGTTGGCTTGGTGAGCTGCAGAACCTCGTCCAAGCCGGTCTCAAGCCTTTCGAAGCGCTTGCTGCCGGTACGCGGGAGGCGGCCGAGTTTCTGGGCCGAGGCGAAGAGCTGGGCACCGTGGCTGTGGGTAAGCGCGCGGATCTGGTCTTGCTGGACGCAAATCCGATCGAAGACGTGGCAAATGCTTCTCGCATCGCGGGAGTCGTGCTGCGGGGTCGATGGATGCCGAAGTCGGAGCTCCAGGCGCTGCTCGACAAGCAGGCCCTGTCGTATGCGCGTCCAAAGGATCGTTTCGCAGGAATGCCGCAGCTACCGCGTCGGGGCGCTTTGGAATTCAAGGGAAAGTACGAGCTACGTCAAAACGGCGTCACCATCGGCGAAGAAAGGATCGTCATTGATCGAATCGGACGCAATCACCGGGTGTTGACCTCCGAAGCCTCCATTGACCCGTATCACGACACCAAGACTCTGCTTAAGATCGAGCTGGGGGAATTCGTGCACGGCGTGCGAGTGGAGGTCGACCGACGCGCCGCCGAAGGAACGCGCTTGGTGATGGAGCGGGTTGGCACCGAAGTGCACGTTTTCGGGAACCGCCCGACCTACAGTGATATCGATCTGCGGGAGCCGGCGGATGCACGCGCCTTTCTCGGCGGGCCCATGCTGGCTGATTACTTGACGACGGATCTGATGGCGAACTTCGTTCTCGTCTCACGTGCGCTGCCGCCTCTCCAAGTGGGTCAGGCAACCCAAGTGCATCTCAAGCAGATCGAGCTGAATCCGAGTGAGTACTTCCGAAATGCAATCATCGGAGACATGGATTGGACGATCACGCGCAAGGAAGATACTGCGCCTGAGGCGCACGCCGCTTGCAATGGTTGTCGCACGCATGAGATTGCTTTTCCCGGTCGCGCGGGGTTTGGCTCCTACAAGATCGAGCTGATGCTCGATAACGACGGGTACCCCTGGAGGGTGACTGGAGAAAACGGCGATCAGGTCTTCCAGAGGATAGAACCCGCGCGCAAGGAGAGCTGAGAGCTAAGAGCTAGGAAGCGTCGAGTTGGCGGAACGTCCCTTATCGGTCCTACGATCACGAAGCACTTGAAAGGCTCGTCCATATCAGGGTGGGCTAACTCGTAGAGTTATCCAAGGCCGCGTCAGCGCGCCGGCGCTTTCCACGGGCGAGGCAGAATCCACCGCTTGAATTTCCGACGGCTCAGGAGGCCTCCCGTTACCGGGAGGCCTCGGAGTCTTGCCGGGCTCAGTCCTCGCACTTGAGCAGATGGCTCGTACCTTTTATTTGTAGAGCCAAGGCTTATAGGCAATCTCGATGTTGTATCCGTCCGGGTCGCCGATGTTTGCCGCGAAGTAGTCGGCACGCCATTCGGGCCGAAGGCTCGGTTCCTTG
>Ga0099794_10000304_pt1 | contig 16839 bp, 12 predicted proteins | sample Rivendell_Oct201_10_FD_77320 | JGI IMG/M metagenome (GOLD analysis project Ga0099794, IMG submission 77320) | Vadose zone soil microbial communities from the Eel River Critical Zone Observatory, Northern California, USA -... | ecosystem: Host-associated > Plants > Roots > Rhizosphere > Soil ... | reverse complement strand
CGTTTCGGGACCATCGAGCCGCCACGCGCCGTCGGCCGCCTGGACCTGCGCGAGCCAATTCGCTCCCCGGACCGCGGCCTCCAGGTAACGCTGGTTCTTCGTCTCCTGGTAGGCCCGGCACCACCCCAGAATAACCTGCCCGGTATTGAATACCGCCGGGCGGCGATCGCTTGTGGCGCCGCGGTACACGCCCGCCTGCACGGCCCCCGAGGGCAGCTGGACCCGGATTTCCCAATCCGCCATTCTGATCGCGCGCGCGTGGACCTCGTCCCGTCCAAACGCGCGCGCATAGTCGAAGAACGTGGGAATGATGTAGCCCGTCGTTTCCGGGTAAGGCGCCAGCCAGCCATCCACCAGCGAGTACCCGGCCGAAACGCCGCCGTCGGCTCCCTGATCCTGCGCGCGGCACAGCCACTCGACGGTCGCGTGGAGGTGCGCCGCGGAACCGTTGGAACGACCCCGCAGTCCGACGGCGTCGCGCGCGACCACCAGACCCAGCGAGGGGTGCAGCAACCGCGTGGCGGCGCGAACCATTCTCGATAGCCGTGGCGAAGGCCGCAGCGCGCTAAGCGCGATGCGCAGTCCGGCGACATTGCCCCCGAAGACCGTGAGCGGCATCGTGCTGCTCACGCCGATGCGTGGCAGGAGGGTCAGGTCCTCGCGGGTTCCCGCGAGCCGCTCGTCCGCGGCGTGCGGTCCGGCCAGCACGGCCGCGCGGAACCCGGCGGCGGGAAGCGCCGCCCGCACCTCGTTGGTCCACTGCCCCGCGGGATAGCAGAATAGGGGCACGGCGCGCTCGCCCAGCTCAGCGCGCAGCGCGTGCCGGCACCGATCCAACTCGGCGCGAGCCTCTGGGAGCGTGATCTCCCCCAGCACGCGATGGGCCGCGCCGTGTCCGCCGAATTGGATGTTGGGCGGCGCGGAGCGGCACTCGTCCCACGTCGCGGGGCGCAGTGCTTCGCTCCGCGCGGGATCCGGACCCCACGTATCTAGCAAGCGCTGCCGCTCATCCAGCGCCGCGGCGCGGAGCAAGTCGCGCCGCCTCCCAACCTGGGCGCGCGGATCGTCCCACCAGAACAGGCTCCGGCCGATATAGTCGCTAGCGAGAAAGATCGTGGCTGGAAATCCATATTCGGCGAGCAACGGCGCGGCCACTTTGAGATTGTTCGCATAGCCGTCGTCGAACGTCAGCACCACCGAGCGGTTCGCCGGCTGTTGCCCGGCGCGGAGCTGCGCGACGGCCGAGTCCAGCGAGATGACCTGGTAGCGCCGGGCAAGGAATTCCAGCTGCGCCCGGAACTGATTCACCGGCAGGTGCAGCCCTCCACTATTCTCGACGACGGCGCGCCACGACGGCTCGAGACCATCTACGACGCTGTGATAGCAGAGAATCGGCAGCCGGCCGCGATGGAGCCACCGCAACGCCGCCAGCGTGCCGCTGTGCCACGCGGCTCCATACGCCAAGCGTTTCATCACCTGCAGCGCGCTCACTGGTCGGTGGGGAGATGGCGGCGCACCAGCCGCGCCATCTCCGCGCAGCGGCTCGACCACGACTCCCCCCGCTCTGCCTCCGCGGCCGCGCGCCGGGCCGCGGGATCGCGCCCCGCGGTGAGAAACGCCCCGACGCCGGCGACGAACTGGTCGGGCGACTCGGCGACGCGCAGCTGGGGGCGATCGGACAACAAGACGATCTCTGGAAGCGCCGTCGCGACAACGGGCAGGCCCGCGCACAGATACTCGCGCAGCTTGATCGGATTCACCGCCGCCGTCAGGTCGTTGCGCATGAACGGCACCAGCGCGACATCGAAGGCCGCCGCGTAGGCGGGCAAGTCGGCATACGGGCGCTGCCCGAGCAGCCGGATATTGGGCATCGCGCGCAGCCGCGCATCATCCACTTGCACGCGGCCGATGAGCACGACCGTCGCCTGCGGAAATGCAGCGGCAACGTGGCACAGCAGCTCCTGATCTACCCATTCATGAATCAAGCCGAAGAATCCGATAATCGGGCCCTGGATGTCGCGGACGTCGGCCGGTCGCTCGGGCGGCGCGAGCGCCGCGCGCGCGAAATGCTCCCACTCCACACCGTGGCGCAGCAGATAGGCGCGCGGGGTGTAGCGCAGGCAGTCCTCCAGCAGCTCGCCGGCGGACGCGAACACGACGTCCGCATTCCGGCACAGCTGCGCATGGCAGTCGCGCATCACCTTCGAGTCGTAATCGGGGAACGCCCACCACCGGTCCACGCAGTGATAGACCAGGCCCGCGCGCGGCATGGACGCGAGGTATGGCGCAACCGTCGGCGTGTACACCCACAGCAGCGGCTTGCGGGTCAGTCCCAGGCCACGCAGTGCGCGCCTGATCGCGCGCTTATAGAGGAAGCGATTCGCCTCCGTGGCGATCCGGCGCCCCGGCAATGGAACGCTGAGCGGGCTCACAACGTGAAGCCGGTCGGTGCCGTCCCGCCGGACGCCGGCTGCCGAGCGCCGCAACCGGGCCGCGATGCGTCGCAGGTCGAGTGGGTTCCAGAGCTTGGGACGCCGCATGCCGGCCGATTCGACCCATAAGACGTCGGTATGGCCCGCGAGTATTCGCATGATGTGATGCTTGCTCGTCGGGTCGCCGCGATAGTCGTTGGCGAAGCAGACGATGGGCGGACCGCCTCCGAAGGTGCCCTCGAGCGTCACGTCTCGTCCACCGTAAACGTGGTTTCGAAGCGCGCCGGCAAGGTGACCGGCCCCGTGATCACGAGACAGGGACGGGTGTATCGAACCCCGTAGCGATCGCTTGCCGCCGATTCCCGCACCGCTAGCTCCATGCCAGTTGGCGCCTCGACCGTGAGGCATATCGCCGGACAGCCCGGGAACAGCAGCTCGTGGCGCGTCGGAGAAATCACGAAATGGCGCACCTCAGTCGCGGCCAGGTGTAAACGCCAAGTGAGCGATTCGACGCCGTGGCCAATGACCTCGTCGGTGACCTCCCAGCGCCGCTCGGGCCAGCGGGCCAGGATGCGGCGCCGACACACGGCCCCCGACGGACGGTGCGCGTATCCGTGATGCTGCCCCTCGAACAGATCCCACTCCGGCGTTTGCTCCCAGCGCAACGTCTCGGAGCGTGTCCGGTCCGCGAGCACTCGCCACGGCCGATCGACGGCGATGGGGTTTTGCTCCTCGTCCTCGACCTGCACCACGCTATGCGCCGCAGTGCTCCGAAACGCGAACCGCTGCGCGAGGTCACGGGTGTAGGCATACGTTCCACTGTCGGTCACGATCCGCCGCCCCGCGAGGACGAGCTCTAAAGAGAGGTGGTCGTTGTGGTCGTGGCTGCCGGCCCCACGCAGCCCCACGCGGCCACATCGCACCACGAGGTGGTCGGTGCCGCGCCGCATGACATAGAAACCGCCGTCCGGAAATGCCTGCGACTGGAGCGGTGTTCGCTGCCAATGGCGGGTCGGCAGTCCCAGGCGGTGGCGCCGCGGCTCGGCGAGGGCTCGGGCCGAGATGGCGTGCAGCCGTCCGTCATCGCCATCTCCCATCACGGGTGCGTCACCGCTGCTCGGCACGTAGGCCGCGATGAAATCGTACATGCCACGCAGGCGCGGTTCGTATTCCCGCGGCAGTGCCGCGGACGCGTTGCGCTTCACGAGCTCGCCCGCGTACGTGAACAGCTCTGTCGCCAGGCGGTGATAGCTAAGCGAGGCCTCGAACGACGTCCCGTCGGGATGCACCTGATGATGGATTTCCGACGCGAGGATTTTGGCACCCCGCCGCAGCCAGCGCTCCCCCTCCGGGGTGCCGCGCAGCAGCGTCCCGAGGTACACAAGCCCCGCCCCGTCCGCGAGGTAGTGATTGCCACGATAGACTGGATGCCATTCCAGATAGCGTTCCAGGTACAGTCCGGTGGTGACGAGGTTCGCGAGCATCGACTCCCAAAAATCCAGGGACACCTCATTCGCCGGAGCGAACAGCACGAGTCCGAGCACCCAGTTCGCTGCCCGGAGTGCCGCGTCCATGGGACAGATCCAGTTCGGACCCCGGCCGAGCGGGTTGTTGGCGAGCCATGAGGTCACGTGCCGGATGAACGCGTCTCGAAAATGCGTCCCGCCGGTGCTCCAGTACGCCCGGGCCAACGGTAAGAAATGCTCGCAGCGCGACATGACACACACCGTCCGCGTGTCCGAGCCGTCACCGCGCACAAAGTCCAGGCGATGCGACAGGGTCAGCGGCCATTCCCTTCCGCTGTAGAGATCCATTCGCCACGTGGGAGCGTCGCCGACCGCGACGGGACCGGATCCCATGACGTCGAACACCCCGTGCGACGTCGCTTCGGCACAGGTGATATCCGCCGCCGTGCAGGTCGTGCGCGCCCACTCGGCCGCGTCCTGTACCGAAAACCAGAAGGCGCCGCCGCCGCGACGAGCCAGCCATGCAGCCAAGCCTTTGCGCTCCACCGTTGGGCGCCAGGCGCGCGCCCACACCTGCCCCCGGCGCTCGAGCCAGCTAAACCCGCCCAGTGTGTCGCGCCATTCGCGGGAGCGCTGGCGCGTCTTCCACGCAACCAGCCGGAGCAGCTCGCCGAACCTCACGAGCCGGCTCCGGCATCGAGCCAACGCTGGGCCCAGCTACACAGGTTGATGAGGGTCCAGAGACGAATTCCGTGATCCGCCTTGCCCTCCTGGTGCGAGCGGAACAGCGCGCACACCCGCTCTGGATCGAAGATGCCGCGATCCATGAGGCGCGATTTGAGCACGGTGTGCTCTCCCCAACTCCGCAGCGGCTCGCAGCGCAGCCAGTCGGACAGCGGCACGTCGAACCCCTTCTTGGGGCGGTCGATCACCCTCGCGTCGAGCAGCGGGGCCGCCGCGCGCTTCACGATGTGCTTGGTGCGCTTGCCGTCGGGGCCAAGCTTGAGCCGGTCCGGCAGCGCCATGCCCAGCTCCACGATGCGGTGATCGAGGAACGGTACGCGCGCCTCCACTGAGCTGAGCATCGTCATCTTGTCCACCCGCATCAGCAGCAGCTCGGGGAGTCGCACCATCAGGTCCTGGTACGCAAGGGCGCTGGCGAAGTGATCCCCGTTCGCCTGCGGCGCGTCGGCGGCGAACTGGGCCAGGTTCCGCATGGCGAGCTCCGCGCTCGACGGCGCATGTTGCAGCCGCTCGCGCGCGTCGGCGGTAAGCAGCGCCGCTTTCTCCGGCTCCCAGTTCACGATCGCGCCGCTCAGGAACAGCGGCTCGCCACGCGCCGCCCGCCGGAGCAAGTCGCGCGGCTCCCGCAACCTGGGGACGCGCGCGAGCAGCGGATCGGCAGCCGCGGCAATCGCGCGGCGCACGGGGGCCGGTAGGCGCAGGTACTTGCGCCACCAATGCCGCTGGATGGACACGTAACGGCGGTAGCGGGGATACCCCGCGAACAGTTCGTCGCTGCCTTCGCCGACTTGGATCACGACGACACCCGACTGCCGCACGAGCCGCGACAGGAGCTGCAACGGCAGGCACACCCAATCGGCGAGCGGCTCATCTTGCCCGTAGATCAGCTCCGGAACCGCCGTCATCACCTCCGTCGGTTTCAGTACGAGCTCGTGATGGTCCGCGTCGAACTGGCGCGCGACGCGTGCGGCGTACGCGCGCTCATCGAAGTGGGGATCGTTCTCGAAGCCTACCGAAAACGTGTGAGCGGGCTGGTCGAGCTGGGCGCTGAGGAGTGCGAGAATCAGGCTCGAATCGAGACCTCCCGACAGCAGCACCCCGTGGGGCACGTCGGCCATCGTCTGCTCCACGACCGCGGACCGCAGCAGGTTTCGGAAATATTCCGCGACGGCTTGCTCATCATCGGCGGACAGGCCATCCGGGAGCACGTGGCCTGCGGGCATCCACCACCGTTTGACGACCGGTTCGCGATCGCCCTCGATCACGAGCACGTGCCCCGCGGCCAGCTTGCGAATGCCGCGAAACAGCGTCGCCGGCGGGGGTACGGCGGCAAACGTCAGGTAGTGCCGCAGTGCCTCTTCATCGATATCGGCGCTGACTTGCGGATGAGCGAGCAGCCCCTTGATCTCCGACGCCCACAGGAATTGCCCGCCGGCGGTCGTGTAGTAGAGCGGCTTGATGCCGAGGCGATCGCGCGCCAGGACCAGACGGCGGCGGCGCGCGTCCCACAGCGAGAACGCGAACATCCCGCGCAGCGCATCGAGCATCGCCACGCCGTACTCCTCGTACAGGTGTAGCAGCGTCTCGGTGTCGGTGCGGGAGCGGTAGACGTGGCCGGCCGCTTCGAGACCCGGCCGGAGCGCGGCGTGGTTATAGACCTCGCCGTTGTACGAGATCCACACCGTGCCGTCTTCGTTCGCCATCGGCCCGTGGCCGGCGGGACTCAAGTCCACGATCGACAAGCGGCGATGTCCCATCGCGACGCGCCGATCGGGCGCCACGAACACGCCCGCGTCGTCGGGGCCGCGATGCGGCATCGTGTCCCGCATCCGCACCACCACTTCCGGATCGATGTCCGGCCCGCCCGGCAGCGCCAGCGCTCCGCAGATGCCGCACATCAGCGCATCGCCGCTTCCCGAATACGAAACGTCGTCTCGGTCACGGAGCGCAGTGTGGCGAGCGGAATGGGGAATGGGTCGCCCGACACGCATGCCCGATGGAAGACCTCCCATTCCTCGCGCAGGCCCTTGTTGACCTTCGTCCGTTCATGGAAGAGCCGCACGCGAGTGCCGCCGTAGGCCGTTGCCTTGCGGAAGTCGTCCACGACCAGCGCCTCGCCGCCCAGCAGGACTTCGATGCGCTCCTTGGGAAGGCTGCGATGCCCCCGGGTGGTATAGATCAGCGTCGCGAGCGTGCCATCCGCAAACCGTAGCTGCGCAGAGAAATTGGCATCGGGCCGTTCGCCGGCGGCGGCGAGACTCAGCACCTGGAGATCCACGACGGGGCCGTTACCAGCGAGAGAGTACAGGAAGTCCACCATGTGACACGCCTCTCCCACGGCTCGGCCTCCGCCCTCGGCTCCGTGAGACCAGTCCACCGGCCCTCCCGGATCCGCATTGACCCGATAGCTGATCAAGGCGCCCCCCCCACCGCCGCCGGCACGCTGCGCAAGGCGCTCGGCCAGAAACCGCTGCGCCGTGGAGAAGCGCCGGTTGAACCCGACAACGAACGGCAGACCCGCGGCTTCGACCTGGACCAGTAGCTCGTCGAGCTGCGACTGGTTGACGGCGACCGGCTTCTCGAGAAAGACGCCCTTGCCCGCTTGCAACGCTTCGACAGCGAGAGCTGCGTGCTGGTCGTGGCGCGTCGCGATGAGCACGGCGTCGATGTCGCCCCGCTGCAGCAGCTCGCGGTAGTCGGTCGTATAGAACGTCGCGCCGATTTCGCGCGCCGCGGCCTTCGCGTGCACCCCGGTACGGTTGGCGACGCCGACGACTGCAAACTTGTCTCCGACTCGCTTGAGATTCGGCAGGTGGACCGCGCGGGCGAACGCGCCGGCACCAATGACGCCGAGTCGCACCGTTCCGCGTTTGATCGCGCGTGCTGGGGTCGAGACCGAGTGGCGCGGTCGCTCCGCACTCGGGGTCGGCGCCGGGAAGCGGAGCATGATCGCGAGGGGACGCTCGCTTCCACCTTCATTCAGAATCTCGAACGCCTCGCCGGCCTCCTCGACCGGCTTTTCACTCGGCGCCAGCGCGTCCCAATTCACCGCGCCGCTGCGCAGGAGCTCGAGATAGCTCTCCATGTTGCGGTTCTCGGTCCAGCGCACATAGGGCGCGGGATAGTCCTGGCCGCCCCGTTCGTATGCCGGGTCATAGCGACCGGGACCGTAGGAGCAGGCGATCCGCAGCTCCAACTCTTTTTCGTAGAATGGCGAGCGAGTGAGCTCGAGACCCACGTCGCCGACCACCACCACGATGCCTCGCTTGCGCGTCCATTCCATCGCCTCCTGCAGCGGTGCATTGCTCTTGGTCGCGGCGGTAATGATGACGCGGTCGGCGCCAAGCCCGCGCGTCAGCTCGCGGACCAGGAGCCCGGCGTCATCGGGCGCCGCGGTCAGCCGCGCGCCGAGCTGGGACGCCTGCGCGCGCCGCTCCGGCACCGGATCGACGCCGATCACGCTCGCTCCCGCGGCGCGCGCGACCTGGACCGTCAGGAGGCCGATCAGTCCGAGTCCGACGACGACCACGACGCTGCCGATTTCGATCTGCGCCTGGCGGACGCCCTGCAATGCGATCGCGCCGACCGCCGCGGAGGCGCCCGCCCGTGCCACCACCCCCTCCGGCAGCGGGCACACCAACAGCCGCGGTACCGCGACGTATTCCGCGTGCCAGGCACAGTCAGCACCCGCGCACGCGACAGCCTGACCGACGCGCAGATCGTCAACTCGCGCGCCGACCTCGGTGATGACTCCGGCACACGAATACCCCGTGGCGACTGGCTGGCGCAGCCGGTTGCGAATGCGCTCGACCGTGATGCCGACGCCGTCGCGCAATGCTCCCTGCGCGGCCTGCAGCGCCAGCGCGGGCTTGCGTCGAGCCTTCGCCAGGGGCGACTCCGCGGTGCTGTGGAGGCTCGCGAGCTCGGTCCCCGTGCTGATCACGGAGTAGTCGACGCGAACCAGTAAGCCGCCGGATGGAGCGAGCGGTGCCGGGACGTCCACCACCTCCGCTCGACCTTCTTGGAGAACCACTTGCTTCACGATGTCACCTCGAGGCCCTCGTACGCGCGTGTGTAACTGTCGACCATCGCCGCCTGGCTGTAGCGCTGCAGCACCCGCGCTCGACCGGCCTTCGCGAGGACTGCCCGGGCGTCGTCGTCCGCGAGCGCCGCGAGCGCATGCGCCAGCGCCGCGTGATCGCCGACCGGGAAAAGCAGTCCGGCCTGCGTCGTTCCGTCCGCGACGACTTCGGGGAGGTCACCGACCGGCGTCACCACGAGCGGCACACCGCACGCGAGCGCTTCCAGCGCGACGAGCGGCAGCCCCTCACTCCGCGAGCTGAGGGCGAACGTGTCGAGCAGCGGCAGCACGTCGGGGAGATCCGTCCGCCAGCCGAGGAAGTGGATCCGTGCGGCGATGCCGTCGCCGCAGCTGGCCGCCAGCGCTTGCAGCGATAGCAGCTCCGGTCCGTCCCCGATCATCGCGAGATGCGCATCCGGATGAGTTGCCGCGAATGCCGCGAAGCCCCGCAGCAATGTCCCATAGTCTTTCTCGGGGAAGAACCTTCCCGCCGTCCCTACGAGGTAGGCATTTGCGGGTACGCCTAACGTGTCTTTTGCCGCTGTTCCATTCGATGGTTTGAATAGATCTGTGTCGACTCCGTTGGGGATTACGCGCAACCGTCTCTCACCCACGCGTACTTGCTCTTTGTAGAACGCGTGCATGGACCGCGCGACGAGTACAAAGGCATGAGTCATGGCTCCGATCGCCCGCAACACGCGCCGGTAGTCACGGCGCGGTTCCAAATACTGGTACGAGTGCTCGGTGTGAACCCGTCGCGTGACGCCCGCGAGACGCATCGCCGGAAGGGTGTGCAGCAGGGAGCTGAAGTGATGGGTGTGGACGACGTCCGCGTGCAGGCGGCGCAAGAGCGCCGCCAGCTCCCAATGAAAGCCGGGACTCCACAGACGCCGGCCCGAGAGCACGTACGACTCGACGCCCGAATTCCGCAGCACCACTTCGTGCTCGCCGCCCGCATCGAGGGCCACGACGACGGAACGAAAACGCTGGCGGTCCAGCCCGCCGGCGAGCGCGACAGCCATCGCCTCCATTCCGCCGTGTCCGAGGTTCAGGATCACTTGCACGACGGTCTTCACGATGCCTTCCCGGCTGCCATCGCGGGCAGCCCCGATCCGAGTCGCACGGCGATGCACACGGCGATGACGAAAAATGTGATCGGCGCGTAGGCGACCGAAAGGAAGAAGCCACCCACGAGCCACGCCACAAACGCTCCGAGTGCTGCCTCGGCGAGATGGGCCTCGTCCGGCGCCCGCAGCCGCCGCGCCAGGCGAAGGATGCGCCGGCACCCTGCTGCCGCAGACCAGGCCATCCGCACGAAGACGAGCACCCCCAGCACACCCAACTCGGCGCCGATCTGGACGAACATGTTGTGCGCGGCCGAATACTTGATGCCGGCACCCTCGTTCTTCTTGCCGCTGAGCGCTCCCTCAGCCACAGGGAAGTCCTGAACCCCGACGCCCAGCAATGGCCGGCGCATCATGTAACTGATGCCGCGCCTCCAGACCTGCATGCGCCCTTCGCGATAGGTATAGTTGTAGTCCTCGGTCGGATGCAGGATCGACGAGAAGCGCTCTTTTGTGGCAGGACTCGCGGTCAGCATCCCGACGACCGATGCGATGGAGACCGCGAATACGACGATCACGCGCCGGCGCACCGGGCGCACGTGCACGATCATCCAGATCGCGAGCGCCGCGAGGCCGATGAATCCCCCGCGTGAGCCCGTCCGTACGACGGCGGCTACAAGCAAGAGCGTGCTGCCCCACCCGATCGCCCTCCAGACGCCGCCCCGCGAGCCGAGGTAGAGCGCGAACGGGATGACGACGAGCAGCTGCATGGCCGATTCGTTCGGATCGAACGCGGTCCCCACATAGGCGCGGCCGACCACCGCTTGTGCCGCGCCGGAGATGAGCGCGGCGGCTACGATGGACTGACCGATCACGAGCGCCGCGAGGGACAGCTTCAGCGTGCCACGATCGCACCACGCTGTCGCGCTGATCACGAACAGTAGCAGCGTCTTCCAGAAAATCGTCGCGAGAAACGCGACGCTGTTCCCAGGCCATACCGATGCCGGCGTCGAGAGCACGGCGAGCAGTGTGATCAACAGCGCGCAGCTGGCTGGAGGACTCCGCAGGACCGCTATCACCGAGCGGCCGTGCAGCACCAGAAACGCGAGAACTAGGAGCAGGACGCCGATGAGCTTCGCGGGCTGCAGACGATTCAGAGCCGGCACCAGCTCGTGGATCTTCGTGATGACGATGGCCGTGTAGATCGCAAGCAGCCATTGCAGCGCCCGGATTGCCTGGCGCCTGCGGATGCCGAGGGGCTGAGGCGCTGCAGGCGCCCGGGCTGGAGCAGGTAGCGCGAGCGTGGTCATTGCGATTCGCCTACTCCCGCGCTCCACACGTCCCAGCGGCCACGCACCGCGTTGAGGGCAGCCATGACGAGGGCGACGAGCAGGACGGCCGCGCTACGCAGACCGCCACTGACGCCGACCCCGGGTCCTGCCCCGCCGGACTGCCGCCGGGGACGGGCGACGAACGCCAACACGACGAGCCCCGCGATCGCGAGAGAAGCGGCAAGAGGGAGCAGCATTGCGGCGCCCACCACGCCGCAGGCCACTGCGAGCGGCGTCACCAGACGCATCACCTTATGGGACACGAATTGCCACCAAACCCGATTCCTCCACGGATTCAGAAGCCATGGCATCCACGCCAGCAGCTGGTAGTTGCCGGTGAGCGTGCGCACCTTGCGCGCCAGCTCGCCGGCGTCGGATCCAGCCCTGTGGTCGGTCGCTGTAGCCTGCTGCGAAAAGGCGACCCGCTTTCCCGCCCGGATGACCTGAAACGGCACCCACACGTCGTCGAGGATCAGGCCGGGCGGGAGCGGCTGCCACAGCTCCCGCTTGAGTGCATACAGCGCGCCGCTGACCCCGATTGCACTGTCCCACCCCGCCTCCCGTGCCCTGAGATCCCGCTCAAAGCGCCAGTACCGCTCGTACAGGCCTTCCCGCCGATTGCCGGCTGAAAGCACCAACGACCCCGCCACCGCCCCCACGTCGGGCGAGGCGAGCGACCGGATTAAGTGCTCGATCGACCCCGGTTGGATCTCCTGGCGAACGTCCGTGAAGACGAGCACGTCGCCGCGGGCGATCGCGACGCCGTGATTCAGGACGACCGCTTTCCCAGAGTTCGGGGGCACCGTGACGACGTGAAGCCGAGCGTTGTCGAGCGCCTCGAGCGTCCTGACGAGTGCCAGCGACGAGCCGTCCACTGCCACCACGACCTCGCATGGCAACCAGACCGTTCCCAGCAGTTGCCGCACCTTGGCGACCAGGCCATCGATTTGCGCCTGGGTACTCACCCGAGCGGCGATGATGACCGAGACGAGCTTGGGCGTCGTCACCTGGTTCGCGAGCTTCGGCGCGCGACGCGGGAGCCGACTCACGAGCCAGGGGTATGCCGCATACGTGTACACCACGTGCAGCGCGCCGAGTCCGAGCAGGATGGCGCCGACGAGTGTGGCCCCAGTCATGCTGTAAGCCCGAGCAACGCGCGTACCTCGCGGTTAGCTACGCCGCGGGTCGATGAAGGGATCGTAAGTGTGGCACCCGTGCAACACCCGATGACCGGCTCGATCCGTTCCTGGCTCGAAAACATCTACTGGGGGATGGAGCACAAGATCGTCCCGGGCCTCACGTCATTGCAGGACGCCTATCACGACGTCCTCACACGCCACGTCGATGCCGACACCTGCTGGCTCGACCTGGGCTGCGGGACCTCCTTGCTCGACGTGCGCATGACGTTCACCTCGGCGGCGTTGGCGATCGTGCCGCCGCTTGCGCTGCTCGAGCTGGTCTGGATCCGCGCGCTCCGGAGCTCGCGGCTCCAGGCGTTGCGTCCAACGATGATTGCCACGCTCTCGCGGCACTAGCGCGGCATTGCGTGTAGACCTCCAGCCAACCGCGTTCCGCCGCGGGCCAGCTGTAGCGCTTCAATTCCTGTCTCGCGGCCTGCGCCAGTCGCACCGCGAGTCCCGGCTCGCGCAACACACGCAACACGGCAGCCGCAAGACTTTCGGGCTGATCGATTGGGACGAGTAAGCCAGTCTGCTCGTGCGTCACGATACGCGGAATACCACCCGCGGCCGTCGTGACGACCGGAACGCCGGCGGCGAACGCCTCGATGATGATGTGGGGCATGTTGTCCACGCGGGAGCTGTTCACCAGGATGCCGCCGCCGGCGAGCGCCGTCGCGATGTGATTGCGCGGCACTTCGCCGTGAAACCGAATCCCTTCCACGCCGAGTTTTTCGGCCGACCGTTGCAGGGAGCGGGCAGCGCTGCCGGTACCGTAGATGTCCAGCACGGCGCCCGGGACCTCGCGCTTAATGAGCGCGAACGCCTGGAGGGTGTTCTCCACCGCATAAAGCCGCTCGAGCAAGCGCGCGGAGATGAGCCGCGGCTGGACAGGATCGGGACTCCGGTACGTGAACGTCTCTGTGTCGACGACGTTGGGCACGACCACGCCCTGAAATCCCCTTCGCGCGAACACATCCTGCAGATACACGGATGGGAACACGAGCACGGCCGCCTGGCGAATGGCCCAGCGGAGGACAGGCCCCCACCAGCGGAAATGGGCCTCCGCGCGCCCGTCGTGATAGTCGAGGATCACGGGCTTGCCGGTCCATTTCGCAACGATCAATGCGGGCAGCGCCCCAAAAAGGAAAGCTGTATGGGCGGCCGCGAACACGTGCAGCATGTCGGCCCGCCGGCTCGCTGCGATCAGGCCGCGGATGTAGAGCAGCGGTCGCACGATCGAACGGATCCCTTTCCATTCGGTCAGAAACTGCAACGCCCCGCGTAAGCGCGGATCGATAAGTTGGACATCGATCTGCACGTCCGGATGGGCCGCAAAACCGTTAACGATGTCGCGGGCGGCATGCGCGTGCCCGCCCACCCCCCCCGGCGCGACGATCAGAATCCGCCACGGTCGCCTCATGCCGGCTGCTCGACCCGGCGCCCGTCTCGCGGGAGCGCATGACTGCCCGCCGACAGCCAATCCCACGTGTGGCGCAGGCCGTCTTCGAGGGATACCCGCGAGCGATAGCCCAGCACGCGCTGCGCCCGCTCCATAGAGGCCAGCGAGTCGCGCACGTCGCCGGCGCGCGCCGGTTGCAGGATGTAGCCGAGCTGCCGTCCGATGATCCCGCCGATCACGCTGATCAACTCGAGCAACGAGGTGCGGCGGCCCGCGCCGACATTGACGACGACGCCGTTGGCTGATTCTGCGGGTGCCGTCGCCGCCAGAATATTCGCATCCACCACGTTCTCGACGTAGGTGAAATCGCGCGTCTGCTGCCCATCCCCGTAGACCTGCGCCGGAGTGCCCTGCAGCGCCGACTGCAGAAAGTTGGGAATGACGGCCGCGTAGGCTGACCCCGGCGTTTGCCTCGGTCCGAACACGTTGAAGTAGCGGAGCGCCACACCCTCACATACCCCGGCGCGCGCGAAGGCGAGCACATACTGCTCCCCCGCCAGCTTCGACGCGGCGTACGGCGAGCGGGGCTCGGGCTCGGCGGCTTCGGTTTTGGCGGGGATGGTCGTGTCGCCGTAGACGGAGCTCGAGCTCGAATAGACGACCCGCCGCACCTTGGCGCGCGCGCACGCCTCGAGCAGCCGCATGGTGCCGTTCACGTTCGCCGCATGGCACGCCCAGGGATCGAGGAACGACGCAGTCACGCTGGCGAGGGCGGCCAGATGAAAGACGATGTCGATGCCTTCCACGGCGTTCCCGCACACCTCGGGATCGCAGAGGTCGCCGCGCAACAACTCGATGTCGTCGCGTGCGGCCGCCAGATTGGACTCTTTGCCGGTGCTGAAATTGTCAACGACGCGCACACGCGCCCCAAGCGCGACGAGTCGCGCAACGATGTGCGAGCCGATGAAGCCCGCCCCACCCGTGACGAGACAATTGAGTCGTTCGATCCGTTCGGCTGTGACCATCGGGAGTGCGGCAATGCAAGCCCGACGCCGTTGGGGGACTGTCGCAGCGACGGAGCGCGATCAGACGTAACTGGAGTCGGCCCAATGAGATTGGAGAGACGCAGAGAAAATCACCGCGACGCGCTCTGACGCGCCGCATGTGGCGACCCCACAACAGGTGCCGAACCTCGTCCACCTCCCCCGTGACTGGGTTTTCCATCGTCGCACCGATGACCCGTGATGATCCCGTTTACGACTCGCGAACGACGCACGCGCGCATCGTTGAAGCTCGCCCGCCTCACTGTTGCACTGGTTCAACAGCTCCGTGCGACAACGTCGTGGTTTTCAATCCGTTTTACGGCACTGACGGGGGCTGCTTCGCGGGCACCCCTCTTGCTCCATAACACGCACCGGATAACGCGACGAGGAGATCCAACCATCGGGCACCCATGCCCAGGAGCCTTCACGCACATGTCCCGTCTCCCCGCGCCGACCCGTGATGTGATTTACCGCGCGGTGGACGGTGGTGCGGTTCTGCTCTGCATGACCGACGAGGTCTACTACGGTCTCAACACGGCGGGCAGTTACATCTGGGAGCATTTGCCGCCCGCGCTCGAAACCTTCGAGGAACTGTGTACAGCGTTGCAAACGGCGTATCCCGACGTACCGGAGCAAACCATCCGCGCCGACGCACGGGCTCTACTAGACGACCTATTGGCCAGCGGCTTGGTGATCGCGCCGGCACCGACCGCTGCGACAAGTGAGCTCCTCACTGCTGGGGAAAGTGTTCAGCCTGCATCGACGGGAGTGGGCTGAGCTGTTCGCGGCACAGGCCGCGTTGCTGCGCGCCCAACGGCTGATCTGGACTCGGCGGCCGGGGACGCTTGTCACTCCGGTGAAGTCGCTACCGGACGGCAACGGGAACGATGACTCCGCATCTTTCGAGGTCCGGCGACTCGCAGTGGCAGTGTCACGGGCGGCCCGCCATGGCATGTTCCGCCCCAGCTGTCTCGTGCGCGCCGTCGCGCTCCACACGATGCTCCAGACACGAGGCTTTTCCGAGAGCTCGCTCCACATCGGAGTGCGACGCGGTGCGCAGCACCTGCAGGCGCACGCCTGGGTTGAGTATCGAGGTTTGGTGCTCGGCGACGAGGAATGGCGCGTCAAACAATTCGCGAAGCTGGCCCGGATGGGAATGAGCCCGGGCGAGGCGTCGTGAGCGGCATTCTCGGCGTCTTTGCGACCGACGGGGAACCGGCCGAGCGGGCGGTGCTGCAAAGCACGCTCGATCGCATGGGCGTACGAGGGAACGGTGTTTCCGAGATCTGGCGCGGCGCGGGCATGGTACTCGGCGTCACGCGCAACCTGTGGGAACAGACCGCGGACTTCAGTGGCGGCGCTCTGGTGGTCCGGGACGGTACCCTCGCCGTCGCAGCCGACGCCTCACTCTACTACCAGGATGATCTCCGCCGAAAGCTAGCACGTCTCAACGACTGCCCGCCCCCACCGAACGCGACCGCCAGTCACTTGATCCTGGCGGCGTACCGCGCCTGGGGCGAGCGCTGCGTCGATCAGCTCGAAGGTGACTACGCGTTCATTCTGTGGGATTCGGAAAAGGGTCGCGTGTTCTGCGCACGAGACTTCGCGGGGAGCCGCCCGCTCTTCTACGGTGCGATCGGCCACACGTTGATCGTGGGCTCGACGCTGGGTGCGTTGCGCGCATATCCCGAATCTCCCTCGGGGTTCAACGACGCCTTTCTCGCCGAAACGGCGGCCAGTCTGTGGCTGCCCCCGGACGACACGGCGTACCGCGGACTTTGGGCGCTCCCCGCGGGCTGCAGTCTTTCGTGGAGTAACGGGAAAGACCCGGTCGTATCGCGCCATTGGAATCCTCCGGTCATCGACTCCCGTGCCGCCCCGTCCGCACAAGAAGCGGCCGCAGAACTCCGGCATCGCCTGCGTCGAGCGGTACGGGAGCGCCTCGGCACGCATGCAACGACTGTCTGGATGAGCGGTGGCCGCGATTCTACAGCGGTGTTCGCCGCCGGGCAGGATGCGCTCGCCTGGCGGGGCAACGGGCAACGCCTGCATCCGGTCTCGATGTCCTTCCCTCCCGGCCACGGCGGCCGCGAGGACG
>Ga0099794_10000302_pt1 | contig 16862 bp, 14 predicted proteins | sample Rivendell_Oct201_10_FD_77320 | JGI IMG/M metagenome (GOLD analysis project Ga0099794, IMG submission 77320) | Vadose zone soil microbial communities from the Eel River Critical Zone Observatory, Northern California, USA -... | ecosystem: Host-associated > Plants > Roots > Rhizosphere > Soil ... | reverse complement strand
CTTTCCGGCAGCCGAGCGATCGTCTCGCCGACGGCAACACTGTTCGCGGCAGCTCCGCTCGCCATGTTGCAGTTGAAGCGAATCCAGTCGATGGCAGTTGCCGAGCCGTCTTCCTCCCAGGCGTCGGTCTTCGCAAACTCAGCCGCATCCTGGGCGAAAGACCACATCAACACGCTGATGACGTGAGAGTTCTGACGGAGGCGCTCGCGCCACTCCTCATTGGTGAGGTGGGCGGTGCTGGACGGACAGTCGTCTTGCGTCGCGAGCATAGGAATAGACTACCAAACATCCGTTCGTTTGTCAATGTTTTTCAGCTGTGAACTTCGCCTCCAAGCCTCGCGGTAACACCTTCTTCACAGTCCGTTGTTTCACGCCCATCTCCGTCTCCGGGCGACTCTTCCGTAATACCTGTCCTCGACCCATGCGATCGGCGGGACCAGGTACAGCGACCCGAGCAGTCGCCAACCACCGCCAAGCTCCCTCAGTACGCGATTGATTCCCGCGGCGCCCTCGAACCGCCTGCCGCTCTCGATCGCCCACGATGCTCGATCCACCTCCTCGCGGGTCAGGCCCAGCTCTTCGATCAGCCCCGGTTCCTGGTTCGGACGCGCGGAGATCCTCCCTCGGCGATCGGTCCGTTCGACCCAGCGCGCCAGCCGGGAGCAGAAGGCGCATTCGCCGTCGTAGACGAGCTGCAGCCGATCGTCGCCCACGGCCCGAAACTACACTGCTTGGGGTGATGGCGGGGATCGAGCTTCCAGAGCGCTACAACGTCGGCGCGGATCTCCTCGAGCGCAACCTCAACGCCGGTCGTGCGAACAAGGTGGCGATCGCGTCGGCCGCCAAGGACCTCACCTATGGAGAGCTGTTCGAGCTCACGTGCGGGGCGGCCGAGGCGCTGCGGGACCTCGGGGTCAGGCGCGAAGAGCGCGTCCTCATCGTCGGCTATGACGGTCCCGGCTGGATCGCCGCATTTCTCGGCGCGGTGCGCATTGGCGCCGTTCCCGTACCTGTCAACCCCTTGCTGCAGCGCAGCGAGGACTACGACCACTTCATCGACGACTCGCTCGCGCGCGTCATCGTCGTCGATGCCAACACCGAAGAAAAGCTGAAGCCGGCAGCAGCGCGGGCGGCCGGCGCGCCTCGCATGCTGCGGAGCGACGAGATCTCACCTGGCCCCGAGGTTGCCGTCGCATCCACGCGCAGAGACGACATGGCGTTCTGGCTGTACAGCTCGGGCTCGACCGGCAAGCCGAAGGCGGTCGTGCACCTGCAGCACGACATCCCGTACACATGCGTGAACTACGGCCAGCAGGTTCTCGGGATCACTGAACGCGACGTCACGTTTTCGACGACTGGCCTCTTCCACGCGTATGGATTCGGCAACAACCTGACCATTCCTTACTGGGTGGGCGCGTCGACGGTGCTCCATGCCGGCCGCTCCACACCCGCGACCACGCTCGACACCATCGAGAAGCGACGTCCGACGCTCTTCTTCTCGGCGCCGACGCTTTACAACGCGATCCTGAACTTCGAAGGTGCTAAAGATCGCGACCTTTCCTCGATACGTCACTGCGTCGCCGCAGCCGAGGCGCTGCCCGCCGAGGTATGGCGTCGCTGGAAGGACGCGTTCGGCCTGACGATCCTCGACGGCGTCGGGTCGACCGAGATGCTGCACATCTACTGCTCGAACAGGCTTGACGATCTACGGCCTGGCTCCAGCGGCAAGCCGGTCCCCGGCTACGAGCTCAAGATCCTTGACGAGGAGGGCCACCCCCTGCCGGCGGGTGAGGCGGGTGATCTCTATGTGAAAGGCGACAGCGCGCTGGCCCTTTACTGGGCGCAGCACGAGAAGACCAAGCGATCTGTCCTCGGCGAGTGGTTCTTCACCGGTGATCGGTATCGCATGGACGACGACGGGTTCTACTGGCATGAAGGACGCTCTGACGACATGATCAAGGTCAGCGGACTGTGGGTTTCGCCGATCGAGATCGAGTCCGTTCTGATGGAACATGCGGCCGTCGCCGAGAGTGCGGTGGTCGGCATCGATGTCGACGGCTTCATGAAGATCAAGGCATTCGTGATCACCATGGGAGACGTGACGGCCGATGATGCGCTGGTGGCCGCGCTCCAGGAGCACTGCAAGGCCCGCTTGCAGCGCTTCCAGTTCCCGCACTTCATCGAGTTCGTGCCGGAGCTGCCGAAGACCGTGACTGGAAAGATCCAGCGTTACAAACTGCGCGAGCCCGCTCGCGAAGCTGTATCCAGCTGATGCCGAAACACATCGCGGTGCTCCCTTGCGACGGTGCGGGCAAGGAGGTCGTTCCAGAGGCGATCAAGGTGCTTACCGCGGCGGGCGCCAACTTCGAGTACGAAGAGTTCGACATCAACGCGGATGCCTACCTTCGGACGAAGGTCGCCATACCCGCCGAGGTCTGGTCGCAGCTCGAGAAGGCGGACGCGATTCTCTTCGGAGCCGTCGGCGATCCGCGCGTGCCCGATGCCGACTATCTCGCCGGTGTGCTGCTGAGGCTCCGCTTCGAGCTCGACCTGTACGTCAACCTGCGCCCGGCGAGGCTGTACGACGACCGGCTCTCTCCGCTGCGGCGGGAGGACCGGCGGGCTGTCGACCTGCTTGTGGTCCGCGAGAACACAGAGGGGCTGTACGTCGGCATGGGTGGCCGCTTCAAAAGGGGGACAGAGCAAGAGCTCGCGATCCAGGAGGACGTCAACACGTATGCGGGAGTGACCCGGATCATCGAGTACGCATTCCAGGTGGCGCGAAAAGAAGTGGTGATGGTCGACAAGTCCAACGCCATGACCTACGCCGGGGCGCTGTGGCAAGAGCGCTGGAAAGCGGTTGCCGCCAGGCACCCGAAGGTCAAGACCCGCCACCTGTTCGTGGATGCGGCCTCGATGCAGCTGGTGAAAGATCCCTCCCAGTTCGACGTCATCGTGACAGGCAACCTCTTCGGCGACATCCTTTCGGACCTGACCGCTGAGCTCATAGGCGGCATGGGCATCGCGCCCTCGGCCAACATCAATCCCCAGACGAAACGAGGCCTGTTCGAGCCTGTGCACGGGACGGCGCCCGACATCGCGGGACGTGGGCTCGTCAACCCGATCGGGGCAATCCTGAGCGCATCTATGATGGTGAAACACCTGGGTCAAACCGATATGGCAGACGCGATCGAGGGTGCGGTCAAATCGGCCATCATCGCGGGAGAGTGCACGCGCGATCTCGGCGGCAACCTGTCGACGGGTGAATGCGGCGACGCAATCGCAAAGAGGCTGAAGGACTGACAGCGATGGGCATGACGATGACGGAGAAGATCCTGGCTCGCGGGGCCGGGCGTGACAGTGTCCGTCCGGGCGACCTTGTGCTGGCCAAAGTCGACTTCGCGATGGGCCATGACCTCACCATCCCGCCCGCCGGCAAGATCATGCGCGAGCAGATGGGCGCTGAAAAGATCTGGGACCCAGACCGTGTCGCCGTCACGCAGGACCACTTTCAGCCGGCCAAGGACGCCGCCAGCGCCACGCTCGGACGGCTTACGCGCGAGTTCTCCCACGACATGGGCATCAAGTGGTACTTCGAGGTGGGGCAGGGCGGCATCTGCCACACCGTGCTGCCCGAGAACGGGCTGGTACTGCCCGGCGAGCTGGTCGTCGGCGCGGACTCACACAGCTGCACGTACGGGGCGCTCAACAACTTTGCGACAGGGATCGGATCCACCGACCTCGCCTGCGTTTTTGCGCTTGGTGAGCTGTGGTTCCGGGTGCCAGAGACTCTCAAGTTCGTCTATCACCACCGCCTCAAGGAATGGGTCGAGGCCAAGGACCTGATCCTCTACGTGATCGGCCAGATCGGCGTCGACGGCGCGCGGTCGAAGGCGATGGAGCACACCGGCGAGGCGCTGCGCCACATCGACATTGAAGCTCGCCTGACGATGACCAACATGGCGATCGAGGCCGGCGCCAAGAACGGAATCATGGAGTTCGACGAGATCACCAAGCAGTATCTCGACGGACGCGCGAAGCGGCCTTACACGCCTGTGAGCTCGGACCCGGACGCCGAGTACGAGAAGGTCTTCGAGTTCGATGCCGAAAAGGTCGAGCTTGGCGTCGCCAGGCCGATGTCGCCCGACAACTACTCGCCACTGTCGGATGTCGAAGGCACCAGGCTAGACCAGGTGTTCATCGGGTCATGCACCAATTCGCGAATCACCGATCTTCGCCGGGCCGCAGCGGTACTCGATGGGCACAAGGTCGCTCCGGGCGTCCGGCTCATCATTACGCCCTCGTCGCACCAGGTCGCGATCCAGGCCGAGAAGGAAGGACTGATCGGGATTTTTCTCGCCGCCGGTGCGGCGTGGACGACCGCGACGTGCGGCGCGTGCCTTGGTGGACACATGGGCGTTCTGGGCGAGGGGGAAGTGTGCTTGAGCACGACCAACCGCAACTTCCCCGGCCGGATGGGCCATCCGAAGGCCCTCGTGTACCTGTCGAACCCGGCGGTGGCGGCCGCGAGCGCTGTGACAGGCGTGATCACGCACCCGAGAGAGGTGCTCAAGAAGATGCCCGCGGGGATCGCATGACCTTTCCCAAGGTCATCCGTGGCCGGGCCTGGAAGTTCGGCGCGAACATCGACACCGACCAGATCATCCCGGCCAAGTACGCGATCTACTCCCTCGACGAAAAGGAGCTCGGGAAGCACGCGATGGAGGGGGTGCCCGGCCGGGAAGGCTGGTCCGCCGGCGTAACGCCAGGCGACATCCTGGTCGCCGGTTCGAACTTCGGCTGCGGGTCCTCGCGCGAGATCGCGCCGGTGGCGATTCGCGGCGCGGGCATCTCGCTTGTCATCGCCGACTCGTACGCGCGCATCTTCTTTCGCAACGCGATCAACATGGGCTACCCCATCCTCCAGTCGCCTCAAGCGGCCGAAGCCGTCGAGGACGGAGACGAGCTCGAGGTCGACCTCGAGGAAGGCATCGTGCGCAACTTCAGCAAGAGCAACGAGTACCGATGCGAGGCGTTTCCCAGCTTCATGAATGAGCTTCTGCACATGGGCGGCCTCGTTCCGTGGGTGCGCAAGCGACTGGAAGAGCGCCGGCGCGTAGCCACAGCTCGTGGATGAGATAAAACCCGTCGAGCTGCAGGAGCCGCTCGAGGACCTGGCGCGGGATCCAACCCGATTCGCCCACGACCTGAAGTTCCCACCGTCCGACAAGATTCGCGTCTACGACGACACGCTTCGCGACGGCGAGCAGATGCCCGGCGTCGCCATCACGCCGAAGGACAAGTACCAGCTTGCCCGGATGCTGTCGGACATCGGCGTCCACATCATGGACGTGGGTTTTCCTTCGGTCTCGGAGGGCGAGCGCGAGACGCTCCGGCTGGTTCTCGAGGGGCGGAAGCGGGGCGAGCTGAGAGCTGACCTCGAGGTCGTTTGCATGATGCGCTCGACCAAGGGCGACATCGACGCGACGATGCGAGTCATCGACTCGCTCGGCTACAAGCGTGACGAGGTCACCTACTTCATTTTCACCTCGGCCTCCGACCTGCACGTCAAGTACAAGCTGGGGAAGACGCTGCTGCACCGCGATGGAATTCCTGAATCCGAGTGGCTCGAGCTGCCGGTCTCGTACTACCGAGAGGCAAACCTTCGCATGATGTGCGAAGCCATCCGGTACGCGCGCGCGCAAGGCGCGGAGTCGATCGAGTTCGGCGGCGAGGACGGCAGCCGCGCGGACGTCGATTACATCGCCGAGCTCCACCGCGAAGGCCTGAAGGCGGGTGGGACGCGACCTTCGACTCCCGATACTGTCGGCTGCTATTCACCGTTCGCGGTTCGCGAGTACATCCCCGCGATCAAGGCCGCGGCACCTGACGCACCTCTGGTCGTGCACTTCCACAACGATCTCGGGCTTGGAGCATGGAATACGGTGATGGCGCTCGGCTGTGGCGCGGAAGTGTTCACAACGAGCGTGAACGGAATTGGCGAGCGAACGGGTAACGCTCCAATGCACCAGGTTCTGCTGCAGCTTCGATATCTATTCGGTATCGAGATCCCGAACTTCAAGTACGAGAAGCTGCGCGCGCTCGCGCGTCACCTGGAAAAGGTCAGCGGCATTCCGGTGCAGCCGACAGAACCGGGCATCGGCCTGAACGTTTTCAGCCATGAGTCGGGAATCCACACTGCCGGCATGCTCATCCATCCCGCCATCTATCAATTCCTGCCACCAGCCGAGCTTGGCGCCGAGATCTCGTATGTCTACGGCAAGCATTCCGGCGCGCTCGCGATCGAGCACGCCCTGAGGAGTGCGGCGATCACGCCCGAGCCGGAGCTTGTGGCCGCGGTGCTGGCCGAGGTCAAGCGCGTCCGGGAGGAGCGTGCGGAACGTGCTGACTTCTCCGACTTCCATCGCCGGTACTACGAGCATCTGAATCGTCTGGGCCTGACAGCCGATGAGGTGGTTGATATCGCCCGGGCGCTCGACCAAGACAACAAGCACTGATCGCGCATGGTCTCGCTGCCGTGATCCTTCGATCGACTGCCTAGACTGGGGAGCCGATGGCAACGACCACCCGTAGTGGCACGGTGACTCGCGAGCAGTACCTCCAGATCCATCGATGGATGTGCATGGCCAAAGCGCTGGACGACCGGATGCACATCCTCGTCAAGCAGGGCCGTGCGCCGTTCGTCGGGTCGAGCCGGGGGCACGAAGGCATTCAGGTCGCCTCAACTGCCGCCCTCCGAGCGGACGACTGGCTAGTTCCCCACTATCGCGGGCTCGCGAACTCGATTGTTCGCGGGTTGACGATGAAAGAGTGGATGCTCGCGGTCTTCGCCAAAGCCGCTGACCCCCTTTCCGCCGGCCGCAACATCCCGGGAGGCTGCTACAGCTACCGGGCCCTCAAGATCGCCCCTGTTTCACAGGTGGTAGCCGCCTGGATCCCGAAGGCCGCCGGCATCGCTTATGCGGCCAAGCTCAGGGGCGAGCGGTCGGTCACGCTCTGCACGTTCGGAGACGGCGCAACCAGCCAGGGAGACTTCCATGAGGGGGTCAACTTCGCCGCTGTGCACCGGCTGCCGGTCGTGTTCGTGTGCGAGAACAACAGCTACGCCATCTCGGTGCCGATCCGGCTGCAGATGGCCAACCCCAACGTGGCGGAGCGGGCCGCGGGCTATGGGATTCCCGGCGTGACGGTCGACGGAACCGACGTCCCGGCTTGCTATTCCGTCTGCCGCGAAGCTGTGGATCGGGCGCGCTGCGGAGAAGGCCCGACCCTGATCGACGCCAAGATCTGGCGCCTCAACTCCCACACTTCGGAGGACAACCACCTGAAATACCGGAGCAAGGAGGAGATCGCGGATGCCTCTGAGCACGACCCCATAGCTCTCTTTTCGGCCTGGCTCGTCGAGCGAGGCTGGATCACCATCGACGACGCGGCGAAGGTCCAGGCGGAATGCGACGCGGAGGCGTCGGACGCCGCTGACTGGGCGGAACAGCAGCCCGACCCGATCGCTGAGGACGCCCTGACCAACGTATTCGCCTGAACCTCGGATACAACGGCTGACTCCGGGACTAGACTTTGACGATCGACGTGGAACCAGAGCCGGAGAAGCCAGAGGAATCCACGCCGCCTGAACCACCGGTGACGGCGGTGCCGACGCATGAGACGACCCCCGTCTGGGCGCGGACCGTTCCTGTTGCACCACCCGTGAGCGACAACGGCGCACAGTCCATCAACGACACGGCTTCCGAGGGAGAGCCTCTGACCGCTAAACCCATGAGGGAGACCCGGCCGGACTGGACCAAAACCGATCCACCCGAGGAGGCGAGCGATCCGAAGCAGGCTGTGCCGATGCAGAAGGAGACCCCGCTGTGGGCACAAACCGTGCCCGCGCCGCCCGGCGAAACGATCAACGAGGCGGATGCCCTAGAGGCCCCGGTGCCCCCAGCCAAGCCAACATGGCCGCCCGCCGGGCGATCGCCAGGCGCTGGGCGTGGGAAGCGCCCCCCGACTGAGGATGCGGCCCCGGCGCCGGGTGCGATCCCAGAGGAAACCGACATCTGGCCGCCGGATCCGCCGACCGAGCACACCATGCCCGCCTGGCCGCCATCGTCGATGTACAACGAAGAACCTGCGGAGCCCCCGGCGACCCCGAAGGCCACCGTGTTCCCGAGCTGGGGCGACGAAGCGTTCGATTCGACCCCCGCCGGGGCGGCAGCGTCGCCTGCACCTAAGCCACCGAAGGCCGCGACAGTGCCCCCTGGCGCGACAGCGCCGCCGGCCTCGACAGCGCCGCCGGCCTCGACAGTGCCGCCCGCCGCGACAGCGCCGCCGGCCTCGACAGTGCCGCCCGCCGCGACGCTGCCGCCCGCCGCGACGCTGCCGCCCGCCGCGACTGAGCCGCCCGCCGCGACAGTGCACCCCGCCGCGACAGTGCACCCCGCCCCGGCAGTGCCGCCAGCGGCAACAGTGCCGCCGGCCGCGACGGTGCCGCCGGCCGAGACGGTGCCAACCCCCCAGGCGCCAGCGCCAGCTCCCATGCAGACGAGTCCCGAACCTTCAGTGGACTGGGGGGAAGCAGTCGCCGTCCCGGCGTGGGCCCCTCGAATCCACATCGGCTCCAGTCAGCCATCTCCACCTTCGATGCCGGCGATTCCGGAGGCGGCGCCCAAACCGGCGCTCGCCCAGCAGAAGCCGGCTGCTGCCCAGCCCATCCCCCCGCCTCCGCCACCCGCTCCGCCGCAGCCAGCCGCAGCAACTCCGACCAAAGGGGCGTGGGCCGTGGTGGAGCAGAAGCAGAAGGTCGATCCAGCGAAAGTTGTTCCCACCCCAGAAGATCGCTCCTACGCCGAGTGGTTCGCGTGGGCCAAGCGTGGCGGGGCGCCCGCCAGCGCCTGTCACGCGGCCGCGCAAGGTGCCTTTGAGGCCTTGTCGAGGGGCAAGGATGTTGCCGCTGCGGTCCAGCAAGCGACTGCTGCGATGAGCCGACCTCCAATGCCTGTCTCGGCAAGCCGGCAGACCTACTGCGCGTGGTTCTCGCTCTCGAACATCGACCTGAACATGGACCAGCACAGGGCACACGCCTTCGCGACGGCCGCGGTCCATGCGCTCGACGCCGGCGCGGACGCTGCCAGCGCCCACGCCGCCGGGCTAGCGGCAGCCGGCATCCATTAGCGCGCGCTAGCCAAGAGAAGTACCGCGGACCCGAACCGATTGCCGTTGCGTATCGGCGTCATCGCTGATACGCACTGCCCCGAGTTCCTCGACCGGCTGCCCGAGCAGGTCTTCGAGGCTTTCGAGGGAGTCGATTGCATCCTCCACGCGGGCGACATCGACGCGGAAGAAACGCTCGCCGACTTGCGGCGCCTGGCGCCAGTCGAAGCCGTGCGGGGTGATCACGATCGTTCGCTCGGAGAGCTTCCGGTGTCGCGCGAGATCGTGATCGGAGGAAAGCGGATCGTGCTTGTTCACGGCAACCGAAGCCGCTGGCTGGAGGAACCGAACACGCTTGCCTGGACCTTGAGCCTCGGCTACTTCAGACCACATCGAGGGCTGCCGTCGGCCCTGAAACGGCGGTTCCCGAAAGCTGATGCGATCGTCTACGGCCACACGCACATGGCTCGGGCCGAAACCATAGATGGCGTGCTCCTCTTCAATCCCGGCGGCGTGCATCAATGGAATCCAAGCACCGTGACCCGCCGGCTCAATGCCGGGCGCTCAGTGGCCGGACGTGCCCAGACACCAGGTTGGTTTGAATGGTGCTGGCTGCAGGTGGCGCGCCACCTGCGACGGTTCGACAGCCCCACGGTAGGGATCCTGGAGGTCACCGAGTCCGGCCTCCTTCCCCAGGTGATCAAGCTCTAGGTAGTGTTGAGTGATCTCACGGGGCGGGTAAACATAGAGAACGATGCCTAAGGTCAAGGACTACTACGAGGTGCTGGGCGTGCCGCGGACGGCAAACCAGAAGGAGATCTCGGCTGCCTTCCGCAAGCTCGCGCGCAAGCACCACCCCGACCTGAACGCGGGTGACAAGCAGGCCGAGGCCAAGTTCAAGGAAGTTTCCGAGGCTCACGACGTGCTGCACGATCCGAAGAAGCGGAGCCTCTACGACCAGTACGGTCCCGACTGGGCGGCCGCCCAGGCCGGCAGGGCCCAGCCTGGCGCGCGTGGCGGCGCCGGCGGATTCCGCCCAGACGCCGGCCCGAGCGTCCAGTACCGCACCGTGACACCGGAAGAGATGGACGACCTCTTCGGCAGCGAAGGGGGATTCGGGGACATCTTCGGCTCGATCTTCGGCGCGAACCGGGGGCGGTCGCGACAGCAGGCGATCGACGTCGAGGCGCCGATCACCGTCAGCTTGTCTGAGGTCTATCGCGGCACGAGCCGGACCGTCGAGCTCCCGGGAGGCCGTCGCGTCGAGGTCAAAGTCCCCGCGGGAGTGAAGGAAGGCACGGTTCTACGCGTGCCTGGCCTGCGCGCCAAAGTGCAGATCGCTCCCGACCCAGTGTTCAGGCGGGAAGGCAAAGATCTCTACGTCACGGTCCCGGTCACGCTTCACATGGCGCTGCAGGGCGGAGACGTGGCGGCCCCGTCGCTTAAAGGTGGCCAGGTCCACTTCAAAGTTCCGCCCGAGACGCAGAACGGCACGAAGATCCGGCTTCGCGGACTCGGCTTGCCCGACCCGAAGGGTGGCCCTACGGGCGACCTGTACGCGGAGGTTCGGGTTCAGCTCCCGGTTCCGATGGACGAACGCACCCGCAAGTGGGCCGCGGAGCAACCGCTCGGCCAATAGTTCTGAGTAGCTAATCTTCACGAGCTTTGATCTCCCCTCGGTCCCGCCGGACGCTGCTGCCGCTCGTCTTCGTGTCGGGCATGGCTTCGCTCGGGGTTGAGTTCGGTGCGTCACGCCTGCTCGCTCCCTATTTCGGCACCAGCCTCTACGTGTGGGGCGTCCTGATCGGACTGATCCTCATCTACCTGTCGGCAGGCTACGTGATCGGCGGCCGGCTGGCCGACCGGCACCCGCGGGACGACGTCCTCTACCAGATCACCGCGTGGGCGGGGCTCTGGATCGGGGTGATTCCTCTCGTCAGCTATCCGATCCTGATCGCCTCGCAGCAGGGGTTCAAAGAGCTGAGCGTCGGCCTCGTCGCCGGGACTCTGCTTGCCGTCGTGCTGCTGTTTGCCGTCCCTGTGATCCTGCTCGGCTGCGTCAGCCCGTTTGCTATCCGCCTCCTTCTGAAGGATGTGGAGACGGGCGGCAACACCGCCGGTCGGGTGTACGCCCTGTCCACCGCGGGCAGCATTCTGGGCACGTTCCTTCCGGTCTTCTGGTTCATCCCGACTTACGGAACGCGTCCAACGCTGGTGGGCTTCGGGCTGGCGCTCATCGCTATGTCAGTGGCCGCGCTGTGGCCGCGCCGCCGCTGGTACGCGGCGTTTGGCATCGCAGTGATCCTCGCCTGGGTGCTGTTGCCATCAGGGATCAAGCCACCGGCCGCGGGCACTCTCCTTTATGAGAAGGAGTCCGCGTACCACTACATCCAGGTCATTCAGGTCGGCACGAAGACCGAGCTCATCCTCAACGAAGGGCAAGCCGTCCACTCGATCTACGACTCGCAGAACCTGCTCACCCGCGGTCCATGGGACTACATGGTGATCGCCGACTCGTTCCAGCCGGCGCAGGCGAAGGAGCCCCAACCGAAGAGCGTCGCGATCCTGGGCCTCGCCGGCGGAACTGCCGCGCGTCAGTACACCGCTGCATTCGGGCAGCAGGTCCAGATCACCGGGGTGGAGATCGATCCGGACATCCTCGACGTCGCGCATCGCTACTTTCATCTCGACGAGCCCAATGTCCACCCGGTCGCGTCGGACGCGCGGTACTGGCTGAACACACGGGCGGGGCAATACGACGTGATCATCATGGATGCGTACCGGCAGCCCTACATCCCGTTTCATCTCACGACTCGGGAGTTTTTCAGCGAAGTTCGTGGCCACTTGAACCCCGGTGGCGTGGCGGTGGTCAACGCCGGTCGCACGGCCACCGACTACAGGCTTGTCGACGCGATAGCGAGCACGATGGCCGCGGTCTATCCCAACGTCTTCCTCGTCGATGTGCCCGAGTTCGCGAACACTCTGGTCTATGGGTCGACGCAGCCGGTCACGGTTGATGAGGTGAGGCACAACCTGGGTCTCGTCAACGAGCCGCTCGCGCGCACTGTCGCGGACAGCGCGCTGGCCGAAGGCAACCTACGCGTGTCTCCCTATCACGGGCAGGTCTTCACGGACGACCTCGCGCCGGTCGAGCGTTTGATCGACCAGATCATCTTCGGCTACGTGAGCGGACGCTGAAAGCTACTTCGTCTCGGGGTGCAGGACGCCCTTGACCTGCTCACCCGCCAGCGCCTGATCGGGTTCGAGGCAAAGCAGCCTGACGCGTCCGGTCGCGACGATCTGATCCTGTTCGTCGAGCACGCGCGCTTCCCAAACCTGCGTGCGCCGGCCGCGCGTGACCGGCGTCGCAACAGCGTGCAGCCTGGCTCCCGCACGCACCGCGCGCACGAAGCTCGTGTTGTTCTCGAGACCGACCACTGTTTGTTTCCTGGGCATCGCGACCAGCGCAGCGCCGATCGACGCCAGCGACTCGATGAGCCCGCAGTGGACGCCGCCGTGAACGATTCCGTACCCCTGCAGGTGTTCGGGTCCGACGGTGAGCTCGCAGCGCACCTCGTCCTGAGTGGCCAGCGTGATGGTTACGCCCATCGCCTTGAGCCAGCCTTCGGGCAGCTCGTTCATGCGAGCGGAGAAGTCCTGACTCATTTCGAAAATCCTAACCAGCTGGAAAAGACAAGGGCCCGGAAGATCCGGGCCCCTGCTGTCGACGTTCGCAGTGCTTCCGCCTCCGACTCCAGGAGCCGGATCCGGAAATTGGAAGCCCTAGAGGCTTACTTCCTCCCGAGCTCCCGGCTGGCAAACGAGGCGGCTGGCACCACGATTCGGTTTATCCAAGCTTCCGCCTCACCTCCTTTGCCCCACGGGCGTTGAACTTCGCTCCGAAGTGTATCAGCCAAACCAGGGTCGGCTGGATTTGGTTGCGCCTCTGGCGCTAGATTGCGCGCGCTTGGGGACTAAGGACTAGCTCAACTAGACTCTTCGCTCGATGCCTCGCAGACGTGGCAAAAGCAAGCGGCTCACCAAGCGCGTGGTTACCAAGGCCGACGGCCGGTACCTGATCTACTACGAAAAGGTTTGAGCGAGCTCCGCTGGCATCCCCTGCTCGAGGAATGGGTCACCGTCGCACCCTGGCGGCAGGACCGCACGTATCACCCGCCGGCAGACCACTGTCCCCTGTGCCCGACCCGCCCCGGCCAACCCGAGACAGAGATCCCCGAACCCGACTACCACATCGCCGTTTTCGAGAACCGTTTTCCTTCGTACACCGGCGACCAGGGGCGGTGCGAGGTCGTCTGCTACACGCCGGTGCACGATTCTTCGCTTGGAGAGCAGAGCGTCGATCACATCCTGGACCTCATCGAAGTCTGGCGGGACCGCACCGATGAGCTCGGCCGGCTGCCCAACGTCCGCTACGTCTATGTCTTCGAAAACCGAGGTGAAGCGATCGGCGTCACGCTCAGCCATCCGCATGGACAGATCTACGCCTACCCATTTGTGCCTCCGATCATCCAGCGTGAGCTTGCGGCCGAGGCCCGCCACAAGCGGAAGACCGGCCGGTGCCTGTACTGCGACGTCCTCGAAGGGGAGCGAGGCGGCGAGCGCACTGTGCTGAGGGACGAACTCTGGATCGCATTCGTGCCATCGTTTGCGCGCTGGCCGTATGAGGTGCACCTGGCGCCGATCCGTCATCGCGGCGGCCTGTTGGACCTCGACGACGACGACGACGAATCGTTTGCTCGCATCCTCAAGGGCTTGCTGCAGAAATACGACCGGCTTTTCGATCGGCCTCTTCCTTACGTCATGGCGATGCACCAGAAACCGCCGGGTCGTGGCGCCGGACACCACCACTTCCACGTCGAGTTCTATCCGGCAAACCGGACCAAGGACAAATTGAAGTACCTGGCAGGTTCGGAGATCGGCGCCGGTGCGTTCATCCTCGACGCGCGCGCCGAGGACACAGCCGCGGAGCTGCGTGGAATCTAGGCCCGAGGGTGCGTGGCGGGGTCGAGCGCCCGGCCGCGTGAACCTCATCGGGGAGCATGTCGATTACCTGGGTGGTGTCGTGCTGCCGGCGGCCGTTGACAAGCACACCACGGTCACGGGTCGATCGGCCGATAGCTGGTCCGTGGAAAGCGTTGTGGAAGGTGGGCTCGCCTACGTCCGCGCGATTGGAGAGGAACTGGGTGCGGCACCGCAGGTTGTGACAGTGACATCTGAGGTGCCGCCGGCCGCGGGCATCAGCTCGTCTGCCGCGCTCCTGGTTGCAGTTGCCGTCGGCCTCCGTCCGGCCATGGAGGGCAAGCAGGCGGCGCTCGCGTGCCAGCGGGCGGAGCAGCTTGCGACTGGTGTGCAGGTCGGCGTCATGGATCAGTTCGCCTCCGCGCTGGGGCGGCGCGGCCACGCGCTGCTGATCGACTGCAAGACCCTGGAGTATCAAGAGGTGCCATTTCCAGACGAGCTCGCGATCGCGGTGATCGACTCGGGCGAGCACCGCTCGCTGGCGGCAACTCCATACAACCAGCGCCGGCGCGAGGCCGAGGCCGGCGACCCCAAGCGGAGGCGCCACGTGGATTCCGAGATCGCGCGCGTTCACTCGTTCGTCGATGCGCTGAGGTACGGAGACTTCGATGAGCTTGGTCGGTTGTTGAGAAAGTCGCACGAGAGCCTTCGCGACGATTTCGAAGTCTCGACCCCAACCGTGGACGCGCTCGTCGAGAAAGCCTGGGGCATCGCGGGGTGTTACGGCGCGCGCATCATGGGCGCCGGCTTCGGCGGCAGCATCCTCGCCCTGGTCGAGCGCTCGCAGACCAGTACTTTTGCCGCCTCGATCGGCAGGCCGGTCCTTTTTTGCGCGACCGCAGACGGCGCGTTCGTGGCCTTGCATTGAGCGACTGCTTGTTCTTGCCGCTGCCGCAGCGTTCGGCGGGCGTCCGCGAGCTGAGCTCGTGGGAGGCGGTGTGGATGTCCCTTGGCGAGGGCGAAGCCGAGCGGCTGACCACCGGCCGGGGTTCCGGCTGGAAGCCGATCGAGGTGCCGCGCCAGCTGTCCGCGCGCCAGGGACGCCAATCCATCTGGTATCGCACGGAGTTCCCGCGCCCCGATCATTCCGGCCGCGTCGTGCTGCGGATCGGTGGCGCTTTTCTCGCCACCAACGTCTGGCTCAACGGCAAGCTTCTCGGCTCGCATTACGGGTACTTCGCTGCGTTCGGCTTCGACATCACGCCTTACCTGAAAGCCGAGAACCTGCTCGTCATCTGCTGCGAATCACCCGTGGAGACGCAGCCCGACAAGAAGCGTCACATCATGGGTCTGTTCAACGACGGCGACCTCAAGCCGTACCCGGCCTCCGCGTTCTCGAGCCTGCCCGAGCAGTACCAGGTGGAGGTGCCCATAGGCCTGTGGCGTCCCGTCGAGCTCGAGTATGTGGGCCCGATCACGATCGACTGGATGCGGATCAAGCCGGGATTCGAGGCCGGCGACGGCCGCATCGAGGTCGAGGCGCGCCTGCGCAACCTCGATGGGCGGCACATGGAAGGCGAGGCAGAGCTCATCGTTCCGGTACCTGGCCGAGACGCCTTGCGGCTCACGCGCGACTTGCATCTCGCCGGTGGTGCGGACCAGGTGGTGACGATGCGTCTGGCGTTTCCGGGTGCTCGCCGTTGGGAGCCATGGAGACTTGGCGAGCAGCCGATCTACCGCGCGGAGCTCGTGACGCGGTCCGCGGGTGTGGAGTCAGCGAGGGTCGACGACAGCTTCGCGTTTCGCGACCTCACCTGGGACATAGGTCCGCGTCGCTGGACTCTGTCGGTGAACGGCCGGCCGATCTTCCTGCGCGGTGCGTGTTACGCACCGGGGTACCGGCTCGATGAGCTGACCGCGGATCGATTTGATGCAGATCTCGCGACGGCGAAGGGGGCCAATCTCGACGCGTTGCGAGTGGTCTCCAATGTGCTGCCCGGCGACTTCTACCGGCGAGCGGATGCAGCGGGAATGCTCGTGCTGCAGGATCTGCCTCTTACCGGAACGTATGCGTACCACGCCACCGGCGTCGATGCACGCTTTTTCGAGCAGGCCGCGCGCGAGCAGCAGGCGGAGATGGTCGAGATGCTTTACAACCGACCGTCGATCGTGGTCTGGATCGCACACGACGATCCGCCGTGGCTGGCTGCGAACTCTGACCTCGGTGAGGTGCATGCGGTGCGGCAGAACCATTCGATCGATCAGGATCTCAAAGCTTCCTTCGAGCGGCTCGACCCGAGCCGGCCGGCCCTCGCCGCATCCGGCGAGGTGGACCTGCACGTGATGCTCGGATGGTCGGCCGGTTCGTGGTCCGACCTTGCCCACCTCGAGCCGCTGATGGTCACGGCGTTTGGAGCGCAGTCTTTACCCGGCGCCGGCTCGCCCGTGTGGGAGCACATCGAGACGCGATGGCCGGTCGCGGATGACGAGCCGTCGTGGCGGCATGCCGGCTTTCAGGCAGTCAACTGGGCGGAACGCGGGGCCGGCCTGCCTTCCACGCATCAGAGTCTCGAGTCGTATGTGGACGCGTCGCAGGAGTACCAGGCCGACGTTGTTCGTTTCGCCGCGGAGCACATGCGCACACGCAAGTTCGAGTCGTGCTGGGGGGCGTTCGCGTATCACCTCGTCGATCCTTTCCCTGGCATCGGCTT
>Ga0099794_10000299_pt1 | contig 17021 bp, 15 predicted proteins | sample Rivendell_Oct201_10_FD_77320 | JGI IMG/M metagenome (GOLD analysis project Ga0099794, IMG submission 77320) | Vadose zone soil microbial communities from the Eel River Critical Zone Observatory, Northern California, USA -... | ecosystem: Host-associated > Plants > Roots > Rhizosphere > Soil ... | reverse complement strand
TATGCCCGCCCTCGCCCACCGAGATCCGCGCCGTCTCCCATCGCGCCAGGCTCTCGTCGACGGCCAGGCCTACCGCCAGCGGGTCGTGCAGGTTCATGTAGCCCCAGGTGCGGAAGGTCTGCTCGGTGAACGCCGCGATGCGGGCGGCGACCGGGCCGGGCCGGCGCGCCAGCGCGGCGTGGAGCTGGCCGCCGTCGATCCTGGTCTGCCGCGTGGCGTCCAGCGGTACCAGGTCCACCCGCAGACCGGCCTCGAAGACCTCGCCCGCCGCCTCCGGATCGACATAGGCGTTGAACTCGGCGTCCGCGGTGACGTTGCCGGGCACGTCCACCGCGCCGCCCATCCACACCATTCGGCCGACGCTCCGCAGGGCATCGGCATCCAGGCGCAGCGCCAGCGCCAGGTTCGTCAGCGGGCCCAGCGCGATGAGCGTCAGCCGCTCGCGGTGGGCCCGCGCCAGGGCCACCAGCGTCTCGGCCGCCGACGGCGAGGCGGGCGGGCCAGTCACGGGCGGCCAACCCACCGCATCGCCGAGGCCGTCGCCGCCGTGCTCGTCGGCGGCGGTCCTCACCAGGGCCCGGCGCAGCGGGGCCGCGGCCCCCAGAGCGAGCTGGGGCGGGCGGGCGGGCCGCCGCACCGCGACCAGGCGAGCGGCGTTGCGCGCCGTGTCGGCGAGCGGCGCGTTGCCCGCCACCACCGTCAGCGCCAGGACGTCGAGCTCGGGCGACCCCCAGGCGAGCAGCAGCGCCAGGGCATCGTCGATGCCGGGATCGGTGTCGATGACGGTCGGGATCACTAACCGACGCGCCTCATCTTCTTGCGGACCTGGGCCGCCGCCTCGTCCACGATCGCGTCCGACTTCATGCCCTTGATGTTGCGCATCGCGAGCATCCAGCCGGCCAGGTTCTCGTTGTGGTAGAGGCCGATGTAGGGGTTCAGCTCCTTGCCGTCCCAGTAGTAGAGCGGCACGCCCTTGGTCCAGATGGAGTCGAGGAACTTCAGCACGTCCATCCGCTTCTGGATCACCGGGTTGTCCTGGTACTTGCCCGAGTGCAGCATCTCGCGGCTGGCCGGGATGATGTGGAGCGGCACCGCGTGGTACCAGGAGATGACGTCGGGGTGCTTCATGAAGAACGTGACGTACTTCTTGGCGCCTTCCACGTTCGACTTTTCCAGGATGTGGAAGCCCTGGATGGAGAGGTAGTAGGCGTCGGTCACCTTCTTCGGCAGCTCGAACGGCACGGTGGCATCGGCGATCTTGGGGTTGTTGGCGATGGTCTGGTCGAGCAGCCGCGAGCCCACGTAGTAGGACGACGCCGCCTTCTCGGTGAAGTAGGTCGACATCAGCTCGCTCCAGTTGTAGGTGGAGGCCTCGGGCGAGTTCTTGTGCAGCTCGTTCAGGTAGTCGAGCGTCTCGACCGCGCGCTTCTTCTGGTTCCCTCGGTCGAGCGAGACCTCGTACTCCTTCTTGCCCGCGTTCCACTCGAACCAGTGCACGTCGTTCTTCATGAACATGGTCTCGAGCAGCAGGGTGGAGGCGCCGGTCTCCGCCGAGGGGATGATGCAGCCGTACATGTTGGGCGGGTCGTTCAGCGCCTTGGCCGCCTTGAGGTAGTCGTCCCAGGTCTTCGGCGCATCCAGCTTCTTCGCCGCGTAGAGGTCCTTGCGGTACCAGCCGTAGGTGAACTGCTGGCTGGTCGGGATGGACCGGTCTGCGCCCTTGTAGATCATCCGGAGGTTCTCGGCCGTCCCGCCGGTGGCCTTGATCACGTCGCCCACGTCGACGAGCTGGTTCTCGATGGCCAGGTTCATCGCCTGCCCCGCGCCGTACCAGACGATCTCGGGCGGGGTGCCCGCCGCGATCAGGGTGGCCACGCGCTTGGCGATGTTGGCGAAGCCCGGGTACTCCATCGTGACCTCGATCCCGGTCTCCTTCTTGAAGTCCGCGTTGATCCTGTCGTAGACCGCGATGGCCTTCGGGTTCGACTCCTCCGATACGAACAGCACCTTGTTCTTGTCCGCGCCGCGCGCGGTGCGGACCAGCACCTGCGGGGCCACTGCGGCGGCGGCCGAGACGGCGGCGCCTTTCACGAACGTCCGGCGACCAATGAACATGGCTCAGTCTCCTCGTGAGGGATCGGATGGGGCTGCCAGCGCGCGCGCCTTGAGCGCCGCGCGATCGATCTTGTTCGTCCCGGCCAGGGGCAGCTCGGGGACGAGGAACACGCGTCGGGGGTGCTGGTACGCGGGGCCGTGGGCCAGCGCCCACTCCTTCACCGCCTGCTCGCCGAGGCCCGAGCCGGGCCGCGCGACGACGAAGGCCACCGGCACCTGGCCCTTCAGCGCGTGATCCACCGGCAGCACCGCGGCCTGCAGCACGTCCGGGTGGCGCTCCAGCGTGCCCTCCACGTCGCCCGGGTAGACGTTCTCGCCGCCGCACACGAACATGTCGTCGGTGCGCCCGACGAAGTAGTAGAAGCCGTCGCCGTCGCGCCGGCAGACGTCGCCGGTGTCGAACCAGCCGTCCTTGAGGCGCCGCGCGGTCTCCTCCGGCAGGTTGTGGTAGGCCGCCATCACGCCCGGGTTGCGCGTGAGCAGCACGCCCTCGTCGGGCCCGGGGTCGAGACGCAGCTCGCAGCCGGCCAGCGGGTAGCCGATGGACGTCGCCGGGCGTGGCTTGCCCTCCGGGTGATTCGCGAACATCACCGGGCCGGCCTCGGTCACGCCGTAGCCGTTGGTGGCGACCGCGTTCGGGAACGCGCGGTGCAGCGACTCGAAGAGCGCGGGCGAGGCCGGGGCGGAGCCGACGCCGACGAAGCGCACGGAGGAGACGTCGGTGCGGGCCAGCGCGGGATCGCTCAGGATCAGGTGGAACATCGTCGGCACACCGGAGAGGCGGGTCACCCGGTAGCGGCCGATGGACTCCACGTAGAGCCGCTGGTCGAAGCGGGCGAGCAGGACCAGAGAGCAGCCGCCGGCGAGCCCCACCTTGGTCCAGACGAGCGCGTTCTTGTGGTAGAGCGGCGCGGCGACCAGCACGCGGTCGTCGGGGATCATGCGCCGCGCCTTCACCAGCGCGTCGATCTGCCAGGCCTGGCCCGCGTGGGTCAGCAGCACGCCCTTGGGGCGCCCCGTCGACCCGGAGGTATACGGCTGGAGGCAGATGTCATCGGGCCCGGACTCGACGGCGGTGAACGCGCCGGGCTTGAGGAACTGCGCGTAGTCGGCGTCGAAATCCACCGCCGGTACGTCGGGCGGAGCAACCCACTTGTGCGCGGGGTCCCTGAAGATGAGCTTCAGGTCGGCGTCGCGCGCGATGAAAGCCAGGGCCTCGGCCGGGAGCTTGATGTTGAGCGGGACCGGGATGGCCCCGGCGCGCATCGTGCCGTAGAGCGCCTCGACGTACTCCGTGCGGTTCAGCGCGAGAATGCCGACGCGGTCGCCGCGGGTGATCCCCCGGGCCACCAGCCCCGCGGCGACCGCGTCGCAGCCGGCATCCAGCTCGGCATAGCTGACCTCGCGGGGGGTAGCTGGACGGGAGAGGTCGACTATCGCTACTCGGTCGTTCTTAAAACGCCCCTCACCCTGCCCTCTCCCCTGAGGGGAGAGGGTGGAGTTCGTCGTGGGGTTCGTGGTCCCTCTCCCCTCAGGGGAGAGGGTAGGGTGAGGGGTGGTCCCCCCCGTGGTCCCCCCCACCAGCGCCCCGACGTTGATCCTCACGGAACGATGATGATCTTGCCGAAGACTTCGCGGTCTTCGAGGACGCGCATCGCTTCGCGCGATTCGGCGAGCGGGAAGACCTTGTCGATGATGGGCTTGATCGTGCCGCGCTCCACCTCCACCAGCAGCGCCTCCAGGTCCTGGCGCGTCCAGCCATTGGCCCCGATGATGTTGACCTCGCGCCGCCAGATGTACCGGATGTCGGTCTTCGGATCGAAGCCCGCCGTGGCCCCACAGGTCAGCAGACGCCCGTGCCGGGCCAGCGTGCGCAGGCTCGGCACCCACGTATCACCGCCCGTGTAGTTCACGAGCACGTCCACGCCCTTCTTCCCGGAGATCTCCCACGCCCGCCTGGAGAAGTCCTCCTTCGTGTAGTCGATGACGTGGTCGGCGCCCAACTCCTGGAGCCGCCGCAGCTTCGCCTCAGAGGACGCGCACGCGATCACCCGCGCCTTCAGGTTCTTGGCGATCTGCACGCAGCCGGTGCCGACGCCGCCGCTGGCGCCCAGGATCAGCACCAGCTCGCCCGGCTGCAGGTGGCCGCGCGTGATCATCATGCGGTAGGCCGTGCCGTAGGCGATGGGCAGCGAGGCCGCCTGCTCGAAGGTGACCGCGTCCGGCAGATGGATCAGGTTGTCGCCGTCCACCGCGATGCGCTCGCACAGGCCGCCGTTGCCGTGCTCACCGAGCGCGCCGCCGTGCTTGATGTGCGGGTCCACCAGCACGCGCTTGCCCAGCCAGTCGCGCGAGACGCCGGCCCCCACCGAGTGGACGACCCCGGCGATGTCGCCGCCCGGGATGCGCGGCATCTCCACCGGCAGCCCGGGCATACCGTGGAGCACGAAGATGTCAAGGTAGTTGAGCCCGCAGGCCTTGACCTCGACCACCGCCTGGCCGGGACCGGCCGCGGGATCGGGCCAGTCGGTGCGCAGCTCGAGCTGGTCCAGGCCGCCGTGGGCCCGGATCGCGATCGCCCGCATTCCTATCCTGCCGCCCCGCCGGCCCGGATCATGACCCCTTCATGTAGCATTTCGGCCGGCACACCACAACCGGAGAACGGCGGACCCGCCCTATCCGCCTCCGTCGGCCGGGGCTCGCGCCACGGGCCGCGCCGCGAGCCACGCCGCGATGGCCGAGCCCGCGACCGCGACGCAGGCCGCCAGGAACGCCAGCCGATAGCTCCCGGTCGCATCGAAGAGCCAGCCGGCGAGAAAGGGGCCGATGGCGCCGCCCAGGCCGCCCCCCGACTGGACCACGCCGAGGATCGCACCCAGGTGCGGTCCGGCGAAGACGTCGGCGGGAATCGTGGAGAGCTGCGCGATCCGCATGCCGAAGCCGACTCCGGACAGCGCATACAGGAGAAGGAGGACGCGATCCTGGGGGCCCCCCACCAGGGCGAAGCACGCGATCCCGAGGATCGCGACGACCGTGCCCACCACGAAGACCCACCCGCGCCCGACCCGATCCGAGAGCCAGCCGCCGAGAAGGTTGCCCGCCATCATGCACGCCGCCGCGACGGCGAAGAGCCAGACCGCGGTATCGCGCGGCACGGCGCGGTCCACCGCGTGCGCGACCTGGTGGGTGGCCATGATCTGGAAGCCGATGACCCCGAGCGCGGTCATGGTGAAGGCCGCCCACAGCCGGACGCTCCGCAGCGCGCGTCGAAGCGTCCACACCTCGGCCGCTACGCGCGGGGTCGGGGTGGGCCCGATGCCGGCGTCCGCGCCCGCGCGATCCGCAGGGACCGGCGGCTCGCGGTAAAGGAGCACGAGCGAGACGGTCGCGGCCGCGATGATGCATCCGAACACGACCAGCGCCGTGCGCCAGCCGAGCATCGCGATGAGCGCCGCGTTCAGCGGGTAGAAGGCCACCGCGCTCCCGGGGCCGCCGGCGCTCAGGACTCCCATCGCCGTACCGCGCGATCGCACGAACCACCGCGTCACGATCGTCGTCGATGGAATGAGCATGCCGGCGATGCCCGCCGCGCCGAGAATCCCGAAGCACAGGTAGTACTGCGTGAGGGAGGTCACCTGGCCGGTGAGGACGAGGGCCACCCCGAGGATCACGCCGCCGCCCGCCACGACCGTCCGCGTTCCCCAGCGGTCGGAGAGCCATCCGGCGATCGGCGCGAAGAACACGAAGCCCAGCCAGCTCAGCGAGTACCCGAGCGCGGTCGGGCCTCGACCCCACGCGAACTCTCCGAGCATCGCGACGTAGAAGAGCGCGAACGTGGATCGCACCCCCCACGCGAGCGCGTTGACGGCGGTCGACACGCCAACCACCATCCACCGGACCTGGGTCTGTTTCAGCGGCCGGCTCTAGTATTCGAAGATCAGGCAGGTGGTCGTGCCGTGCGCGAGGAGACGTCCCTCGGCGTCGGTCAGGCGTCCTTCGGCGGTGCCGATGCGCCGGCCCCGCGAGACGACCCTGCCTTCCGCGCGCACCAGGCCCGTTTCCGGGTGACCGGCCGCACGAGCGAGATCTTGAACTCCAGCGTCGTCTGCCCGAATCCTTTGTCCAGCGTCGAGTGGACCGCGAGCCCCATGCAGGAGTCGAGCAACGTCGCGGCCAGACCGCCGTGCACGGTGCCGGCCGGATTGCGATGCGCCGCGGTCGGCTCGGCCGTGATCGCCACGTGGCCGCTGGAGACTTCGACGATGTCGTAGCCGAGCGTCTGCGCCATGCTGTTCAGCGGCAGCGTGCCGGTGACGAGCCCCTGAACGAACTCCAGGCCGCTCATCGTCCGCTGCTGGTCGACGCTCACGACGCCGTAGCGCTTTCCCTCGGCGCTCGCTGTCATTCTGACGCTCCAAGCGACGCCCAGAGGTGCTGCACGGCGTAGGCGCGCCACGGTCGCCACCGGTCCGCGTGGGCAGCGAGCTCACGGGACGACCGCCTGCGGCCTTCCAGCAGGGCCAGCGCGCGTACGAGACCGACATCGGCGGCGGGGAAGGCATCGGGCTCGCGGAGCTGACGCAAGGCGATGTACTGCGCGGTCCATTCGCCCACCCCGGGGATGGATCGCAGCCGCCGGATCGCCTCGTCGAGGCCGCGGCTGGCGCACAGGACGTCCGGATCGGCCACGACCGCGGCCGCCACGGCGGACAGCGCGGCCGCCCGGCTCCTCGGCATGCCGAGGGTGGTCAGGTCCGCGCGGGCCAGGGCTTCCGGACTCGGGAAGACGTGAGTCAACTCGCGATCAGGTTCCGTCAGGGTCTCTCCATACGTGGCGACCAGCCGCCCGGCCAGGCGGACCGCGGCGGCGACGGAGATCTGCTGTCCCAGCACCGCGCGAATCGCCAGCTCGAAGCCGTCCCATGCGCCCGGAACCCGTAGCCCGGGCCGCTCCGCCACCAGGCGCGCCAGTGCCACGTCCTTTGCCAGATGAGCGGAGATGGGGAGCGGGTCGGCGCCGAGATCGAAGACGCGACGCAGCCGCGCGATGATGCTGGGCAGCGCCGACAGCCTGGGGAAGCGGATCGTGGCGTGGAGCGCGGTCCCCTCGCCGGGCCGAACGGACACCCTTCCCTTCCGGCCGTCCAGCTGGATGGTCCGCGAGTAGCAGCCATCGCCCACGCGCTCGACGCCGGGGATGGCGCGGAGCCGCAGAAACTCTCGCATGCCCGCCCAGTCGTAGGGGGGCTCGAAGCGCAGGCGCAGGCTGATCTCGCCACCCGGACCGGCCGGAGTCTCCACTCCCTTCCCGCGGCGCAGTGTGCACGGCGCACGACCGTACAGCGTCACGAACGTCTCGTTGAATCTGCGGATACTCCCGAAGCCCGCCGCGAACGCGACCTCGGTCATCGGCAGCGACGTCTCGTGGATGAGCTGCTTCGCGAGCAGCACGCGGCGGGTCTGAGCGACGGCGATCGGTGAGGCTCCGAGATGCTCGCGACACAGGCGCCGGAGCTGGCGCTCGCCTAGTCCCAGGCGGCTGGCCAGGGCATCGACGCTCCCCTCGTCCAGTGCTCCCAGCTCGATCAGCGCCAGCGCGCGGGATACCGTGTTCGACGTGCCCCGCCAGGCCCCCTTGTCCGGCGCCGTCTCCGGCCGGCACCGCAAGCACGGGCGGAACCCCGCCTCCTGCGCCGCAGCGGCGGTGGGATAGAACGTCACGTTCTCCGGCCGAGGCGTGCGCGCCGGACAGATCGGACGGCAATAGATACCAGTCGTCTTCACGGCAATGAAGAACCGGCCGTCGAAGCGAACATCGCGCAGCGCCAGCGCGCGGTAGCACGCGTCGTGCTGGAGGTCCATGCGGGAATACTCGCTCGGCGGGCATGCTGGCGTCTGGCGGTTTTCGGACGTCGTCATTCCCCGGCCTCGCGCCCGCGCGGGCGCTACTTGGCGTCGCGCTCTGGCCGCCGCAGCTCGAAGCGGAAGTCGCAGTGCGACGCTCCTTCCATCACGGTCTGGGTGCGGGTCAGCTTCACCGCGGGGTTGAAGCCCTCCACCAGCGAGAAGTCGCGATTGCAGGAGAGCAGCGCGCCGATCTCCGGGATGCCAAGGGCGCGATACATCTCGGCGTAGCGGCACCGCGTGACGTTGAACGAGAACTTCTCCTCGCTCTGCTCCAGCACGTCCATGCGGTAGGCGTCGCCCTTCTTCCAGTCCTCTAGCGCGGTGGCGAAGTGCCCGAGGCTGTCGCCGCCTATGCGCCCGGCCAGCTCCTTGCCCTGCTCGCGCGCCACGTCGATGATGATCCGGCGCGCGGTCTCGAACACCTTCTCGCGCCCGAACTCCTCGCCCAGCGCGGTCAGCACCGGCATCAGGATGCGCGCCTCGATCTCGCGGCGCTTGAGCACGCCGATCTCGTTCAGGTTGTCGAGAGGCATCTGGGCGCTCATGATCTCTCCTCCTTGGATCGCGTGACGTCCGGCGGAGTGCGCGGCGAAGCGTAGCACGCGCGCCCCACCGCGACCAGGGTGCCGCTCGCGTCCCGGATCTCCACGTCGGCCACGCTCACCGTCTTGCCCACCCGCACCGTGCGCCCGATCGCGGTCAGGTCGCCCCGGCGCGCCGGCCGCAGGTAGTCCACCCGCATGTCGATGGTGGGCACGCCCGCGCTCGTCTCGGTGATCACCGCGTAGTCGCCTGCAATGTCGGCCAGCGCGCTGACCACCCCGCCGTGCAGCCAGTCCGCTCCGTCGTGGCGCAGGAACTCGTCGCGGAACGGCAGCCGGATCTCCACCAGGCCCTTCTCGGCCCGCACCATCTCGAGGCCCATGAAGCGCATGAACGGCGAGTGGTTGAAGCGCAGCTCCCCGGCGGCCGTCGTCACGAGCCCATCTCCCTCGCCCGCGCCTTGAGCGCGGTGCGGTCGATCTTGCCGGTGCCGCCCAGCGGCAGCGCGTCCAGGAACACGACCTTCCGCGGATGGGCGTACGGCGCGCCCCGCTCGAGGAAGAAGCGGCGCACCTCGTCCTCCGAAGTCTTCCCCGCTTCACGCGCCACCACGAAGGCGATCGGCACCTCGCCCTTGACGTCGTGGGGAGCCGGCACCACGCAGGCGTCTCGCAGGTTCGGATGCTGGAGCAGGATGTCCTCCACTTCCTTGGGGTATACGTTCTCGCCCGACACGTTGATCATGTCGTCGCGACGCCCGACGAAATAGTAGTAGCCGTCGGCGTCCCGCCGCATCAGGTCGCCGGTGGCGAGCCAGCCGTCGCGGAACTTCTTCGCGGTCGCCTCCGGCAGCTTCCAGTAGCCCTTGGCCAGGCCCGGGTTCCGCGTGATCAGCTCGCCGACTGCGTCCACGCCCACCTCCGCGCCCGCCTCGTCCACCAGCCGCACGTCGCAGCCCGGGAAGGCCAGGCCGCAGGAGCCGCGCTTCTTGAGCCCCCAGCGCGTGTTGGTGATGGGCACCGGCCCCCCCTCGGTGAGCCCGTAGCTCTCGCCGATGGGCGCGCCGAACACGCGCCGGAACTCCTCCAGCAGCTCCTCGGGCACCTCGGCCGAGCCGCACACCGCGTAGCGCACGCTCGAGACGTCGTGGCGGCCGAGCGCGTCCTTCTCGGCGAGGATCATCTTGTACATCGCGGGCACGCCGGTGAGATACGTCACCTGGTAGCGGTCGATGGCGCGGATGACCTCGAGCGCGTCGAAGCCGGGCAGGATCACCAGCGAGCCGCCCGCCAGCAGGAACGGCTTCACCGCGCCCACCATCGCGTTCTTGTGGTAGAGCGGCACCGCGATCAGCGCGCGCTCGGTGTCGTCGGCCAGCAGCGCCTTGCGCATGATGTCGGTGTTCCAGATCTGGCCGCCGTGCGTCAGCAGCACGCCCTTCGGCTTGCCGGTGGAGCCCGAGGTGTAGGGCTGCATGCACACCTCGTCGAACCCGGTCGCGCGGCGGGCCAGCGTGGGCGAGGCGGCGGCCACCACGTCCTCGTAGGCCAGCGCGCCATCGACCGCGGGCGCATCCGCGATCACGTGCTTGATGGCCGGGATCTGCGCGGCCAGCGCACGCCCCCGCTCGGCCAGCGCGGCGCTCGCCACGAGCACGCCCGCCTCCGAGTCCTCCGCGACGTAGCGAAGGGCCTCGTCGCCCATCCTTATATTGAGCGGCACCGCCACCGCGCCCAGGCGCATGGCGCCGAAGAGCGTCTCGAGGAAGCGGTAGTCGTTGTTGAAGAGGAGCGCCACCCGATCGCCCGCGGCCACGCCCAGCGCGGCCAGCGCGTTGGCCATCCGGTTGGAGCGGGCGTTCAGCTCCGCGAAGGTGAGGACGGTGTCGCCCTGGAAGACCGCCGGCCGGGACGGGGTGAGGGCCAGCGCGGTGTCGAACAGGTAGCCGAGGTTGTCGGGAAGCACGCGAGTGGGCCAAATAGTGCCCCGCCGGCGCCGATCTCGTCAAGGCGGAGGCGACGGTCTACACTACCGGCCACACCCCACACACGGAGGAACGTCATGGTCCAGAAGCCGATCGCCTATGTCCAGGCCTCGTGGCACACCGACATCACCGATCACTGCCGGCGGGCGTTCATGGCCGAGCTGGCGCAGCGCGGGTATGCGGCGGGCGACGTGGAGCTCTTCTCGGTGCCCGGCAGCCTCGAGATCCCGCTGATGGCCCGCAAGCTCGCCCGCACCGGTCGCTACGCCGCGGTCTGCGCGAGCGGCCTCGTCGTGGACGGCGGCATCTACCGGCACGACTTCGTGGCCCAGGCGGTGCTGCAGGGCATCGTGCAGACTTCGCTCGAGACCGACGTCCCGGTGCTCTCCGCCGTGCTCACGCCCCATCACTTCCACGAGCACGCGGTCCATGAGGAGTTCTTCAAGCAGCACATGGCCACCAAGGGCAAGGAGCTGGCCGAGGCCTGCGTCGCCATCATCGGCCAGCTCGCCGCGGTGGCGTAGGGCGCGTCCCCTCCTCGGTGTCGAGCTGCGCCAGGGCGAGCCGCAGGGTGTGCGGCACAAGATCGCGCATCCACGGATGGAGTCGCACGACGGACGGTCGTTGGCCGCGATAACGAACCGCCATGTCGACGAAGCTGAGCGGGCCGGCCAGACGCAACGCCTCGAGCAGACGCTCCGGCGGCGCCAGACCTGCAAAGGGTGCCAGGTAGGCGCGCTCGAGGCGCTGCGTCACCTCAGGCGAGGAGAGGCGCGGCTGAAACATGCCCAGCCCCACTATCAGTGGCGCCAGGCTGATGAATGGATGTCCGATCGCCACGTCTTCCCAGTCGATGATGGCGCAGGTCGCGTCATCGACCAGAACGTTACCCGGCCACAGGTCGCCATGCTCGAGCGTCAACGGAATGCCACAGGCCGCCAGGCGCTCGCACCTTCGCCGCAGCTCCGGCCCATAGGCGCGCAGACGGTCGACTTCGGCGGCCGAGAGCCCGTCCGGCTCGCCCGTCCGCAGCGCCGTCACGTCGGCGCTGAGCGGCTCGATCTCGGCGGCGAGCGTGTCCAGGCCGCGCGTTGGGCAGCCAAGCGCATGCAGGTCACGCACCCGCTCCATGCAGGCGCGCTGCAGCTGTCCATACACCGCCGCGGCCCGCTCCCAGAGCATCACATCGCCGACATCCTCGAGCTTGCCGCCTTCGAGGGCCGTCATGAGGAACCAGCGGCGCTCTGGCTTCGTGGCAACGATCCGCGCGACCGTTTCCGGAAAATGCTGTGCGAGGTACCCCGTCACGGTGCATTCGTGCCTGCCACTCTCTGACACCGTCTTGAAGTAGAACGTACCGGCTCCAGTACGCACGAGGAGCACGCACGACGACGTCCAGGCGCGCAGCTGGACGATCTCGCGCACCTCTCGCACCCCGGCATCGGCGAGCGCCTGCTCCAGCCAGCCGCAGACCTCTTCGAACCAGCCGGGCAACGTCCATTCGCGGCCGTCCACCGCACCACGGGATGCCGCGGCGGCAGCGAGCCACTCGGCAATGACGTCCGCGTCCTCACCGTCGGCCCCCGGGGGCGAGCCATCCAGTCCACACCAACGCGCTCCGGAGGGCAGTGGCGCCCCGTCGCCGTGCGCCTCCAGCTCGTGGATCCGAACCACCACGTCGGCGAGCGGATCGGAATGATGGAGACTGCGCAGAACCGTGGTCCGAAGACCGAAGCGCTCCTGGACCGCCAGATTGATGTAGTCCACCTCGGCGGTGTGGCGGTCGTCGGATACGAACGCGGGGAGGCGCAGGCGACCCGCATCGCTGACGAGAAGAATCGCCGGCTTCGAGGGATGCCGAATGATCAGTCGGTGATTGATCGGCAACACGGTCTCGCCTCTGCTGGCTCCGGGCGATCGTATCACGCCGATCCAGGACGCTTTTCTGCTTGACGCCCTCAGCGCGAAGCGTTGCCGTCCGGACGACGGCCTGCGGAAAGAGGCATGCTCAGCCCGCAAGGCGGTCCCGTGGAGCGCGTTCGGCAACGCGACGCTGAAAAATCACTCCCCCGCGTGCGCTCGCGGGACGTAGGCGCTCTCCGGCCTTGCGAAATCCGGGGTGTAGAGTCCTTCCACCTGAAGGAGGGCTCGCCATGCCGATCGCCTCGCAACCCGTGCCCGCCCCGTCGCATCCATTCGCCGACCTGGACCGTCTCGGGGACGAGATCGCCGAGCTGTCCGCGCACCTCGACGCTGCGACCGCGCGCCTGCTGACCCTCATCCGCGAGTTCGACGCGCGCGGCGGCTGGAACAGCGGCTTCTCCTCCTGCGCCGCCTGGCTCGGCTGGCGCGTGGGCCTCGACCTCGGGGCCGCCCGTGAGCGGGTGCGCGTCGCCCGCGCGCTCGGCACGCTGCCGCGCCTGGCCGAGGCGCTGGCCCGCGGGGAGCTCTCCTACGCCAAGGTCCGGGCCCTGACCCGCGTGGCGACGCCGGCGATCGAAGCGCGGTTGCTCGCGGTTGGGCGAGCGGGCACCGCGGCGCAGATCGAGCGCATCGTGCGTGGCTGGCGGCGTGCGGACCGGCAAGCCGAGGTGCGGCAGGCGACGCGGCAGCACGCAGAGCGGGGACTGCACCTGTATCCGGACGAGGACGGCACGGTGCTCGTCCGCGGCCGGCTCACGCCCGAGGTTGGCGCCCTGCTGATCCGGGCGCTCGATGCCGCCCGCGAGACGCTCTACCAGCGCACGCGCGCCACGGCCGGCGTGACCGCACCGGACCCCGCCATGGCGCCGCCGACCCGGGCTCAGCAGCATGCCGACGCGCTGGCCTTGCTGGCGGAGACCGCGCTGCATCACGAGATCGACCCTGGCGCCCCGGGCGAGCGCTACCAGGTAGTGGTCCACGTGGACGCCCGCAGTCCTCGCAGATCCCGAGCAACCCGGCCAATCCGTGCTGGAAGAAGGGGGCCACGTTTCCGCGGAAACGTCGCGGCGCCTGGCCTGCGACGCGAGCCGGGTGGTCATGCGGCACGACGACGAGGGGCGCTTACTCGAGGTCGGGGCCCGGACCCGGACGATTCCGCCGGCGCTTCGACGCGCGCTGCTCCATCGGGACCGGAGCTGTCGCTTCCCGGGCTGCCATGCACGGGTCGGAGAGGGCCATCACGTGCGTCACTGGGCGCAGGGCGGCCCAACCACGCTCGGCAACCTGGTACTGCTGTGCCGTCGCCATCACCACGCGGTCCATGACGAGGGCTACCGGGTCTTTCGAGGACCCGACGGCGCGCTCGACTTCCGTCGGCCGGATGGCCGGCCGCTACCGGAGGTGCCGCCGACAGACCCGGTGCCCGCGGATCCGATTCATACGCTGCACGCGCAACATGCCGCGCTGGGACTTCGGCTCCACGCGCGAACGGCGTGCCCCGGGTGGCTAGGTGAGCGGCTCGACCTCGGCTGGGCGCTCAACGTCCTGCATCCGCGGGCCGTCGGGCCCCCGACGTGCTAGCCAGCGCCAGGGCTAGGCACGCGTCATCTCGAAGAGGAACCACGCGCGCCTCTGCCCCTCGTCGATCCAGTTCTCCAGCAAGCTGGCCGTCGCCACATCCCCCACTTCATCGCAGAGATCGTGCGCACTGCGCATGCTCAGGACCAGCGCCTTGTTGTCCTCCCACAATTCGCTGAGCATGTCCTTCGGCGAGACGTAGTCGGCGTCGTTGTCGGCGATCCGCTTCACCCTGGCGATATGGCCGATGGACCGCAGCGTCGTTCCTCCGATCTTCCTCACCCGTTCGGCGATGTCATCGGTCATCCCGAACAGCTGATCCCCATGCTCATCGAGAAGGAGGTGGTAGTCACGGAAGTGAGGGCCACTCATGTGCCAGTGGAAGTTCTTGGTCTTGACATACATCGCGAACACGTCGGCCACCAGGGCGGTAAGTGCGCCCGCGATATCCTTTACGGCGTCCGGGGCGATGTCGGTGTGTGGTGTGAGGCTAGCCTCGCGACGTGCGACCAGCTCCGGGCTCGTTGCCTTGGACATATTTTCCCCCCCGTTGCGTTAGAGGATGTAGGACTTTGCCAGGTCCCGTTTCGTATTCAGAAGCGATCGCCCCCGGGGCGGGGCAACGTACCTGAAGGTTCTCGCAAGAATGTGCAAATCCCGGCCAGCTCGCCGCGGTGGCCTGAGCGCGCCCTCAGCGCACGCGCCAGGGCACCATGCGCTTCAGGATCCCGTCCCGCAGAACCAGCGTGTGGAACAGGATCGCGGCGAAGTGAGCGAGGAACGTGAGGAAGAAGAGGTACGCGAGGACGGTGTGCGCCTTCCGCAGCACCGCATACAGCGTGGCGCTGTGTGGAAGGATGAACGGAAGATGGAGAGAGCCGTAGAGCACGATCGGGTAGCGCGCGGCCGATAGCATCCCCCAGCCGACCAGCGGCAGCACGAGCATCAACCCGTACATCGCGAGCTCCGACGCCGTCGCCACCCGACGCTCCGCCTCCGAGATCGAGGCCGGGAACGGCGGCGGCGGATTCAGGCGGCGGTTCACGAAGCGGATGACGACCAGGAGGAGGATCGCGATGCCCAGGGGGCGGTGAATCGACAGCAGCGCGTGGTAGTCGCCCAGCGAGACGACCATGGCCATCCCGATGCCCAGCATGGTCAGGACCATCGCCGCCATCGCCCAGTGCAGGAGCCGCGAGAGCGCGGGGAATTGACGCGTCGGGGTCGGCATGTCACTTCCCCCCACGGACGTCGGCGGCGGTGATCGCGCTCGGCTGCTTCGACTCGCCTTCACGCCGGGTGAACGATCGCGAGTACACCGCCGAGCGAGCGCTGAGCAAGGGATCGTCGGACGGCGCGATGCCCGCGGGCAGGACCAGCGGGTCGAAGTTGATGTCCCTCGCGCGACTGGTCTCCTCGGCCTCCACTCGATCGAGCGTCAGCGTGCCCACGTCGACCCGCTCCCGGTCCGGGGGCCAGGCGACGGTGGCGTCGCCGGTGGGATCGCCGGGCCGCCCGATGGTGAGGATGAGGTGCCATCGCAGCGGCTGGCGCTGCATCCGCGCGACCAGCGCGTCGAAGAGATAGTTTCGGTCCCGGGATTCCGGCGCCGCGCTCGCGGCCTCGAACGGCTGCGCCGGCTCCAGCAGCCAGCGGACCGGCACCGACACGCCCGCCGAGCTGGTGAAGCGAAACGCGTTCAGGGCATGGAACGTGGTGTTGTCGAACCCCGATGCGATCGGCTGGCCCTTGATGACGGCCAGGGCCTGCGCCGTCTCGGGATGGCGCTCGAGAAGCGCCTTCATGCCGGCGGGATCGGGCTTGCCGGTCGCAGGATCGGGCGCGGACGCGACGAGATTCTCGTAGAACGCCTCCGGGGTCCGGAACGGAAACACCGGCAGGTTGATCATCGCGGTCCGCCACATCTCGCCGTCCGGCAGGCTGAACTGGAGCCCCAGACCACGCACCTCGCCGGGCGCGTCGGCGACGTCGGGTCGACCGCCCGACAGGGAGAAGCGGCCGATCACCGGCACGCGCCCGGGCCGGAAGACCACCGCCTTCGAGAAGCGCGCGCCGGCCCCGTTGCTCTCGAAGAACCCGGACACACCCACGCCCTTGGCATGATTGCGACGGAAGCCGGGGTGGACACCGGCCACGTGCTCGAACGCGTCGGTGATCCGCGCGGGGGTCAGCGCGCCCGGGGTCAGCCACCCACCAAGGAAGGCGTATGTGCCCAGGACCACGGCGAGGATGAGGCCGACCAGGGCGAGCCGGATCAGCGTGCCGGCCGGGCCGAGCTGCGGCCGCGCGGACTCTCCTGGTCCTTCACGGTCGGCAGGCATTGTCCATTCCAGTCATGGTGGTCCGTCGTTGCGACGCGGTCGCCCGCGAGAGGGGTGGCGACGCCGAAGGTTCTCGCAAGAATGTGCAAGCGGCCGGGCGCCCCGCGTCCGTGCTAGCCTCCAGCCGATCTCACTCACAGGAGGCCATCGGCCATGGACTACCGCGACTACCAGCACCTCGTCTTCGAGCGCCGGCCGAACGGGGTGGTGCTCATCACGCTCAACCGGCCGGAGGTGCTCAATGCCACCAACGACCGGCTGCACTGGGAGCTGACGCAGGTCTGGCTGACGCTCGACGCCGACGAGACGGCGCGCGTGGCCGTGGTCACCGGCGCGGGCCGCGCGTTCTCGGCCGGCGGCGACCTCGACATGGTGGACGCGAACTCGCGCGACCCGAAGCGGCTGGCGCGCACGCTCCGCGAGGCCTCCGACCTCGTCTACAACATGATCAACACCGACAAGCCGATCATCTCGGCCATCAACGGCGTCGCCGTCGGCGCCGGCCTCGTGGTCGCGCTGCTCGCCGACATCTCGATCATGTCGGAGACCGCGCGCTTCACCGACGGCCACACCAAGCTCGGCGTGGTGGCGGGCGATCACGCGGCGATCCTGTGGCCGCTGCTCTGCGG
>Ga0099794_10000298_pt1 | contig 17051 bp, 18 predicted proteins | sample Rivendell_Oct201_10_FD_77320 | JGI IMG/M metagenome (GOLD analysis project Ga0099794, IMG submission 77320) | Vadose zone soil microbial communities from the Eel River Critical Zone Observatory, Northern California, USA -... | ecosystem: Host-associated > Plants > Roots > Rhizosphere > Soil ... | reverse complement strand
TCCAGGGTGCCGACTTCCAGCACACCGCTCGGAACGCCGTCATCCCTTGCAGCGGCCCTGGCGTCGCTAAGCCGCCTGGATACGCGCGCCGAAAAGGGGAGCATACGGCGCCCAGCAGGAGTGACCTTCACGCCGCGTGCATGCCGCTGGAATAGAAGGACACCAAGCTCGAGCTCCAACGCCCTCACTCGCGCAGTGACGTTGGATTGTACAGTGTTCAGCTCAGCCGCCGCTCGATTCATGCTGCCGTGCCGGACAACTGCCTCAAAGACCTTCAGATCGGTTGCGTCCATAACAGGCCCTATCTTCAAAAGTGAGGGGTTCGGCGTTAACGCGCTTGAACGAATGATTATCATGTGATCGATGCTGCTCGTTTTACAAGACTGAATCCAAGTCTCTTTGTCTAATTTCGCGCGGCCGGCAGGGATAGGCTAATGACAAGGTATCTCCAGAAATAATACCGCCATCGCCAGGACAGATATCGGCGCGATGGTTCCGGGTGGCAGATGGGGGTAACGACCCCTTTTGCTGAAGATTCCCACATCCCGTCAAAAAGAAACTACCGTCAGATGAAGGGGGACGACCAGTCGTCGTACCAAACAATCCGCCTCCCGTACGACGTTCTAACAGCAATGAACTGATGGACGAAGATTGCAGAAGTCACCCAACCTGCCCAATAGCCCATCACGACGTGGTTAGTCTCAAAAGGAGGCGACGTGCGGGATCTCGCCTGTCGCGAACGGAGCTGTTTCAAGATGCAGGATCGCTCCCACGATATCTGATAGGTCCCCCTATCCTGCCGACCGGATGCAATTTGCCAGCAAGTCATGTCTCTCTTCACAGGGAGCATCGGCGTCTTGATAACCCATGGCGCGACGGCGCAGGTTTTGTTGATCGTAACGTGGCGACAACACGGTAGTCCTCGCTACGAATTCTTTGACCACTTCCCCCGCCGATGCCCTGCGACGCGCCGGTAACAACGATGACTTTCTTCGGCCATTCGATGCCTCCGTCATTCGGCCCGTTGGCACCGACGAAACGACGTAGTCCGATTACGTGACATGGCAATACCCGCTAGTCGGAAGACGCTTTCTCGCGACGCGGTTGAATGCCGTATTGTTGCCTCGCAGCGTCGCTTGCAAGGCGAGAAAAATGCGCCTTGAGGCGAGGCACGGCAAACTCCACGAATGCGCGGACCTTCGGAACGGCAAGCCGACCTTGTGGGGAAATAAGATGCAGGGGCACCGCGGAGTGCTCGTCGTGCGCGAGAAGGATTTGCAGCGTGGCTTGCGAAAGTTGCTCAGCGATGTGATAAGAGAAAAGTCGGGTGACGCCGCGTCCTTCGACGGCTGAGGCAACGGCGCCACGAACACTATTCACCACTAAGCGTGGCGAGAATTGGACCGAACGAGGGATCGATGATCCCTTCACCGGCGGAAAGCTCCAGGAATCGATTCCGAAGTGAGTCATCGCAATGATCTTGTGTTTTGCAAGATCAGCGGGCTCTTCGATTTTCGGATGCGTGGACAAATAGCGAGGCGATGCCGCTACGACACGCCGAACCTCGCCCAACCGGATCGCGACGTGTGTCGAATCCGTCAAATGGGCAATTCGCAAAGCAATATCGATGCCCTCATCGATAAGGCTGACCGGCCTATCCAGCAGAAGCAATCTGACCGAAACGGTCGGATAGGCGTCCATGAAGACGTCCAAAACCGAGCGCAAGACGTCTTCGCCTGCCGCAACTGGAGCCGTTATCGTCAGCATGCCGCGCGGAGCCGATCGCTCACCCGCCGCGACAAGGTCAGCTTCTTCGAGATCTGAAATGACGCGGCGGCATACGACCGCGTACCGTTCGCCCGCTTCGCTTAACTTGAACGAACGCGTCGTGCGATGAAGGAGGCTAACGCCAACATGGGTTTCAAGAAAAGCAAGCGCTCGGCTTATCGTAGCAGGAGATCGCCCCAGCTTACGCCCCGCTTTCCTCAAGCCACCCTCGTCAAGGGCCGCGATGAAGACCTTCATGGCGTCGATTCGGTCCACTTACCTACCGCTTGAAAATTTGATCTCAAAAACACTTAGGCAATCGCATGAAACGCGGCAATGGGTCGGAGGCATCATCGGTTTTGATAGGGGTATCTGCGTTAATTGTTGCTCGTCCTTGCGGCCCAAGCTCTTTAATTCCAAAGCCTGGATGGAGGTCTTCCATTCGGGACGGCATAGGCGATTCAAAAGACGAAGGAAAATTCTCTCCATTTGCGAAATCCTTGTTCGATGCTTTGGGCCCTGTGTCGATGTCTTTTGTCAGGATTCGGTTTTTCTAGACGGGTTCTACGCCGCGTGAAAGCAGCTCTTCAATTACATGGAGTGTAATAGCGCGCGCCCGGTGGGAGATAGAAGCGAGCACCGGCGCCGCAGTTCTGTTCAAAAGCCTGCCCACAAAAGATATGCATTCAGGAGTCCTGAGGACCCAACCATAACGAAGCCGAGAACCAAGAGCCAGACGCCGAGTCTTTGGCTACGCTCTACATGCTGTTGAAAACCGATCATCGGCAGTTCGGTTTGCTGGCCTGCCAAGAACTCGGTGATACTTCTGAAGTTGGTTTCAGCACCGCGCTGAGCCATCATCAGCGCATCAATGAGAGTCTTGACGCGCCAGGCAAGCAGCAGTGAGCCTGCGGCCATAAGCAGCGATGGCAGTAGCTTGGCTGTCATTTTCGCTTCCTTTCTGGAGATTGGCGGACTGTTTTACTCCTCATTCTCGGGTTCTGCTGATTGCGTAGCATGGCGACACCGGATCGATTCCGCGCCACGGCGCCTGCCATCTTATTGGCGAGTTACGTTCCATCATCCGCCGCTTGAGGGCCGCTCTTGGTCAGTCCCCCAAAGGCACCATTTCGTGTGGCTCCTGAATTACCCGGCCGTTTCTTTCGGCCCGGAATTTCTTCGCCTCTTCATAGACTGCCTTTCGAACGCGCATGATTCCGCCGAGGGGACGGTGTGCAGCAAGTCCGTGCCAGGGAGAGAACAACATACCATCGTCAACTGCTGATGATCTGGCCTCGCTCCACGCCAATTGTGGCTTGACCGTAATGCGAGCGATCCGCTGATAAGGACTGACCTCCTCCGACCAAACGACCGCAGCGTTCTCGATCGGCATATGTTCAAGGTCGGTGCAGAGCTGCGCTCGAACTTCCCATACACCGCCATGTTTCCCGAAAAACTCCAGGACCGCTTCTCGGAGTCCATTTGGAACGCCGTTGACGTTGAGTGACGCTTGCGCGAGAGCCTTCAATTCGGGAGATTTGGGCGCGACCGAAATTTTCGCGATGAAATCACCAAAACGTAGGGGTGCCTGACTATAAAATGTTTCACCCAGGATATGGGTTTCAGGCTGTCCGCCAAGGGTTGCCACCGTCGTATTCGGATGGCCGGTAGCCACAACGATCGCCTTCTGCACCTGACGCATCACCGCGGATAGAATTTTCTTGAACCGTTGGGCCTTGTCGGTGGTTCTTGCTAACAGCCTCATAACTGAAAGGAACTTTTTTGGATTGGGTGCGCCGAAGGCTGGACCATTGATCAGTACAAAGTCCTGTGTGACATCCCCTTCAGATCCTTCGAGCCGCTCGCCTTCCACGCCGATGACCTTTATCGCCAATCCCCGAGGCGTCGATACACTATCGTCCAGGACGTCTCCTGGAAGCGTAGAGAACCGCATCACAACCGGATAACGACCGGGCTTCGCGAACAATCCCTGTGCAAGGTCATCTGGTAGGTCCGTATCCACTTCCAGGTAGCCCTGCAAAATTCCATGGGTTTTGGCGTGCACACTTCTGAGCGCATGACCGCCATCAGCGAAGGTCTTTTCGTTGATATACCGCATGGTCGCGATCAGACCCTGGGTGGTTTTAGCCTCATCCGCGTCTGGCCGTTCGACCGATGGACTAAATCGAACGGGAGCTTCGAGTTGAACGTTCATGATGGTTGATGGAAGGCTCATGGGGTCTCTCTCGGTATTGGCTCGACTACGAGGGTCGCCTTCATGTTCGGATGGAAGCGGCAATAATAGTCGACGGTACCGGCCTTCTTCAAAACCAGCGTCATCGTTTTGTTCGGCGGCATTGTCACGTCGAAGTCGCCGTTTCCCGCGGTGGCGGTATGGGCGAACACATCCTTGTTGATCAACTCGATGGTGTCGCCGACTTTTGCCGAAGTCTCCGCCGGCGAGATCACGAGATTCTCCATCGTGATTTGAATGGTCGCCGCATCTGCCGGAACGGACGCTCCTAGCGTCAGCGCTGCAACGATCGAAAGGGTCCATCTCGGCGTCATGTCAGGCTCCTTACTTCAGGCTGGCGGCGACGTGTTCGGCGTGCTGCTCGTGGCCCTGAAAGATCTTCAGGCCGGTCTGCAGCAGGCTCTTCAACTCCGCGTTGGTCGCATTCGGAATGAGCGTCGTCTCCAGCGCGCTATCGACTGCCTTGTGATAGGCGACTTCGTTGGCGACATAGGCCTTGTCGAACTCCGCGCCCTTGAGCTTGCCGAGCTCGGCTAGCTTGTCGGCGGCGTTGTTCGACAAGGTCTTGCTGGTATCGTTGTCCTCGGGTGTGACCTTCAGCTTCTTGACGAGGTCAAGCGCCAGCTTGTTCACGGCTTCATGGTCAAGCACCATGTCTTCCGCGAACGCCCTGACCTCCTTGTTGCTCGCCTGGCTCAGCGCCTGCTTGGCGGCGGCGATGTCGATCACACCCGCAGTGTAGGCGATATGCGCGATTTGCGGATCGGTCAGCTTTGCATCTTCCGTCAGCGCGAAGCTGCTCAAAAGGCCCATCACGGCGATTACTGCGCTCAATCGAACGAACATGGTTTGACACTCCTGTTGGGCGGGGTTCGGCCGTTAGCGGCCATATTCGGACGTTTGTTTCCTCAGCTCCGCCACGTCCCGGGCCGTCATCTGCGACGGCTTAGTGCCGAAGCGTGCCGTGACGTAATTGGCGACCGCCGCGATCTCATCGTCGGAATACGCGTCACCGAACGCAGGCATCGATATCGCGCCTTCCGGCGTATGCCGCTTGGTACCGGCGATCACGATCTGCGCGACATTGGTCGCGCCGGGATCGTTGACCGCCCAGGCGCCGGTAAGCGTGGCCAGGGGCGAAACCGGACTTTCGCCGCTCCAGCCGTGGCAACTGACGCAGGCGCCTTCGAACACCATCTTGCCGCGCGGATCGGGCGTGCCGCCGTCCCGGTGCGAAGCCGGTGCGCGCGGCGCCAGCGTCGCCGGCAGATCGGGCGAGGTTGTTGCAGGCACGCTGCGAAGATAGGCCACTACGGCGCGGATATCTTCCGGCGCCAACTGGCTGAAGCTCTGGTCGACCGCTTCGCCCATCGGTCCCGACGCAGTGCCATGACCTGGCGCATGTCCGATCGACAGATAAGAGATCAGATCGTCGTCGCGCCAGGCACCGATGCCCGTGGCCTTGTCAGAACTGATGTTGAAGGCGCGCCAGCCCGCCGTGAGCGCGCCGCCGAATTTCTTGCGGTTGTCGAGCGCGAACGCCACATTTCGGGGCGTGTGGCACTCACCGCAATGCGCCAGGGCTTCTGCGAGATAAGCGCCCCTGTTCCATTCCGGGCTCTTCGACGTGTCGGGTTCAAACCGCGTGTCTGGATTCAACACCGCTGACCAGAACATCATGCCCCAGCGTTGGTTAAACGGAAACGTCAGCGTGTTGGCGGGCGCGGTCGCGTGCACGGGCGGAAGGCTGAACAGATAGGCCTTAATCGCCAGCGCATCCGCGTCGGTGATGTAAGTGTAAGACGTATATGGCATCGCCGGATAAAGCCGCGCGCCATCGCGGCGGACCCCGCGATGCAGCGCATTCAGGAAATCCTTATCGCTGTAATTGCCAATGCCGGTGTCTTTGTCCGGCGTGATGTTGGTCGAATAAAGCGTGCCGAACGGCAGTTTGAATCCAAGGCCGCCAGCATATTCCTTGCCGCCCCGCGTGGTGTGGCAAACCATGCAATCCGCGGCTTTCGCCAGATAAGCACCGCGCTCGACAAGACTTGCATGAGCGAGCGACGCCGGCGCGCCGGTCGGGTTGGCGCCGTGATAATCGGTTAGCGTCACTTTCGGACCATCGGCGAAGGCAAGCGGTCCGGGGCCGCGGATGACCCAAAGACCGATTGCCAGCGCGACCACAACAATCGCGGCAACGCTGAGCAGAATCCGCACGGTCGCGCTCATGTTTTCTTCCCCGCAATCAAGGCGCGATCGATGGGTAGCCTGCGCAAGGCGACGCCGGTCGCGGCATAGATGGCGTTGCGCAGCGCGGGCGGACCCGCGTTCGCGCCGGTCTCGCCGATGCCGCCCGGCGGCTCACCACTCTTGATGAGATGGACATCGATCTTCGGCGTCTGATCGATACGCAGCATCCGGTAGTCGTTGAAGTTCGATTGCTGGACCCGACCCTTGTCGATGATGATTTCGCCGTAGAGCGCCGCTGTCAGGCCGAAGATCAAGCCGCCCTCGAGCTGCGCCACAACGGTATCCGGGTTGACGACGATGCCGGTATCGACCGCCGAAGTGATTCGGCGCAAATGTACTTCGCCTTGTTCGTCGACTTCGGCTTCCACCACGGTTGCGATGAAGCTGGCAAACGACGGCTGCACACAGACACCACGCCCGACACGCGCAGGCAGCGGTTCACCCCAATTGGATTTTTCGGCCGCCAGATTGAGCGCCGCGAGAAAGCGTGGCTGATTTCCAAGCATCGACCGGCGGAAGTCAACCGGATCCTTGCCGGCCTTCCGCGCCAGTTCGTCCATGAAACACTCAACCGCAAACACGTTGTTGTTGGGACCGACGCCGCGCCAGAACCCGGTCGGCACCGCCGGCGGTTCGGCGCGGACATATTCGACATGGAAATTCGGAATGTCGTATGGAACGTCGATGGCGCTATCGACGGCGTCGATATCGATGCCTTTCTGGAACGCCGGCGGCAGCCAACGCGCCAGGATGGCGGAGCCTGCGATTTTATACTTCCAGCCCACGATCTTTCCGCCAGACAAGGTCGCAGCGATCGTGTCGCGATAGACGGGACGATAGACGTCGTGCTGGATATCCTCTTCGCGCGTCCACACCACCTTGACGGGACCATCGACATGCTTCGCAATTCGGACGGCCTTAACCACCATGTCGGCCTCAAGCTTGCGGCCAAAACCGCCGCCGAGCAGGTGATTGTTCGCGATCACTTTCTCGACCGGAAGCCCGGCCGCTTTTGCCCCCTCTGACTGCACCCGGGCAATCACCTGGGAGCCGGTCCAAATTTCACAGGAGTCGGGCTTGAGATGAACCGTGGCGTTGACCGGCTCCATCGACGCATGTGCCAGAAACGGCAGCTCGTATGAGGCTTCGAACCTCTCGCCAGTGGCCAGGGCCTTGGCGATGTCGCCACGGGATTTCGCGACCACCCCATCCTTCTCGCTGGCGGCGCGCAAATCCCGCCAGATGTCGTTCGAGCTGAGCTGCGCGTACGAACCCTCGTCCCACTCTATCACCAGCGCATCGAGAGCTTTTTTTGCCGCCCACATATGGTCGCCGACGACGGCAACCAGATCGTCAAGAACGACGATCTGCTGCACGCCTGGAAGTTTCCTGGCTGCGCTGTCGTCGACCCTGGCGACCTTGCCGCCGAATACCGGGCACGCCATGAGTGTCGCGAATTTCATGCCGGGAAGCATCGCGTCGATGCCGTAGACAGCCTTGCCGTTGGTCTTGTCAGGCGTGTCGAGGCGTTTTAGCGGCTTGCCGATCAGGACAAAATCCTTCGGGTCCTTGAGAGCGACGTCCCTTGGCGGCGTCCGTGTGTTCGCGGCGTCGACGAGCTCACCATAAGACAACCTGCGTCCACTGACAGTATGCAGCACCTGTCCATTCGACGTCGTGCAGCTCGCCGGTTCGACCTGCCACTGTTGCGCCGCGGCCTGCACCAGCATTGCGCGCGCGCTGGCCCCCGCGTTGCGCAATGGCTTCCAGAACGCCCGAACAGAATTGGAATTGCCGGTGACCTGGATGCCGAAAACGGGATTGCCGTAAAGCTTGTCGCTTGCCGGTGCGTGCTCCACCACCACTTGCGCAAAATCGGTATCAAGCTCCTCAGCCAGGATCATCGATATCGAAGTATAGGTGCCTTGCCCCATTTCGACCTGGGGCATGATCAGCGTCGTCTTCCCGGAATGATCGATGCGAATGAAAGCATTCGGAGCAAATTTGCCAGCCGTATCGTCCGGCGGCTGCACTGGCTCGTTGAACGCGCGCACCGGAACATGGAAAGCAAGCAGAAGTCCTCCCGCCAAACCCGAGGTCAGAAGGGTTCGGCGCGACATTCCTTCGAAGCTTTTCTGCGCAAATGTCATACAACGCTCCTACGACTGACGTCCGGAAGCCGCTTGCTTGATCGCAGCGCGAATACGCACATAGGTTCCACAACGGCAGATATTTCCCGCCATCGCGGCATCGATATCGGCATCATCGGGATTGGCTACGGCGGCGAGCAGGGCCGCTGCGGCCATGATCTGGCCCGACTGGCAATAGCCGCATTGGATCACTTCAAGATCAAGCCAGGCCTTCTGCACTTTCGCGCCGGCAGGCGTCGCACCGATGCCTTCGATGGTGGTGACGGCGCGATCGCGTATCGCGCCGACCGCCAGCATGCACGAGCGCACCGATTTGCCGTCGATGTGCACGGTGCATGCGCCGCATTGCGCGATGCCGCAACCAAACTTCGTTCCGGTCAAACCGAGGATGTCACGAAGCACCCAGAGCAGCGGCATGTCGGGTGGAGCATCAAACGATTTCTGTTCGCCGTTGATCGTCAATTTTGCCATTGGATGATCCGATATGTCAGGCGGTCGCCTCAGGTTGCGCGCGCCGGTGCGAATTTCATCAGCCTGTCAGACGCCTCGGCAACGATTCGATTGACCAAGTCGCCGGCCTTCGGAATATCGTGGACCAACCCTATCGTCTCGCCGACAGTTACGTTGGCAGTCTCGAAATCATCGAATGTCTGAGCTTCCTCGACCTTACGCAATTCCTCTCCGTGCACTTGTGCGAGTTCCTTTTCGCGACCATGCCACTTCTCGATAAAGTCGTTCCGCATGAGCCGACCGGTATAGCCCGGCGGCCAAACTCTTCCCCGCACGACGTCGTAAACGCTTGTGCGTATGGTCTCGTCCCCGGTCGCCGCCACCACCTTTGCCTTTGCCGCGTCCGGGATGAGTGCTTCCTGCGTTGCCCAAAACCTCGTGCCCATCAACACACCGTCTGCTCCGAGCATGAGCGATGCCGCAAGGCCTCGGCCATCGGCAATGCCACCTGCGGCAAGCACGAGGACTTCCGGTGCTCGTGCAGTCAACGCATCCACCACAGACGGAACGAATGGCATCGTGGAACGCAGCGCCCAGCCATGCCCACCGGCTTCGGTCCCCTGAGCGACGACGACATCCGCCCCGATATCGACCGCGCGGAACGCGTGTTCCAAGGTATGCACCTGGCAAATCAGCGGCACGCCGGCTTTCTTGATGCGAGCGGCAAACGGAGCTGGATCCGAGAAGGACAGCATCATAGCACGCGGATGCCGCTCCAGCGCGATGTCGAGCAATCCCGGATCCTCAGGAATGGTCCAGGTGATGAATCCAGCTCCGACGTCGGACCGCGTCACCTTGGCCGATTCGGCTTCGAACCAACCGCGGTCGACGTAACCACCACCCAGCAGTCCGAGTCCTCCAGCCGCAGCTACCGCTGAAGCCAACGCTCCCCCAGAGGCCGGCGTCATAGGCGCCAACACTATTGGATGCTTGATACCAAAACGCTTCGTCAGCCTAGTGGTTATCGCCACGATAATCTCCTTGGTGTTCGGCGATGTTTGCGCCACAGCAACGCGCGACTTTTGCTACAGTTGACTCCCGAGCTATGGAGGAAGGTGCGTCGAATAATGATTTCTGCGTCCACCACAACTCCAATTCGGCTGCCACCCCTCGAGGTTCATAGATCGCCGGTCAGAAATTGCGCTCGGCCTGCGCCGAATGACCAGTCCTCATCAGCGTTCGTCACAAAATTCACGACCACGTCCGTTGGTGAAATCCGGCAACTGGCGGAAAGCCTTTCGACCAGCAAACGATAGAAGGCCTGCTTCATTTCGCGTTTTCGTGGACGACTGGTGATCTGGAGCACAACTATTTTGTCGGATCTGGCAAATCCGAGCCCTGTGTCCTCGATGACCATGCGAGAACGCTTGTGCTCATGCACGACCTGGTAGCGATCGTGTTTCGGTACATGGAGGGTCTCGAGCAAAACCTCGTGCGTGACGTCGATGATCTTCTTCAGCTCAGATTCCGAACGTCCCTCGATGAGATCGAAGCGCAGGAGGGGCATGATAGCTTTCCTTACTTGAGCAATTGATCTGGTTTTTGTCGCGCAGGGGACCATGTCCCCATCAATTGCGATCATCAAACGAATAGATTCGAGAGGGCGATCTGTGCTGCAGATTGCTCGACTTAGCGTGGAAATCGCTTGATTATGGAACCGACGCCACGTGACAAAATCGAGCGAAGTGTAGTCATCCAGGAGCCGATTCATCAATTCTGGCGATTGGGCAATCAATGATCGTTGCCACTCAAGTAAGGCTGCGTTCTGGATCCGCATACCAAGGCGTCCGCAGCGGTGCGGATCATGCCATGCGAGGTATCTCGACGTTCTTTGATGTTGGCTGGCTCGATGGGTTTGGTGAATCTCGGCCAGCCGCATCCTGATTCATACTTATCCGAGGACGCAAACAAAGGCTCACCCGATACAATGTCGACGTGGATACCGGGTTCCGTGTTATGCAAATACCTGCCCGCATTCAGCAGTTCCGTGCCGCTTTGCTGCGTTACCCGAAACTGTTCAGGCGTCAGGCGAGAAATGGCTTCCGGCGTTTTTCAGTAGTTGCGCAAACTGCTGTCAATGGTCACCTCCTTCAACACGCGTTTCTTCTGAACCGTCATCAAATCTTTCGACGAGGCGACAGAATTGGCCCTAGCTGAAAAGTCAATACACCCGCTCCTTCGGTGGGATCGTGGCCACCTCGTTTGACAGCGGCTGCAGATGCACCGGCCGATAGTCGAGCCGGACGCGTCCGTCCTGATCGAGCCAGGACAGCGTGTGCTTGAGCCAGTTCTCATCGTCGCGCTTTGGAAAATCCTCGCGCGCATGCGCGCCGCGGCTCTCGGTTCGGCCCATCGCTGACCACAGACTGACATTGGCTTGCGCGAGCATGTTGTCGAGCTCGAGCGCCTCTGCGAGGTCGGTGTTGAACATCATCGAGCGGTCGGCCACCGCTAGATCATCCCGCATCATCGCCATAACGTCGCCAAGCTTGCGCGCACCCTCGCCCAGCAATGAGCCGGTGCGGAACACCGCGCAGTGGCGCTGCATGGTCCGCTGCATCGCAAGCCTGATGTCGCCGGCGCCCGTCCTGCCCTTTGACCACCGGATGCGGTCAAGCCGCTCGATCACCCGCTCGGTTGCAGCTTGCGGCGCCGGTGGATGGCTCTCGCCCGGACGCAGCATCTCGGTTGCCCGGTGCGCCGCGGCGCGGCCGAACACGACGATGTCGAGCAGCGAGTTGGAGCCGAGCCGGTTGGCACCGTGCACGGAAACGCAGGCGGCCTCGCCGATCGCCATCAGACCAGGCACGATCGTTTCGGGATCGCCATCCTCCTTGGTGACGACCTCGCCGTGCAGGTTGGTGGGCACGCCGCCCATGTTGTAGTGAACCGTCGGCAGCACCGGGATCGGTTCGCGCGTCACATCAACGCCGGCGAAAATCTTTGCGGTCTCGCTGATCCCGGGCAGGCGCTCGTGCAGGATATTGGCGCCGAGATGCTCCAGATGGAGCTCGATGTAATCCTTGTGCGGACCACAGCCGCGACCTTCATTGATCTCGATGGTCATGGCGCGGCAGACAACGTCGCGTCCGGCGAGATCCTTGGCACTTGGCGCATAGCGTTCCATGAAGCGCTCGCCTTCCGAATTGGTGAAATACCCGCCCTCGCCGCGCGCGCCTTCAGTGATCAGACAGCCCGAACCGTAGATGCCGCTTGGGTGAAACTGGGTGAATTCCATATCTTCAAGCGGCAACCCGGCGCGAAGAACCATGGCGTTGCCGTCTCCGGTGCAGGTGTGCGCCGCGGTACAGGAGAAATAGACGCGGCCATAGCCGCCGGTCGCCAGTACCGTGCGGTGCGCCCGGAAGCGATGCAACGTCCCATCCTCCATGTTCCAGGTGAGCAAGCCGCGGCAGGAACCATCGTCGTCCATCAACAGGTCGAGCGCGAAATATTCGACGAAGAACTCCGTGTTGTGCTTCAGGCACTGCTGGTACAGCGTGTGCAGGATGGCGTGGCCGGTGCGATCGGCCGTCGCACAAGTGCGCTGCGCCATCTGCTTGCCAAAGCCGATGGTTTGCCCGCCGAAGGGGCGTTGGTAGATCTTGCCTTCGCCTGTGCGTGAGAACGGCACGCCGTAATGTTCCAGCTCCAGCACGGCCGGCACTGCCTCGCGGCACATATACTCGATCGCGTCCTGGTCGCCGAGCCAGTCGGAGCCCTTGACCGTGTCGTACATGTGAAAGCGCCAATTATCGCCGTCGCCCATATTGCCGAGCGAGGCGGCCATGCCCCCTTGTGCCGCGACCGTATGGCTGCGCGTCGGAAACACTTTGGTGACGCAGGCTGTCCGCAATCCCGAGGCGGCCATGCCCAGCGCGGCCCGCATCCCTGCGCCACCGGCGCCGACGATGACGACGTCGTAAGTGTGGTCGACGATCTCGTAACTTTCGGTCATCGTTTATTTCCAGCGGTAGGTCCTGATGACGTCCGGATCGGGGTCAATGCCGAGACCGGGTCCCTGAGGCACCGAAATGCGACCGGCCTGCGGGCTGAGCTTGCCCCTATAGATCTTTGCTTCAAGGTCGAACCATCGCCATTCTATCATGGAGTCGGCGGTACCGAGCGCCGCGGTTGCATGGATCGCCGCCAGTAGGCCTGGGCCGTCGTAGAAGGAGTGCGGCATCACCGGGATGTTGTGAACGGCCGCAAGCGGGAAGATTTTGCGCAACTCACTGATGCCTCCCATCTTGGCCGGGCTCGGTTGAACAAAGTCCACCGCCTTCGCCGCCAGCAGGCGTTCGAAATCCATCAGCGTGTAAACGTTTTCGCCGGCGGCGATCGGGATGCCACTCGTCCTTCTCAACTCGGCGAGACCGTCAAAATTCTCCGGAGGCCAGAGTGGCTCCTCCAGCCATTTCAAACGAACTGCCTTGAGCACCTCCGCGATGGGGCGCGCCTCGTTCAACGTCCAGGGACAGTTGACATCGAGGGTCAGCTCGATGTCGGGCCCCGCTTCCTCGCGGGCTGCGCGAACCGCCGAAAGCTCTATTTCATGAAGCTTGAGGGCACCGAAGCCGGCGTTGAGCGCCTGCCGCACGCTGGAGCGCACAAGGGAAGGGTCGGAATAGCGGACCATGCTTGCATAACAGGGCAGATCGGTCGCGCCGCCCCCGAGAAGCCGGCACAGCGGCATGTTGGCGGCCTTGCCCGCGACATCCCAGAGCGCGATGTCGACCGCCGAGATGCCAAAAGCCAAGGCCCCGGCCCGGCCGAAGACGTGCAGCTTCTTCTGAACGTCCAACATCAGCGGCTCGATCCGCGTCGCGTCTTGGCCGACGCAAAGCGGCGCAATCAGTTGGTCGACGGCGAGCTTGGCGGAAGCGACTGCTCGAAACCCGAAGGCCTCGCCCCACCCGACCAATCCCTGGTCCGTCGTGACCTTGACGAGCAACGAGTCCGCAGCCGGCAAGTTGCTATCGCCCCAGGCGGAAGCATCGGATTTGGCTCCGGTCTTGAACGGGATGCGCAACGGAATGGCCTCGATGCCGGCGATGATCATTTTCGGTGACTTCTCGTAGGTGCGATCGACGATCTCGTAGGCCTCTGTCATGGCGGCGTCTCCGACGGCGGTTCCAAGTCTTGATCAGTGACCGGCACGGTCCACCGTCTACGTGCAGGATTTCACCGGCGACAAAGCTGGCGGATTCCAGGAACATCACGGCATCAACAACGTCCTGCACCTCGCCCGTTCGCCCAAGAAGATGCGACCAGCCCGCCTAGCGCTTCAGCGGAGGGTACCCATCAACGTAGATCCAGTCCGTCGCTTGCGCCGGCTGATGACAGGATTTGCAATTCTCTCTGTAGTCGAGCGACGCTGCCACGCCTCCTCCCGGGAAGGGGAGAGAACGGGAGGGGATTGACGGGTTGGCTGCGTCGAACCACCCCCACCCCCAGCCATCGCCCCACATGTTATTGCCGGGATAGCGGCCACGACTGTCCTTCACCATGACGAACCAGCCTCTCAGCTTGTCGGCATGGCTGATAGTGCCGGTTGTCATTTGCCCAGTGGCAGCAAAGTGCACCTCTTTCACGAGTACCGTGCCATCGGGAAAATGTCCGTCTCGGCGATAGGCGGTGATGGTTCCGGGCGACGCATAGACGACATGAAGCTCTTGCGAACCCTGGCCCTGGTCGGCAGCTACCGCCCAGGTCCCCAAGAACTCATACGTGGTTCGATAGGCGTTGGGCACATGCAGATTTCCGTTCGTGTCGGCTACGGCCTCGGCTTTCAACTCGCCGTCCGCCGCGACCAACGCCATCTGCCCGCTCGCGACGACGGCGACCGTTGCCGCTATCCCTGCCGCACTCACAGCTACCCAGATCGCCTTCATGATCGATTCCTCCTACAACCGTTTTGTTAGAGTGACAAATCCCGCGGGACCGGCCAGGCAGCACGCGGTACTTTTCCTCGTCGCTCTCGACCACGGTCGGCCATGCGACGAATCGTTGCGCTGCGCTTTGATGAGCATCGTTGCCTCGAGGATGGCTAAGGGCTGTGCCGGCGTGGATCGTCATGTGGATCGTGATATTCAAGGCCGAGTGGTCCGATCGCCGTCACCTGCGTGACGTATTCGCCGGACTTCGCCCAATGGAAATGCCAGGTTTCGCCCGGAAGAATGATGACGCTTCCCGGCGGATAGGCCTTCACCTTGTCACCATCGAAGGTCTGCCCGAGCCCGATGTAAAAAACGCCCGACATGACCGTGTAGATACGATCCTCTGGATGCTTGTGCGGCATCAGTTTCGTGCCGTCCGGCACCTTGACCCTGACCACGTAAGGACCGGGTTCCGTGGGATGGCCTACGACGACCGCCAGACGAGCCCCGGGCGGAAACGCCGGGAATGGCTTCCAGTCGATGTCTTCGGGCAGGATCACTCTAAAATCTGCCTGATCAGGTTGATGATTGCGGGTCATTGGCCCATCCTTTCCTGGTGAACGCGAGTTTGCCGTCAGGGGATCAACTTCGCGTCCAAGGTGATAGCGGCGTTGAGAACCTTGGACACCGGACAGTTCTTCTCTGCCTCGCCGGCGAGGCTAGCAAATGCCGCCTCATCAAGGTTCGGTACTTTTGCGCGCAAAGTCAGTGCCGAGCGACTGATGCGGAATGCCTGCCCGTCTTGATCAAGCGTAACCGCGGCCTCGGTCGAGAGCTCCGTCGGCGTGAAACCTGCGGCCTGCAGACCGAAGGCCAGCGCCATGGTGAAACAACCGGCATGGGCGGCGGCGATCAACTCCTCGGGATTGGTGCCTTATCATTCTCGAACCGAGTCCTGAACGAATACGGGGTATCGGCGAGCACGCCGGAATCGCTCGAGAGGCTGCCGCTTCCGGCACGGCCAGTGCCCTGCCACATCGCTCTTGCTCTACGGATCATGCGTTTCTTCCTGGCTAATCCTTGGTTGCTTCAGGTCGATTGCTTCAGCTCCTTGTGCACGAGCTCCTTCGTTGAACGGCTCGCGTCGGACGTACTGTCCGCTTCGCAGTACTCGGCTCCGATCCTCGTCAGCCGCCGAGCTGCGACGTGGCATTCGATGAACGGCATGTGTCGTCTCCTTCACTTCAGACTTGCGACGAGGTCTTTGTCGTTGGCGTTGCCTTCGACAAATTCGGGAAGATGCTTGCCATGCTCGACAAAATTGATCCCGCGGCCCTCGCGGATCACGAAGAAGATATTGTCCGGCGGCTCGTCCGTCGCCTCGCTGACGACGCGAAGCAGGCCAGCCGAAAGCGCACGTTTCTGCTCGTCGGTCCGGCCGTAGCGCATATCGCATGAAATCATTGGCATGTTTGTCTTCCTCTCTGGTACGATCAAAAATTATTGGAATGTGTGGCGAGTGGCCGGGAAGACGGCTCTAGGACTGACCTTTGCGAGAAGATTCATCAGGTCCTGGATCGAATGTTGGTCGAGGTCGGAAACCAATTCGATGATGTCGTTTCGAAGCGTCGCATCCGCAAAGGGTTCGCTTAGCCAGTTGAATTTCTCGACCACTCGTTCCCACGAGAGCGGGTTCTGGAGACCACCTTCGTAGTCGGACTGCTCGCGATCAAAGATTTTCCCAGTCTTGGTCCGGATGGTGATGCGGGTGCCGAGTTCGCGCGGATATCTTGCCGTGAGAATTTCGTCCGGGTGGATCTCGACTTTGGCCAACAGCGCCTGCACGTCGTCGGTCCGGATACGCGATGGCTCGAGCTGCGCCGGTCCGACCGCATCGTCCAGAAGTGCTGCAGCGATTAAATATTTCAGATTGTAGTCCGCCTGCTCTTTGGTCCACGGTCTGTCCTTGGGACCGAAGGCGCCGCCACCGGCGATGTCGAAGCCGGATTGAAAGATATCACACAGGACGCTCTCGATGTCGTCTGCCGTCAGGCCGTTGTCGCGTTTGAGTTTGAGAACGGCTTCCAGCACGGGTTGACCATGGATGAGCGAACAGTACTTCTTCAGGACAGTCTGCTCGATGATTTCCAGGGACTCGTCGGACCAATCGACATCGACCTTCTGGTCAAACATCCTCTGCAGCCCGTTCGGGCCTTCGAACAACCCCGATGGTCCGGT
>Ga0099794_10000297_pt1 | contig 17053 bp, 12 predicted proteins | sample Rivendell_Oct201_10_FD_77320 | JGI IMG/M metagenome (GOLD analysis project Ga0099794, IMG submission 77320) | Vadose zone soil microbial communities from the Eel River Critical Zone Observatory, Northern California, USA -... | ecosystem: Host-associated > Plants > Roots > Rhizosphere > Soil ... | reverse complement strand
GACCTTGCCCATACCGATGAAGTGCCGCGCGTCGACCTGGCTGCGGCGCTGCACATCCGAGCCCACGACCTCAGCACCGGTCGTGCGTGCCAGCTCGGCCAGCTCAGTCATCTGCTCCTGGACCAGCTCCGCCGTCGTGCCCGGAAGCAAAACACCGATGAGAAACGCCCGCTCTCGCGGTGACCTGGTGTTGATCAATTGACAGGGGCCCCCACGAAATCGCGGCGAAGCCTCGGATTTCGTGGGGATTTCAGAGCTTGAGCTTCCTCATTCGCGCCATTGCTTCCTCGAGGCGTGCATCGGGCGCCGTGACCGAGAGCCTAAAGTAGCCTTCGCCGTGCGCGCCGAAGCCGACGCCTGGTGTGATGTTCACGCCGACCTCGTCCAGCACGTGGCTCGCGAACCCGATCGAGTCATATCCGTCGGGCACCGGCGCCCACACATAAAAGGTTGCGCGTGGAGGTTTGATGTTCCAGCCCAGCTCGTTGAGGGTGTTCGCCACAATCTTGTGACGCTTCGCGTATACGTCGTTCGCCTCACGCGTCTCCTGCTCTCCCCCATTCAGCGCCTCAATCGCGGCCCACTGGACGGCCTGGAAGATTCCCGAGTCGATGTTCGTCTTCAGCTGTCCGATGAAGCCGACGAGGTCCGCACGGCCGCAGACCCAGCCGATACGCCACCCAGTCATGTTGAAAGTCTTGGACAGGGAGTGGAACTCGAGGCCGATATCTTTCGCGCCCGGAATCTCGAACAGAGTGAGCGGCCGGTATCCGTCGAACGCGATTTCGGAGTACGGAGCGTCGTGGCACAGCACGATGTCGTGGCGCTTGCAAAACGCGACAGCGCGCTCGAGAAACTCGCGGTCCGCGACCGCGGCAGTCGGGTTGTTGGGATAGTTCAGCCACATCAGCGTTGCGCGGTCCGCGGTGTCGGCGGGGATAGCGTCGAGGTCGGGCAACCAGTGGTTCGCTGCCGTGAGCGGCATGATGTACGGCTCAGCTCCCGCCATCAACGCCCCGGTTGTGTACACGGTGTAGCCAGGGTCGGGGGCGAGCACCACGTCACCCGGGTCGACCAGCGCGAGCGGCACGTGAGCGATGCCATCCTTCGAGCCGAGCGTCGGAAGAATCTCGGTACTGGGGTCGAGCGACACGCCGGACCGGTCGCTGTACCACCCTGCGATCGCCTCGCGCAGCTCGGCCAGGCCGAAATACGAGGGATAGCGATGGTTGGCGGGGTCGGCGGCAGCCTCCTGGAGGACGTTGACGATGCGCTTCGGCGTCGGCATGTCCGGATCGCCGATGCCCAGCGAGATCACGTCGACTCCCGCCCGCTTCTTTTCCTGGACCTTGCGATCGATCTCCGCAAACAGGTAAGGCGGAATCTTGCCGAGCCTGGCTGCGCCGGGGTGCACTGTTTTACTCATGCTGAGTACTCACGTACTTGAGGATAACGGGCAACGGATCGGGCTCGATCTCGAACCACGTCACTCGAGCATCGCGCCGCCACCATCGCACCTGGCGGCGCGCGTACCTGCGATTGGACCGGGCCATCGCTTGCGGAAGTTCCTCGAGGGTCAATTCGCCGTGGATGTAGGCGAGGGCTTCGGCGTAGCCGATGCCGGTGAGGACTGGAGCGCTCTCCGGCACGCCGGAGTCGAGAGCCGCCCGGGTCTCGGCGATCAGCCCTCGCTCGACCTGCTGCCGGCTGCGCTCGTCGAGCCTGCGATCGATCACCTCCAACGGCGCGGTGAGCCCGATGCGGACCGGTTGCCATGGAGGGGGTGTGCGCGTTCGCAAGCGGCGCAGTGGAGCGCCTGCAGCTTGCAGCACTTCGATGGCGCGAATCATGCGGACCGGGTTCCGCAGGTCGACACCCGGATCGCCGTCCATGGCGAGAAGGCGATCGCGCAGAGCTGGTAAGCCGAGGCTATCCAGCTCAGCACGCAACTCGGCGTTCGGTGGGACGCCGGTGAGGCTGAATCCGTCGCACAGCGCGTCGACGTAGAGCATGGTTCCGCCCTCGACGACCGGCATACGACCGCGCTCCTCGATACCAGCAATGGCATGGCGAGCTCCCTGGACGTACTCGCCCGCGTTGAATCCCTTCGCCGGATCGACGAAGTCGACCATGTGATATCGGATGCGTTGTCTAGCTTCCGGACTCGGCTTATTGGTCGCGATGTCCAGCCGCTCGTAGACCTGCTTCGAGTCGGCAACCACGACCTCGCCACCGAGCTCAAGGGCCAGTCGAAAGGCGAGATGAGACTTTCCGATGCCGGTCGGACCGACGATGACGGGAACCCGCAATCAGTAGTTGCGTCGAAAGTGGCGGGTCAGCTCCTGCCATTCGATCAGGAGGCGGGTCGGGCGCCCGTGGGGGCACGTGACCGATTCCTCTGTTGACTCGAGGTCGGCGAGAAGGCGTCGCTGCTCAGCCACGTCCAGCACGTCGCCGAACCGGACCGCGGAGTGGCACGCCAGGGCTGCTGCGGCCTTCTCCAGCGCTCCGTCGCCGCGGTTCTCGGCGAGCGCACCGAGCGTCTCCTGCACGGCAGCCGTGGCGCGACCTGCAGGCATTTCCACCGGCACCGCGGTGATGCGGAGGCTCCGCGGGCCGAACTCCTCGTACTCCAGGCCGAGGTTGGCCAGGTCTGCACGATGATCTGCGGCGGCGGCGATCAGCGCCGGTTCTACATCCACCGCCTGAGGAATGAGCAGCGGCTGGCTCATTCCCCGACCCGACCGCAGGCGCTCGAGCAGCCGGTTATAGAGGACTCGCTCGTGAGCGGCGTGTTGATCGACGAGCACGAGCCCGTGAGGCCCCTCTGCCACGAGGTATCCGGGACCTACCTGTCCAATCGGTCGAAGGAGCGCTGATTCGACTTGCGGGGAGACGCTTGGTTCGGCGGTCAGAAGCGCCCTGGCGGCTTCGTGGATCGTGAGCTGAGGGGCGACGAACCCCGCTGTGAATGATGCCGTAGTGGACTCGACAGGGCGGTAGCGGAACGGGTCGCTGCCGTCGAGCGCGGCACGGACTGCTCGCTGCAGAGCACCGAACACTGCGCCTTCGTCGCGAAAACGAACTTCCTTTTTGGCGGGATGAACGTTGACGTCGACCAGCTCCGGGTCGATTCCGATGTCGATGACGGCGACGGGATGACGGCCTCGCTCGAGCCGGCCCTGGTAGCACTCCTCCAGCGCATACACGAGGGCGCGCGAGCTGATCGGCCGGCCGTTGACCGCCAGGACGATCCCGTCGCGGCTGCCGCGACTCAGTCTTGGCTGGCTCACCATCCCTGAGGCCAGGGGCATGCCGACCATCTCGAGCACTTCAGCCGCGACGGGCGCTCCGAATACAGCTGCAATCGCCCGCCTGCGGTCACCGTCACCAGTCGTGCTGACCGCGACGCGGGCATCGATGGTGAGATGAAAGCGGACATGCGGATGGAGCAGCGCGAATGCGCTGACGACATCCTTGATCGCAGCGACCTCGGTGGCGTCGCTCTTCAAGAACTTCAACCGCGCCGGAACATTGGTGAAGAGGTCTCGAACCTCGATCGTCACTCCCGGAAGCAGCGGTCCCGGTCCCTGTTCGACCGGTTCGCCGGCCCGGATGCGAACAGTCGCTCCGCCACTCGAGCATTCGATATCGGCGACCGCGGCGATGCTGGCGAGCGCCTCGCCGCGAAAGCCGAAGCTGACGACCGCGTCAAGATCAGAGAGCTGTGTCACCTTGCTGGTCGCGTGTCTCACGAACGCGAGCTGGAGCTCGTCCGCGACGATGCCCGAGCCGTCGTCGCTGACACGAATCGACGTTCTACCCGCGCCGCGAACGTCGACGTTGACGCGCCGCGCGTCCCCATCAAGAGAGTTCTCGATGAGCTCCTTCACGACCGATGCCGGTCGCTCGATCACCTCACCCGCAGCGATTGCGTTGGCGATCTCAGGGGCGAGCAGGTGAATCGACTGGCTCACTCGGACAGCCTCGCGCGCAGCTCGTAGAGCTTCTGCAGGGCCTCGAGCGGGCTCAAGGAGTCCGGCTCGATGTCCTCCAGCTCCTTGCGCAGCGGATCGGGAGCCAGCTCGATCGGCAGACCGAGCTGAAGCTCGGGCGGCTCGAGTGGGCGCTGACGTTCCAGCTCTCCTAGCACCTGGCGCGCCCGCGCGATCACGCCAGATGGAAGTCCCGCAAGCGCCGCGACGTGGATCCCGTACGACCGGTCCGCGCCACCGGGAACGACGCGATGCAGGAAGCGCACAGTCTCTCCATCCTCGAGGACCTCGACTCGCTGGTTGCGCACGCGTGAGAGTCTCTCCGCGAGCGCGGTCAGCTCGTGGTAATGCGTGGCGAACAAGGTACGGCAGCCAAGCTTCGGCGAGTCGTGCAGATGCTCGACCACAGCCTGCGCGATGGACACGCCGTCATAGGTCGAGGTCCCCCGCCCCACCTCATCCAGGATGACAAGAGACGATCGCGTCGCGTGGTTGATGATGTTGGCGGTCTCGGTCATCTCGACCATGAACGTCGACATGCCCGCCGTGATGTCGTCATGCGCGCCGATCCGCGTGAAGATGCGGTCGGCCAGTCCGACGACTGCCCGCTCTGCCGGAACAAAGCTCCCGCACTGCGCGAGGAGGACGATCACTGCGGCCTGCCGCAGGTACGTGGACTTGCCGGCCATGTTGGGGCCCGTGAGGATGACGATCTGTTCTGAATCGGGATCCAGCTCGAGGTCGTTCGCGACGAAGACTCCGGCGGGCAAGGCCTTTTCCACCAGAGGGTGGCGGCCTCCTTTGATGCTGAGCCGCACGCCGGCGTTGACCTCCGGTCTACGCCATCGATGCTCCTCCGCGGTCACCGCCAGGCTGAGCAGCGCGTCGATCATCCCGATCGACTGCGCGCTGGACCGCAGAATCGATGCGGATTCCGCCACGGCAGAGCCGAGGTCGCGCAGTATCTCGAGCTCGCGCTCGGCGATGCGCTCCTGGGCCGTGAGCACCACCGCCTCTTTCTCCTTCAGCTCCGGGGTGAGGTAGCGCTCCGCGCCCGTCAGCGTCTGCTTGCGTATGTAGTCCTCAGGCACCGGAACGGTGTTCGCGTTGCTGATCTCGATGTAGTAACCGAATACTTTGTTGAAGCCGACCTTCAACGAGCGGATCCCCGTTCGGCGCCGCTCCGAAGCTTCCAGTGCCCCAATCCACTCGCGCGCGCTGCGCGAGGCTTCCGCGATGCCGTCGAGCTCCGCGTCGAAGCCGACCCGGATCGCCCCACCCTCGCGAGCCGCCGCCGGCGGGTCTTCGACCAGCGCCCGCGCCAGCGTCGCCGCCAGCTCCGGCGCGTCGCTGATCTGTCCTGTGAGCTCCCGGATGACCAGTGCCTCGCAGGCGCCGAGAACGTCCCGGAGCGCCGGGATGGCCTCCAGGGAGCGGCGCAGGGCGACGAGCTCACGGGCGTTCGCGTGACCCTGGGCGGCCCTCGAGGCCAGCCGCTCGAGGTCCCCCACGGGCTTGAGGGCGGCACCCAGGGACTCCCGGATGGCCGCCGCCGAAGCGAGCTCTGCCACAGCAGCCAGGCGCAGCTCGATCGACTCGGCGTCGCGCATAGGCGATCGCAGCCAGGCGCGCAGCCTTCTGGCGCCAATTGGCGTTCGGGTTCGGTCGATCAGCTCGAAGAGCGCCGGCAGCTCGAGGTTGCGCACTGTCGGCGCATCCAGGGACATGCTAGTGTCCGGAGAGTAGGTACGGACACTGAACGAGCCCGGGGTGATGAGGGTCTGGTTTTGCTTCAGGTAATCGAGTACCACGCCGGCGGCGCCAATAGCGAGCGGAGCGTCACCCGCGCCAACCGCGGCCGGAAACGCGATCCCCAGCATGTCGCGAAGACGCTGCTGTCCGCGGACCGGATCGAACCGGTACTCCTCGACATCCGGCGGGGTCAGCAGCTCAGCCGGCGCGAGGCGCTGCAGCTCTGCCTTCAGGCGGTCGTTGGGCAGCTGGCACAGCAGCAGCTCCCCCGTGGACACCTCGCAAGCGGCCAGGCCAGATTCGGAGCCGTGCGTCCATGCGGCGACGAGGTAGTTGGCGCGTGACGGGTCCAGGTACGCGTCTTCGACCACCGTGCCGGGCGTGAGCACGCGGGTCACATCCCGACGCACGATCTTGTGCTTGCCTGCAGCCTCGGTCTGGTCGCAGATCACAACCTTGTGGCCCGCACGCAGCAGCTTCCCGACGTAGGCCTGCCAGGCGTGATGTGGCACGCCGCACATCGGCGCACGTCCCGTCTTGCCGAGAGGTCGCGAGGTGAGCGTCACGCCCATGATCGGAGCGGCCACCTCTGCGTCCTCGAAGAAGATCTCGTAAAAGTCTCCGAGCCTGAAGAGAAGGATTCCGTCTGGGTGCTGCTCTTTCGCCTCCCGGTACTGACGCATGACCGGGGTAAGAGCAACGTCGGTCACGCTGCAGGCAGTCCCAAGAGCTGAGCGGACGTGGCTTGCATGATGCGGACGTTCAGCAGCTGACCTGGAGCAATATCGCCGCCTTTCAGCACGATTGCTCGCTTACCCTGCCGGATCCGCCCGTAAGGCCGGTTGAGCTCGTCCCGTCCTTCGATCAGCACCTCGACGTCACGGCCGATCCACCGCGCAGTCTTTCTCGTCGCGATGCTTCGCTGCAGCGCCAACAGATCGTTCAGCCTTCGCAGCTTTTCTTCTTGAGGAACGTCGTCCTTCATCCGGTCCGCCGCAAACGTGCCAGGTCGCGGCGAGTACATCGCGAGGTGGACGACCTCGAACTCCATCTCCTCGAGTAGGGTGCGAGTGTTCAAGAATGCGGCCTCCGACTCGCCCGGAAAACCGACGATCACGTCGGTCACCAGTCCGATGTCGGGCATGAGCCGCCGCGCGTGTTCCACGATCGCGCGGTAATGCCTCATCTGGTAGCCGCGCGCCATCCGCTTGAGTACCGTGTCATCACCGGACTGCACTGGAAGCTGCAGCTCGCGGCACACGACGTCGCTCGCGGCCATGACCTCGAGCAACTCTGTTTCGAGATCTTGCGGATGCGAAGTGAGAAACCGCAGCCGCCTCAGCCCCGGGATCGTCTCGACCTCGCGAACGAGTGCGGCAAGTCCACCCCGTCCAGCAGGGTCGTGGTAGTCGTCCACATTCTGGCCCAGCAGCACCACCTCTCTGGCGCCATCGGCCACAGCTTGCCGGCACTCCGCGACGACCTGGTCGATGGGCACGTGCCGCTCACGGCCGCGCACTTTCGGCACGATGCAGAATGTGCAGTTGTGATCGCAGCCCTGGATGACCCGCACGTAATGGCTGACGCCTGTGCGCCCAGCCTGCGGCAGCGCCTCCCCCTGCGAGTAGTCGTAGCGAGCCTCGAGGCCCGCGAGGAAATCCTCGTACTCGCCGATTGGCACCACCGCATCGAGCTGCGGAAACTTCTTGCGCAGGACGCCGCCTTCCTTCGAGACGATGCAGCCGGTGACGGCGATCGTGCGCTCTGGTGTCTTCCAGGCCTTTAGCTCGTGCAGCTTGGAGTACACGCGGTCCTCTGAAGCCTGCCGGACGACACAGGTGTTCAGGATGGCGACGTCGGCCCGCTCGAGCGAGTCTTCGACATAACCCGCGGCAAGGAGCCTTCGCGCCAGGCTCTCCGAATCCGCGGCGTTCATCTGGCACCCGATCGTCCAGATGTTGAACGAGCGCGCCCTTTGCGTTATCGGCTCTCCACGAGCAGACGGATTCCGGTGCGCTCCTCGCCATCGATGGAGATATCGATGAACGCCGGGATGCAGACCAGGTCTAGACCTCCAGGCGCGACGTAGCCCCGTGAGATGGCGATCGCCTTGACTGCCTGGTTGATGGCGCCTGCCCCGATGGCCTGCACCTCAACACGGCCTTTGCTGCGGATCACGCCGGCAATCGCTCCAGCGACGGCGACCGGCTTGGAGGTAGCCGAAACTTTCAGCACCTCTACAGGAGCGCGCTCAGTGGTCATTGCTGGAACCCCTTCAAACGTGTTCACGGTCGACTCGCTGGATCGATGTTGCTCGTCCGGTGGAACTGCTAATGGTAACCAGAACCGAATTGAAAGTCACGGGTCCTGACGCCACCTGGAACCGGTTGGGGACGCCGGTCAAGAATCGCTGAAGGACGATGTCCTTGTCCATGCCGATGCATCCGTCCCGGGGCCCCACCATGCCGACATCGGTCACATAGGCGGTGCCTTTGGTCAGGATCCTGGCGTCGGCGGTCGGGATATGGGTGTGGGTCCCCACCACGGCGCTCGCCCGGCCGTCCAGGTACCAGCCCATGGCCGTCTTCTCCGAGGTCGCCTCAGCGTGCATGTCGCAGAAGACGATTTTCACGCCGGGGTTGGCATTGAGGATCGCGTCCGCCGCCCGGAAGGGATCATCCAGCGCCTCGACGAAGATCCGGCCCATGACGTTCATCACCAGGACCTGCTCCCCGGCCGCCTCGACGACGCACGAGCCCTGTCCTGGCGCAGAGGGAGGGTAGTTAGCAGGCCTCAGCACGTTTTCGAGGTGTGGCAGCTCTGGCACGAAGTCCTTCTGGGCGAAGACGTGGTTGCCGGTCGTGATCACGTCGGCGCCGGCCTGTTTCAGCTCGGCGGAAATCTTAGAGGTCAGGCCGAAGCCCCCCGCGGCGTTCTCGCCGTTGACGATCGTGAGGTCGGCCCCGACCTCTTTCTTGAGGGCCGGGAGGATTGCCTTGACCGCTTCGCGTCCCGGATGACCGACGACGTCGGCGACGAACAGGATTCGCAACTCGTCTTGAGCCATCAGATTTGGGCCATCAGCTGAGATTGTCAGGCAAAAAGAAAGGGAGCCCCGAGTTGGGACTCCCTTTGGCTTTCACTTTGCGTATTCCACAGCCCTGGTCTCGCGCACCACGGTGACGCGGATCTGACCTGGGAAACTGAGCTCGCTTTCGATTCGTTTGGCGATGTCTCGCGCCATGAGCTGAGCCGCTGTGTCGTCGATCTGCTCGGGCTTGACCAGGATCCGCACCTCGCGTCCGGCCTGGATGGCGTAAGACTGCTGAACGCCCTGGAAGGAATTGGCGATCTCCTCCAGCTTCTCGAGTCGCTTGACGTAGGCCTCGAGCGACTCCCTGCGCGCCCCCGGGCGGGCCGCGGAGATGGCGTCGGCCGCGATCAGCAACAGCGCTTCGATGCTGTGAGGCTCTTCGTCGTAGTGATGGGCACGCACCGCGTGCACGACCGGTGCCACAACCCCATGTCGAGCCAGCAGGTCCGCTCCGATCACGGCGTGTGAGCCCTCGACTTCGTGGTCGATGGCCTTGCCGATGTCGTGCAGCAGACCCGATAGCTTTGCGATCCGGACGTCGGCGCCGATCTCCGACGCCATCATGGCGGCGAGATAGGCGACCTCTTTCGAGTGATTCAGCACCTGCTGCCCGTAGCTGGTGCGAAAACGCAGTATGCCGAGATGGCGGACGACCTCGGGATGAAGCCCCTGCAGGCCGACCTCCAGGACCGCCGCCTCTCCTTCTTCTTTGACCCGCTGCAGGACTTCCTGCCGGGACTTGGCGACGATCTCTTCGATGCGGGCCGGATGGATCCGGCCGTCCACGATGAGCTTGTTCAGCGCGACCCGCGCCACCTCGCGGCGGACGGGGTCGAAGCCGCTGATGATGACGGCTTCCGGGGTGTCATCCACGATCAGGTCGATCCCGGTCGCCTGCTGCAGGGCGCGGATGTTGCGCCCCTCCTTGCCGATGATGCGGCCCTTGAGCTCGTCTGTCGGCAGCGGCAGCACCGAGACCGAGACCTCTGCGGTCTGGTCGGCGGCGATGCGCTGTATCGACTCGGTGACGATCTCGCGGGCGCGGCGCTCGCTCTCGTCGCGAGCAGCCAGCTCCGCTTCGCGCACCTTGCGGGCCACTTCGTTGCGAAGGTCCTGCTCGACCTGCGCCATCAGGATCCCCTGAGCTTCCTGACGGGTCATGTTGGCGACCCGCTGGAGCTCCTTTTCCTGCTGACTCTTGCTGTCTTCGAGCTGCGCTCGGATGTCGTCCAGCGACTTCTCCTTGGTGCTGAGCTCGCGCTCGCGCCGGTTGAGATCCTCGCCCTTGCGGTCGAAGTTCTCCTCCTTCTGAAGAAGGCGCTTTTCGATCTGTTGTGACTGTGCCCGATACTCGCGGGCTTCCTGTTCGGCGGCGGTGCGGATCTTGACCGCTTCCTCCTTGGCTTCGAGCAGCTTCTCCTTGGCCTGGGTTTCAGCCTCGGAGACGACCTGCTGGGCTTTGAGCGCCAGAGCGCTGGTCCCATCGCCCTGCCGGCGCCGGAGCAGCAGATAAGCAGCTCCGAATCCGACGAGGAGTGCCGCCACGACCAATATCGGTACGTAGACAGACGGAGACATTTGACATGCACCTCGTTTATTCGATTGTCAAAGTGCGGAACCATTGCAGGACCGAAAAGGGACCCGCGTTGGGTTGGCTCTATGACTGCGGGAGGCGAGAAGCTCGCGACCCGTACGTAATTCGAATTCTAGGCCCCGCGCCGGACGGATGGGCCGTAGGCGCCGGTCCGGAGTCGATGAGATGCGGCCTAGACGGCCGCCGGTGGGGCTGGGTCTTCGGGCTGGACAGACGCGCCGGCCACAACTGCCCTGCAGGCACTCCGGACGATAGTGGTCGAGAAGCCCATCCGCAGGAGCCTGTTGCCGACGCGGTCCAGCATTTCGCGGTATCCGGTGATCTCCCTCTGACCGTACGTGCGTTCGATTTGCCGCATGGCAGTCGCCATCTGCAGGGCTTCTGTGTAGCTCGCCAATGCCCGGTCGGCTTGGGCCCGGCCGACACCCTTTTGGGCAAGCTCCGCGGACAGAGCGCGCGGACCCCGTGACTTGGACCGGAGCCTGACGAGGCCCTCCGCAAACGAGAGGTCGTTCAAGTAACCAAGCTCCTCCAGTCGGGCCAGCGCGGAGTCGATCTCCTCCGGCGTGTGCCCCCGCCGCGCGAGCTTGCGCTGCATCTCGACTCGAGAATGTGCTCGCATCGCAAGCAGCCTCAAGCCGGCGTCAAAGGCACGAACAGTGGGCTGCGCCCGGCCCGCGCCGACGGAGGGGGCCGCCGGTCTAGAACTCCTCCGCACCTGCAGGAGCCTTCACGCCCGCCGCCTTAGCCACAGCGCTTGCAGTCCCTCCGGCAGCCTTTTGCCTGACCGTTGCCTCGATCTCGCCGGCCAGCGTCGGGTTCTCGCGCAGGTAGTTGCGCACGTTCTCCCGGCCCTGGCCGAGGCGCTGCTCGCCGTAGGACATCCAGGTCCCGCTCTTCTCGAGAATCCCGTACTCGATGGCGGCGTCGATCAGCGAGCCCTCACGCGAGATGCCCTCGTTGAACAGGATGTCGAACTCGGCCGAACGGAATGGCGGCGCGACCTTGTTCTTGACGACCTTGACCTTCACCCGCGCCCCAACTGAGTCGAGCCCAGATTTGATGACCTCGACCTTGCGGATATCTAGCCTTACCGACGAGTAGAACTTCAGAGCGCGGCCGCCGGGCTGCGTCTCCGGATTGCCGAACATGACGCCGACCTTCTCCCGCAGCTGGTTCAAGAAGATGACGGAGCAGTTCGACTTGGAGATGGCCGCGGTCAGCTTGCGCAGCGCCTGCGACATCAGGCGAGCCTGAAGGCCCATGTGGGAATCGCCCATCTCGCCTTCGATCTCGGCCTTGGGCACGAGAGCCGCGACGGAGTCGATGACGATCACGTCGACCGCTCCTGAGCGCACCAGGACCTCGACGATCTCGAGCGCCTGCTCACCCGTGTCGGGCTGGCTGATCAGGAGGTCGTCGATCTTGACGCCGATGCGTGACGCATACAGCGGATCGAGGGCGTGCTCCGCGTCCACGAATGCCGCCACTCCCCCCTGCTTCTGAGCCTCGGCGATGACGTGAAGCGCGAGAGTGGTCTTGCCCGCCGACTCGGGGCCGTACAGCTCGGTCACGCGTCCGCGCGGGATCCCGCCCACGCCGAGCGCGAGGTCGAGCAGCAACGCACCGGTCGGGATGACCGTGATTTCGCCGCGAAGGGCGGCCTGCTCACCCAGCTTCATGATCGAGCCCTTGCCGTAGCTCTTCACAATCTGGGCCATCGCTGAGTCGAGTGACTTTTCTTTTTCCTTTTCCAATGTCTTGACTTGCCTCCTAGGTGGTTGCGGCGATCGTTCTACGTCGTGAGCTGAATAGCAACGTCGTTAACAAGGCCGTCCGCGGATTGTAGCGAACAAGTGTTCGTCGGTCAAGCGGTCTTCATCCTTGCGCTCTCGCGAGCCTCCTCCGCCAGCATCTGCAGCGCCTGGAGCGCCGCCTGCCGCCGGTTGGACCCCCGGTCGCCGCTGAACTTGAACTCGCGCGATAGGGTTCCATGGGCCGAGGCTACCGCGATATAGGTAAGGCCGACCGGCTTGGCGGACCCGTCGGAGTCGGGACCGGCGATCCCGGTGACTCCGACCGCCAGGTCAGAGCCGAAGCGCGAACGGGCGCCCTCCGCCATGGCCTTCGCCACCTCGCTGCTGACCGCGCCGACACGCTGAAGCAGAGCAGGGGAAACACCGAGCTGGCCGCGCTTCACCTGGTCGGAGTAGGCGATCACGCCGCCGAGGAAATACGCGGAGCTCCCCGGCTGGTCGGTGATCAATTTGCCGACGAGGCCGCCGGTGCACGACTCGGCGACGGTTACTGTGAGCCCGCTCTTGCGGAGGAGCTGGCCCAGATCGCGGCCTGCGGCGTCACCGGCCTCATCAGCGTCAGGTGCCCCTCCGCTCGGGCCGGTCCGCGCGACGTCGAGCGGCGCGATCAGGTAACGGAACCGCCAGAGATAGTCGAGACCGCTCCAGATGGTGAAGGCTATGGCGACGCCAACCGCGACGTATGCCAGAGGGACAACTGCCGGATAGGGTCGCTGCAGGATCAGCAAAGCGACGGCACAAATCTGCATGACGGTCTTGGTCTTGCCGAGAGGGGCCGCGCTGATCACACGGCCCTGAGCCGCTGCAACCGAACGCAGAATCGTGATGATCAGCTCGCGGGAGAAGATCACGACCACGATCCACGCCGCGACCAGGCCTTCCTGGACGAGGACGATCAGCACGGAAAGGACGAAGAGCTTGTCCGCGAGTGGATCGAGGAACTTTCCGAAGTTGCTCACGGTCCCCCGCCGGCGCGCGATCTCCCCGTCCAGGATGTCGGTGAGGGAAAACACGATGAACAGCGCAGCCGCCAACTGGTCGTGACCAGGGAAACGCAGCATGAGCAGCAGCATCAGGGGCGGAATCGCCGCCAGCCGGCTCAGAGTCAGCACGTTGGGGATGTTCATCGGGCTTATGGAGAAGTTTGCGACGAGAAGTCCCGCGTTGCCACCCCGTTGCCCATAGCGCCGATCGGGCGTCCGTCGATGGTGATGAAGGTCGCTGACGCTTTGCCGCTGGTGATCTTTATGTCGACGCCGGCGAAATACACGACCGAGCCGGCCGGCAGCGTCTTGCCGGCGTCGGCGTACTGGGGCCTGCCGTCGACGAACACGTTGATCCACACCTCCTCCGTCACCCTCACGCCGAGCACCATGGGCCGGACCTGAGGCGTTGGCGACGGAGCAGATGTCGCTCCTGGGCTGATAACAGCGAGGCGCGCCACCGGTGATGGCGTCGTCGGTCGCTGGTCCGACTGGATCTGCCGCCACGCGTAGCCGCTGAAAGCCCCGACCAGCACCACGAGACCTGCCGCGGCGATGGCCGGCGCGGTGAGGACCATGCGAGGCTGCATCACCACGCGCCCGATGCTGAGCAGCCGGCGTGGTTCTTGAGCCTCTACGCGCATCATCGCCACTAGCGGTTCGGGATCGAGCCCGAGGTACCGGGCGTAAGTCCGCAGGTGGCCCTTTGCGTAGACGGGCGCGGCCAGGCGCTCCAGCTCGTTGGACTCGAGCGCGCTCAGGTAGTGCGCGCGGATCCGGGTCGCCGCCGCCGCCTGCTCGATGGTGATGCCCCGCTCGCCGCGTTTGGCAGCCAGGACCTCACCAAAGGTCATTCGATTCCGAGACGCTCCAGAAGCTCGTCGACGTCGGGCAGCGTCATGAGCACATCTCGCGACTTGGATCCCTGGTAGGCGCCGACCACGTGATGCTCGGCCAGCTGGTCGACGATGCGACCGGCACGCGAGTAGCCGACGTTGAACTTGCGCTGCACCAGCGAGACCGAGGCTGAGCCTTCGGCGGCCACGGCCCTGGCGGAACGAGCGAAGAGCGGGTCGAGCTTGCGCTCCGTCGTCTCCCCTCTCTCCCATTCAGAGGCGGTGCCCTCTTCGAGGATCTCCTCCATGTAGCGCGGCCCGCCCTGCGACTTCCAGAAGTTGACGACGGCCTCGACCTCCGGATCGCTCACGAATGCGCCCTGGATGCGCGTGGGTTTGCCGGCGTCGACGGGCTGGTACAGCATGTCGCCACGGCCCAGCAGCTTTTCGGCGCCGCCGGTGTCGAGAATGACGCGGCTGTCCACCTGCGACCCCACCGCAAACGCGATGCGCGACGGGATGTTGGCCTTGATCAGTCCGGTGATGATGTCGGTCGAAGGGCGCTGGGTCGCGATGATGAGGTGGATGCCGACCGCTCTCGCCAGCTGTGCGATGCGGCAGATGAGCTCTTCGATCTCACCGGCCGCGACCATCATCAGGTCGGCAAGCTCGTCGATGACGATGACGACATAAGGCAGCCGCCGCGCCAGGCGTTGGGTCGCCTTCTCGTTGTAGGCGGCGATGTTGCGCACGCCCTCGGAGGAAAACATCTTGTAACGGCGATCCATTTCGGCGACCGCCCAGCGCAATGCGGCGGCAGCCTGGTGCGACTCGACCAGCACCGGCAGCGCCAGGTGTGGCAGCCCGTTGTACCCGGTCAGCTCGACGCGCTTCGGGTCGATGAGAAGAAGTCGCATGTGCTCGGGCGTGACCTGGAACAGCAGGCTAGTGATCAAAGCGTTGATGCACACGCTCTTGCCCTGGCCGGTGGCACCGGCGATGAGCAGGTGCGGCATCCGCGTCAGGTCGGACACTATCGACGCACCCGAGACGTCGTTGCCGAGCCCGAGCGCCAGCGCGTGAGTGCCTTCGCGGAACGCTGCGGTCTCGAGGACCTCGCGGATGGTGACGAGGCTTGCCGACTTGTTGGGCACCTCGATGCCGACCGCCGACTTGCCAGGGATCGGAGCTTCGATGCGCAGCGGCGCCGCGGCCAGCGCCAGCGAAAGGTCGTTGCTCAAGGCGGTGATCCGCTTCACCTGGACTCCGGGACCCGGCTGAATCTCGTACTGCGTCACCGCCGGGCCGGGATTGACGCCGATCACCTTGCAGGCGACGCCGAACGTCGCCAGCGTGCTCTCGATGATCTTGACGTTGCGCTTGATCTCATCCGCCATACGCTCGCGCCGCGCGGTCACGGTGTCGAGGAGCGCGATCGACGGCAGCTTCCAGTCGATCTCGGGTAGGTCGTCCTCCGGCTCGGCAACCACTCGCAACGCAGGAGCCGCCGTTTCGTCATCGTCCACCGTCCTGGATCGAGCTTTTGCTGCGTCCTTCGCCGCCTCCGCTTCGACCGGTTCTTCGACCTCCCACGGCTTCGCCTCGAGTGTGGGCGGCGGCGTGGCAAAGCTCGCGGCGGACCGCGCCAGCTCGTCTTTTGTGGCGGAGTCGGGCTTGAGGGCCTTGGTCTTGGCGGCGGCAGGCGGCGAGACCAGGTTCTGCAGCCGGAGGCGTTCTTTGTACGCGGCCTGGGCCGCGCCGACGAACGTCGCCAGGAGTGCGCCCGGGCTGAAGTGGACGGTCACGATCAGCCCGATCACCAGCAACGCGACCAGGAGCGCCCACGCGCCCCACTGGCCGACCACCGGGAACAAGGCCTGATCGATCGCGAGCCCGGTCGAGCCGCCGCGTCCCACCAGGCCGAAGATCCCCACCAGCGCGAGCACGGCGACGAATCCGGAGACGATGTCGACCGCTCGAGGTCGTGGCGCTTTCGGCCAGAGCAAGTAGGCGCCGAGCCCGAGGGCTGCACCAACCGGCACGAACCATGCCCGGTCGAAGGTCACCAGCAGCCAGCTGCGGATGCCGATCAGGATCGAGCCCGCATTGCTCGCTAGGGCGAGCAGGCCAAGCAGTGCGACGAGGATCAGCAGCACGCCGGTGATCTCGCGCCCCTGGCGTGGCGAGAGGTGCGGTCGTGTGGCGCGTTTGTGACGCGCGGCGGGGCGTGGTCGTGACGCGCGCGGAGCGCGACGAGCGCCGCTTGTGGAATGACGTGAGCCTCGGGATGTGGTGCGACGCATGCTGCGGGCCCTGGAGCCGAAGCGGATTCTACACCCCCTCTGATTCCACCACCCTCTGCGAGCGATACTCTCCGCGTGGCTGTCGATCCGTTCGCTGAAGCTGAAGTTCGCTACAAGCACCTGACGGAAGAACGCCGGACGGGCAACCTGCTCCCTCGTGCATTCCGGCTGGCGGTCAGAGACCTGGCGGTGCTCGACAGCGAAGGGCGCCGCTGGATGTTGGGGCCGGAAGACGGAATCTGGTACCGGCGAGAGAATGAGCGATGGCTGCAAGCGGACCCTCCACGCCGCCTTGTGTGCCCATCGTGCGGCCATCACAACCTGGGTCGCCATAGCTTCTGCGTCGAGTGCGGCCAGCGACTGAACCGCTAAAAGCAAGCTTCTTAACGGCCAAGCTTGGTTAGAGGTATCCGAAGCCGCATCCTGGAGACATGGGCAGAACGCCACGAATTCCACTCGCACTAAAGCAACGGCCGTTTTCGCTCTATGAAGCCCGCAAAGCAGGATTGACGCTGAGTTCCCTTACCAGCCAGGCTTGGCAACGCATCGGCCCAGAGCTCTATCGCTGGAACGAGCTGTCTGAAGATCCCTGGTTGACGCTCACTGCGTTGCGGAACATGCTGCCTCCCGAGGCTATCTTCGCTGGAGCGACAGCGGCCTGGCTCCACGGCCTCGACCT
>Ga0099794_10000295_pt1 | contig 17188 bp, 14 predicted proteins | sample Rivendell_Oct201_10_FD_77320 | JGI IMG/M metagenome (GOLD analysis project Ga0099794, IMG submission 77320) | Vadose zone soil microbial communities from the Eel River Critical Zone Observatory, Northern California, USA -... | ecosystem: Host-associated > Plants > Roots > Rhizosphere > Soil ... | reverse complement strand
TTAGCATGGGAGCAATCAGTTTGGTTGGATCCTCGATCGAATGGCCACTCTCTCGTTTCATCAGCTCGGCATATGCCCGGAGATCGCGATCGATATCTGGCGGCAATTCGATGGAAATCTTTACGGGTTTTTGATCTAGAACAGCGTCGATTTTGAGTTTGGTCATCGGCGTCATCCGCTATAGGGCTCGAGAACGAGATCTCGATTGACCATCACCCGCACTGCAAACCCCGGGCGGATCGTCAATGTCGGTTGAATGTTGAGATTGCGCCGAACAACCTGCTGCCCAGTCTGATTCAGCGAATTTGCCGCGCCCAAGCGGAGCGCCTGAAGAATATTCGTGTTGCTGCCCGTATCGGCCCCTGAGCCGAGTTCAGCGCCTACACCGAGGAGCGTCGAGAGCAGCGCGGCCTTGACCAACTCGGCCCAGTGATTGTCGACCTCATCTTCGAGACCGGAATAGCCTCCTGCATCGGCGCCCTGTTGCCGCTCCAGAACGATCGAGCGGCCGTTTGGCATGATCAGACGTGTCCAAACCAACAGCACGCGGGACTGGCCAAACGCGACTTGACTATCATAGACGCCTATTAGTCGGGCTCCTTGCGGCACTAACTTGATGCGGCCGGTAGGAGAATCAAAAATCGACTCCGTGACCTGGGCAGTGATTTGTCCGGGAAGGTCTGATCTGATGCCCGTTATAAGAGCAGCCGGAATGATTGTGCCCGCTTGGATGACGAAAGGCGACGCGGGACGCGAAATCCGATCAGGTGCGGTCGTCCGCCGATCGACCGGCGCATTGACGAAGAGCAGTTTGCTATCTTGCCCGTTTTGAGTGAAGGTTTCATCAGAAGATGGCGCGGTCTTGGTGGCTGTTTCCTGTGATACGACATGTGGTGACGCAGCGGCCGCGGTGGTCGACGCAAATAACTTGCTCGTCCGAGCCGCCTCGGTCTCCTGACTGGCACGCTGTTGTTCTGGGTCGATACCGATTGGTGCTGATTGCCTGTCTGTCGTGACGATTTGGCGCTCCGCGTCGCCGGGCAACGCTGCCCCTAGCGGGGGTACATTGCGCGGGATCCCGGTATAATCGCGCGGCAGCGTGCTCAGGCCGTCCGCCACGTTGTGATGATCCGTGCTGTAGAGTTCGTCCGGGGACGGATTGTGTGGCTGGTTGCTTCTCAACGCCCATAACACTGCGCCTGAGATCAGCAACAAGGCCAGAGCAGTCCCGCCGGCCAAGACCTTTCGGGATAGCCGCGTGATCCTTGGACGCTCCGCAGTCAAACGCAAGGCCTGCGCGCCGTGATTGGATGAAGGTGCTGGTCCGGATGCGGGGCCGCGGTTGTCGTTTGCGCCACTGTCACTCACAAAGGCCTCTCATCGTTTCTGACAATTCGGACCATCTGCTGCTTCTCCCCGCCGAGACGAAGCTCGGCTGCGGCGAACAGGCGGTCGGCAATCAGGAGATTCTTGTAGACATGATAGTTGACGAGCTCAGGCTTGCCGTCCTGACCGATGACGAATAGAGGCGGCATTTCGCCCTGTCCGATACCCGGTGAGAACTCGATGTAAACTTTGCGACCGTCGTCGAATGCATTGATCGGTCGCCATGGTGGATGGTCACCCTCGATGCTGTAGCGGTAGCGGCGCTGATCGACCTCGGGGATCGTTGGTGTCGGTGGTAAAGCCTTGAAACGCGCGGAGCGATCTTCCGGGTAGAACCAGGCGACCGATGGCATATATGGCTTTTCGCGGGCGCGGAGCTCAATCAGGTAGGTCCGGCGATCGGTGTTAACGATGAGATTCGTTTCAATGGCCGCCCTCGTCGGCTTGACCATGATGTGGACGCGCCTGGTGTCACCGTTGCCGCTCTCGGTGTCGGCAACAATCCAACGAACGGTGTCCCCCGCCGCTAGCGGCCCTGATCCTGTCAGCTGCTCGCCGGGTTCGAGAGCGATGTCGGTGATTTGACCCGGTGAGGCATAGATCTGGTAAAGCGCACCGGCGCTATACGGGAAGATCTGGACAGCGTTGAAGTACCCGGCTCGCCGCGGCTCGACTCGAGCAGCATCATTGGCGGTCGCGATCCGGTCCGCCGGCTCTTTGGCTTCTTCGTCACCCTTCTTGCCGCCGAGCGAAGGTCTCCAGGATGGAGGGACATGCAATGGGCGCGCATGGTCGTCTTGCAACGCCGGCAAATCGGGGAGCGGCGGAACATCGTTATCGTAGCTGATCTGCGGTGGCTTGAAAGTCGTGCAGCCAGAGAGGGCCAGAACAAGCAGCAAATAAAGACGCCGTGGCGCTACAACGCTTTTTGGATTGGCTGATGTGGGGATTGACGCTCTCACTAGCCGAGCTCCTTCGACCAATTGATCGCATTGACGTAGATGCCAAGCGGATTCTTGCGCAGGCGGTCAGCATCGCGGGGAGTCTCGATGACAATGGAAAGAATTACGGTCCATCGTTCGGTCGCTGCGAGCTGGCCGTTGTCGTAGCGGCGTTCGGTCCACGCAATTCGAAAACTCTCCGGCGAGGCGCGAATGACGCTCGAGATCTCAACTGCCACCTGCGTGCTGCCGAGCTTGGCAAAGGGATCATTCGTTCGGGCGTGATCGTTGAGCGCCGCGGCGCCGCGATCCGTCGTGAAGTCGTAGGCACGGAGCCAGTCCTGCCGCAGGACGATGGCGTCGGACGGCAGGCCGCGTACATTTTCGATGAAGCGTGCGAGATGAAACGCGATTTGCGGATCGGTCGGCTGGTAGAATGAACTTGCCGGCGCGACAGCCTGGGCTTGGCCGAGGTGATCGACTTCCACCACCCAGGGCGTGATGGTGCCCTGGGTCGATTGCCAGACGAGGCCGCCAGCGAGCCCTCCCGACAACAAGAGCGATCCGAACGCCATCAGGCGCCAGTTCTTCGCTTGGATACGCGCCGATCCAAGACGCTCGTCCCAGACTTGTGCCGCCTTCTGGTATGGCGTCACTGGCTCTGGCGCGCGTCCATAGTGCACGGACGGTCGGGTGAACATTACTGGCCTCCTTCCGACAGATCGACCGAGGCTCCGCCACCCGCACCATCACCGCTGCGAACCGCATGCGTGGCAGCGGATACGCCTTGGTTGACAGTCTGCGCGCGTTTCATGCGGCGCGCCCAAGCCGGAGGCGCGTCAGTCGTTGCTGAGCTATTGGCGAGGCCCGCGGCCATCCGGCGCAAAGGGCTGGCAGCGGCAGAGCCACCTGCCTTCGCGACACCGCTGATTCCTCCGGATCGATAGGCGCTTGCCGTTCCGCTGGCGATAGTAGCGGCGCCGCGGGCGGTACCCATGATCGCACCGCCGGCTAGTCCCACGCCGCCGGCTGCGATACCTGCGCCGGCCACAACGGCGCCGCCCGCGGCCAAGCCTGTGCCGACAGCGGCGCCGGCACCGAGCTGTGGGCCGCCCGATACGATACCATTGGCAATGCCGGGGCCGAAGATGCCCAGGCCGAGAAGGGAAAGTGCCCCCAACACGAGCGCCATGGCGTTGTCGATGGTCGGCTGGTTGCCGCCGAAGCCTGCTGTGAACTGAGCAAACAGCGTCGAGCCAATTCCGACGATGACGGCCAGCACCAGGACCTTGACGCCGGATGAGATCACGTTGCCCAGCACGCGCTCAGCGGCGAAGGCCGTCTTGCCGAACAGGCCGAACGGAATCAGCACGAAACCAGCCAGCGTCGTCAGCTTGAACTCGATCAGCGTGATGAAGAGCTGGATGGCCAGAATAAAGAACGCGAGCAGCACAACGATCCAGGCGAACAGCAGAACCGTGATCTGGATGAAGTTCTCGAAGAAGCTGACATAACCCATAAGCCCCGAGATCGAATCGAGGATCGGTCGCCCGGCATCGAGCCCGACTTGGGCGATCTTTCCGGGCCTGAGGAAATCAGCCGAGGAAAGCCCGGTGCCGGAGGCTTTGAGGCCCAAGCCAGCAAAGCTCTCGAAGATAGCGCGCGCGAGCGTATTCCAGTTGCTGATCAGGAAAGCGAAGACGCCGACAAACAGGGTCTTTCTCACGAGGCGGGCCAGGATGTCTTCGTCTGCACCCCAGGCCCAGAACAAGCCGGCCAGCGTGACATCGATTGCCGCGAGTGTCGTCGCGAGATATCCGACATCGCCTCCGAGCAGCCCGAATCCGGAATCGATGTAGCGGGTAAATGTCTCCAGGAATTGGTCGATAATGCCGGTGCCGCCCATTGCTTAATCCTTTTCTGGCTGCGGAATTGAACCGTGACCAGGCGGCCCGAGCCTTGGCTCGCTGTCGTTATCTGGAGGGACGAACAATGGCGAGCCACGGGGAGAACCGACGCGTTCTGATGACGGCGCGGATGTCTGTCCTAGGAATTGGCGGCGCTTCTCAGCCCAAACCTTTCGGCAGTCGACGAGAGCCTCCTTCTGTTCAGAGGTCACCGAGCGGCATTGCTCGAGCTTTGCCGCCTGTGGATCGGCGGCTTGATCCATTGAGGTGACGGACGGAGCTTGGTTGTCATCGCCGCGCAGATGAATGGTGCAGGCGGCAATTGCCAGGACGATCAGCACCACCGCCGCAATCGTCGGAAGACGGTCAAGTGTTTTCGTGTTCATCAGTGAAACATCTGCACGGTTGTGGTTTGATAGCCTTGGCCTGGCGTCAGGAACCGACGGAGTTGCTCCCTGCTCTGGTCCAGCGCCGCGGCATGCTGGGCCGACTCCAGGTTCTGCGCGCGGCCGTGGGCGGCAACGACGGCCGTGAGATCTGCGAGTTGCTGGGCTTGTAGCGCCAGAAGCTGATTGCCGGCCTGGCTCGCCTGCAGCGCGCCGGTCGCGCCCTGGCTCGAGGTGACCAGCGCGGACATCTGAGTGTGGCTGGTATTGATATTGCCCACGACCGTGGCCTGCGTTCGCATCGCATCCTGCAGCCCGGCCATCGCGTTCTGCCAGCGGGTTTGCGCGTTGGCGATTAACGCTTGGTCCGAAAGATTGGATGATGCAGGTGCGTAGGTCGTCGAAAACGCGCGGTCGATCTGCTGGATGTCGTAGGCGATGCGTTGGGCCTGTGCGAGCAGCTGCTGCGTACGCAGGATCGACTGCTCCAGTTGCAACAAGGACGAGAACGGCAGCGTTGCCAAATTCTTGGCCTGATTGATCAGCATCTGCGCCTGATTTTGCAGAGACGCGATCTGGTTGTTAATCTGCTGTAGAGCGCGTGCAGCGGTCAGCACGTTCTGCGCATAATTGTTCGGGTCAAAGACGACCAACTGCGCCGCGCCTGGCTTCGGACCTGCGAACACAGCAAGCGTCATCGCGCTGATGGCAACGACAAGACGAAGGCAATTCATTTGGATGCCTCCGGTTCAGCGAGATGCGGTAGGAGATCTGTCGCCCAAGCGACGTCGCGGGCTTTCAGCCAGCCGGGCATAAAGTTGGCGCGCCCGCCTTCGGCCAAGACCTGTTCGATCAATGCCTGGTCGGCCTTCGAGGAAGCTGCCGTGAAGGCGAGCGCAACCTCGCCAAGACCGAGTTCGAATAGGCGATTGCCCCGCCGCGATTGGCAGTAGTAGTCCCGCTTTGGCGTGGCCCGGGCCAGAATCTCAATCTGCCGATCATTCAACCCGAAGCGACGATAGACTGCCGTGATTTGCGGCTCGATAGCGCGGTCGTTCGGCAACATGATCCGCGTCGGGCAACTTTCGATGATCGCAGGTGCGATCGCGGAGCCGTCGATGTCGGCGAGCGATTGTGTGGCAAAAATAACGGAGGCGTTCTTCTTGCGCAGGGTCTTCAGCCATTCGCGCAGGCGCCCGGCAAAGTCAGCGTCGTCCAGCGCCAGCCAGCCCTCATCGATGATGAGAAGGGTCGGTCTGCCATCGAAGCGGCCCTCGATCCGATGAAACAGATAGGCGAGTACGGCCGGCGCAACGCTGGTGCCGATTAACCCGTCGGTCTCAAACACCTGGACGGATGTATCGCCTAGGCGCTCGGCCTCAGCGTCGAGCAAGCGATCGTAAGCACCGCCAAGGCAATAAGGCTGCAGCGCCCGCTTCAGGACATTGGACTGAAGCAGAACGGAGAGGCCTGTTAAGGTACGTTCCTCGACGGGTGCCGACGCGAGCGACGTCAACGCCGACCAGATATGCTCCTTGGCCTCGGGCGTCATCTCGATGCGCTCGCGGCTCAAAATCGAGGCTATCCAGTCGGCGGCCCAAGCCCTTTCGGCGACATCATCGATTCCGGCTAGTGGCTGAAGGCAGACGAATTCCGATGATTCCCCGGCGACTGCTCCACCGAGATCATGCCAATCGCCACCCATGGCAATTGCGGCCGCGCGGATCGATCCGCCAAAATCGAAGGCAAAGATTTGTGATTCGGGATATCGGCGAAATTGCAATGCCATCAGCGCAAGCAAGACGGATTTGCCTGCACCGGTCGGCCCAACCACTAAGGTGTGGCCGACGTCGCCGACGTGCAGCGAGAAACGAAATGGTGTCGACCCTTCCGTTTTGGCCAGAAAGAGGGGCGGCGCCTTGAAATGATGGTCCCTCGCCTCCCCGGCCCATACGGCGGACAACGGGATCATATGCGCCAGGTTCAACGTCGAGAGCGGAGGCTGCCGGACATTGGCGTAGACGTGGCCGGGCAAACCGCCAAGCCAGGCCTCGACCGCATTCACCGTCTCGATCATGCAGGTAAAGTCGCGGCCCTGGATCACCTTTTCGACGAGGCGAAGCTTTTCGTCTGCGGTCGCAGCGTCATCGTCCCAGACCGTGATGGTCACCGTGACGAAGGCTTCTCCGATCTCGTCCGAACCCAGTTCCTGGAGCGCCGCGTCTGCATCCATAGCCTTGTTGTGAGCATCAGTGTCAAGAAGAGCCGAAGCTTCGTTGGTCATGACCTCCTTCAGGATCGCGCCCAACGATTTCCTTTTGGCGAACCATTGCCGCCTGATGCGGGTCAGGAGTTTTGTTGCGTCGATCTTGTCGAGCATGATCGCCCGGGTTGTCCAGCGATAGGCGAAGGCGAGACGATTGAGGTCATCGAGGATTCCGGGCGTGGTTGCAGTCGGAAAACCGACGATGGTCAGGACCCGCAGATGAGATGAACCAAGCATCGGCTCGAGGCCACCGGTCAGCGGCTGATCAGCGAGCAGCGCATCGAGATACATAGGAATCTCGGGCACCCTGACGCGATGGCGCTTGGTCGAGACCGTCGAGTGTAGGTAGGTCAGGGTCTCCTGGTCATCAAGCCAGGCGCATTCCGGCATGAACCCCTCGACGAGCTGAAGCACGCGATTGGTCCGATCGACAAAGCCGCGAAGGACTTCACGTGCATCGGAATCGACAGTGCGGTTGCTGCCTTCGTAAAGCAGCCGTTCGGCTTTCGCGGTGCCCTCCGCCGGCGGTAGATAGAGAAATGTCAGGAAGTAGCTCGATTCGTAGTGCGCGCCGGCTTCCTCGAACTGTGCTCGTCGCTCGGCGTCGACGAGACCTGATGCCGCGTCCGGAAAGGTGTCTGGTGGATATGCTCCCGCATAATGGCGCTGGGCTTCGACAAAGACTGCCCAACCGGATTCGAGACGCCGGAGCGCATTGTTCAAACGACCGGCAATGGCCACAAGCTCGGCCGGCACGGCGCTATCGAGGTCGGGTCCCCGAAACCGTGCAGTCCTTTGGAACGACCCATCCTTGTTGAGGACGATGCCCTCGTCGACGAGCGCACACCACGGCAAGAAATCAGCCAAACGGGTGTTCGAGTGGCGATATTCTGCAAGATTCATCATTTGTGAACTCACATGTTGAGATGACCGGGAATACGAAGGTGTCGTCGAACGACTTCGACGAAGTCAGGGTCGCGCTTGGCGGCCCAGACGGCAGCCATGTGGCCGACGAACCAGAGCAGGAGGCCCGCGATCCAAAGCCGCAGACCAATGCCGAGCGCGGCGGCCAATGTGCCGTTGATGATGGCGATCGACCGCGGAGCACCGCCCATCAGGATCGGTTCTGTCAGCGCACGATGGACCGGTGTCACGAAGCCTGGGATCTCGCCGCTCATCAGATCACCACGCCGCCGCCGAATGAGAAAAAGGACAGGAAGAAGCTCGAAGCGGCGAATGCGATCGACAAACCGAACACGATCTGGATCAGCCTGCGGAAGCCACCCGACGTATCGCCGAAGGCGAGCGAGAGGCCTGTGACAATGATGATGATGACCGCGATGATCTTTGCGACCGGACCTTCGACCGACTGCAAGATCTGGTTGAGCGGCTGTTCCCACGGCATGTTGGAGCCGGCAGCCGATGCTGAAGTGGCGGTAAGGCAGCTGATTGCGAACGTGGCTACCGCCACAGCGCCTCGCTTGCCGAGGTGAATAGACTTCATGTTTCGTCCCCTATGGCTGAAAGAATGTAGTCGCCTGAAGCCCCTAACCCCTCGACGCCGGCGAGTTCGGCAAGCCGGCGTTCGTTGCCGCGGCCGGAAAGCACAGCGATGACGTTGATGGTTTCGGCGATCAGGGCGCGCGGCACGGTGACGACCGCTTCCTGGATGAGCTGTTCGAGCCGGCGCAACGCACCGAGCGCGCTGCCAGCGTGGATCGTTCCAATGCCGCCTGGATGACCCGTGCCCCACGCCTTGAGCAGATCGAGCGCTTCCGCCCCGCGCACTTCTCCGATCGGAATGCGATCCGGCCGCAGACGAAGAGATGAACGCACCAAATCCGATAGCGAGACCACGCCATCCTTGGTGCGCAGCGCCACAAGATTTGGCGCCTGGCACTGAAGCTCCCTTGTGTCCTCGATGAGCACAACCCGATTCGAGGTCTTTGCGACTTCCGCAAGAAGCGCATTGGTCAGCGTTGTCTTGCCGCTAGATGTGCCACCCGCGACGAGGATGTTCCGGCGGCCTGCGACCGCGCTTCGCAAAGCGTTGGCCCGGTGCGAGCTCATGATCCCCGCCGCCACATAATCGCTAAGCGTGAACACAGCGACCGCTGGCTTGCGGATTGCGAAAGTTGGCGCAGCCACTACCGGCGGCAGCAGCCCCTCGAAGCGCTCTCCTGTTTCGGGTAACTCTGCCGATACGCGCGGGGCCCCGGCGTGAACTTCTGCACCGACATGGTGGGCGACCAATCGAACGATCCGTTCGCCATCCGAAGCGGACACCGTTTCGCCGGTGTCCATCAGGCCGCTGGACAACCGGTCGGCCCAGAGCCGGCCATCGGGGTTGAGCATCACCTCAACGATTGTCGGATCGTCTAGAAGACGCGCTATTGCCGGACCGAGAGCCGTACGCAGCATGCGCGCGCCGCGCGAGATCGCCTCCGACTGATTGGAAAGGTTTGCCACCCTGGTCCCCAACGAATGAGGCCGTCCCGAGCGGCCTCAGATGGGGATGAATAGAAAAGGCAGTAAACGGCTCAACGCAACAAAAGGACTATCGGACTCGTAGCCTGGCGTAGAAAAAGAAACATTAGCTGATGTTTCTATTCTTTCGCTCTATTTCGTGGACGCACAGGGCAATGCTGAAATGACGAAAGGTCTATCGGTGCGTAAAGTCGAGACGTTGATCGGCCTGTTACGTCGCGTCCTCGCAATCGTTGAGGTGGATGGAATCCGCGTCGACACCTGTGAAAATCAAGCAGGTCGCCACATTGATTGAACCTCATGCGCAGCGCTCGCAGTCGCAACGCTGTGTGTGGTCTGCTCAAGCCGACTGGCGGCCGGGGTCCGAACCACATACATGTGGGGGGCGACCGACAGCGATTGGTGTGACTTGACGAGCCGCACCGCGTATCGTGCTGACATCGTTGCGTGGGGGTATCAATGGATAGTGAGTTTTTCAGGCAGCGGGCGGTGCTTGCCCGCAGTTTGGCCGAGAATGCCGATCCGTTCACCAAAAAGCGTCTTCTCGATCTCGCCGAGAGGTACGATGCCAGGGCGGGCGGCCCCGGACCTTCGCGAGCTTTGCGCGGTATCGGGCAGCCCACGCCTCTTGCGAGCGGGTGGCCCTTATCGACCGCGGTCGGCGAGGCGGCATGAAGAAGTCAAAGCCTGACGCCGCGGCGATCGAGGTGGAATGCGACGCCTGTGGCGGAACGGGACATCCTCCCGTGAAGGAGATATCCCGTGGACGGCGGATTTATTCCGCACCCTGCAAGGCCTGCGGCGGCAAAGGCCGGCTTAGCAAAACATAGCGGGTCCGAATTGCGGGTGGTCGTTGGCTTCGGTTGACATCGGAACCTTCGTCTAGTTGCGAGACCCCGATCTCACCAATCCAACCCTTGGGAGCCTTCGAGGACAGATCCTTCGGCTGGCACGAGCACCAATTCCAGCTGGCTAGCCGCACCGGCGTCCGGATGCGCAAATGCGGCGGAGAGTTGCTTACTAAGGCCACGGAGCCAAGGCACCGCGAACCAGATCAGGGCGATAGCCTGGACCGCGATGCTGAGACCAAACGCGGTCTGATAGGCAACTACAGGATAGTGTCCGCCCTCAGTCGACCAGTGCCCAACGATCAGCCCAATTCCGTATTGAACCACGAATGCCCAGCCGAAATGTGCGAGGTTCAGTGCACCATTGGCGCGTGCAGCGATTTCGACGGGAAAGTAACCCGCTATGATTGCATAGCTCAGCACGGTGCCAGCACCGACAACCGATACGAGGGACCAGGGCAGGATGGATGGCAGTGGTACGCGCAATACCAGTGCGAATTCGGCCAGCATGAATAGCCCGCCGAATACTGCCAATAGAACTTCGGTCGTGATACCGCGTTTGCGCAGCCGCTCCGCCATCGTTCCCAGCAACAGCGCGCCGAGACTGATTCCCAGAGCCATCATGAAGAGCTGGTTGACCACGGCTTGATGGTCAAAGCCTTCGACATCAGACAGCCACGAGGCAGCCCATAAAGACTGCATTGCCCAGGATGACCCTATACACGTTGCCGAGAGTGGGGCAATTCTCAGGAATCGCGGATCCGAAAAGATGGAGCGCAACGTAAGCGGCTTACCCGAGCTTGCGGAGCTCTTGGGAACCTCACCGCGTTCGGGCACGACAAAGTAAATTAATCCGGCTGTCACGACCGTCATGATGGTCAGAAGTCCGAACAGGTCCCGCCAGCCGATCAAATTCAGCAGCCAATCGGTCGGCATCGTTGCCGTGACGGCTCCAAGTGACCCCAACATGATCATGCCGCCGTTGACGAACGCGATTCGATCTTTTGGAAACCAGGTTACGATTGCTTTAAGTCCCGCCATCAAGGCGGCGGCAACTCCTAGCCCGATCATGGCGCGGCCGATGAGAAGCTCAGCAAAACTATCGGCATTGCCGAACAGGCTCGCACCCCCGACTGCAATCACCAGCAATATGCTTTGGACTCGCCTCGGACCGTAACGATCCAGAAGCACGCCGATGGGAATCTGGGCACCGGCAAAGACAAGGAAATAAATCGAGGCGAGCAAACCCGTTTCAACTGCACCGAGCCCGAAATCGGACGCCAGTGCCGGCGAGATAGAGGCATTGATCGTGCGAAAGAGGAAGGAAAGAAAGTAGCCCGCAGCGAAAGGCAAGAAAACCGAGAAGATCAAGCGCCAGTTGGAGAGTGAAGGCTCTCTTGAGACCTCCGCTTCCTCCCTCGGCTTTGTGCTCCTCTTGGGCGAGGTCGAACTTCGATCCCTTTCAGTATTTCGAGAACCATCATGCGGGTCAGCAGAAGGGATCGGAAGGAGCTGAGCGCGCGAATTGCGATCCACTGCCCCGGCGCTTGGTCGCGAGGCCTGGGCGATTTCAATATCTTCAGAAGCAGCGTTGCGCCTGTTCTCCTGCACCCCCGAATCGCGCGGGGCTTGCTCGCTCATTGCCTCCCCCCTTGGCTCGTCGCCTTTGGAATTGAGACGGTCGATCGTCTCCTGCATGAGAGGCCGACACTGCCGAACGCGACGATCGACCTGTTCCGCCAGAACATTGAAACGCTCGTCACCAAGCAGAATCGCGTCGTGCTGGCGCTCTTGCGGGACCGGAGGCGTCACGGCCAACTGGTATCGTGCGTGTAGCGCGACCGTCTCGGCCATCATGCGCATGCCGTGTTCAAGACGGTCGAACCTGGCGTGCATTTGGTCGAACCGCTCGTGCACCAAGGCTTCGACTGAAGGCGCGGGTTTCAGAAAATGCTCAAGAGCGGCTTCCACGAACATGCTCTTGCCGACGCCAGGTCGGTCTGTTGCGACGTCAAGTCGCCCGCAGACCCCTTCACTCAAGCGAACCGTGATTTTGCGACGCGCCGAGGTCTTGCGCTTACGCGGTGGAACGCCGACGTGCGCGGCATGCACATCCTGATCAGACAACTGCTGCATTTTCTGACATTTTCCCCAAGACCTCACGATCGATACCGCCGCTTCGCGACACGATTGATGAGGTGACCCAAACGGACGGGAATTACAGAGAGGACACGCCGTCGATGGGTTCAATAGATCAGAACCTGCGATCATGCGCTGGCGTAGAAAAAGAAAGGAGATGCGGAATCCCGCTGACTGCAAGCGAGCGTTAGAGCAACGGCCAACTTTGGTTGATAGCTGGATCGGCGAACGAGCTGCTAAGCGGTGCCGAAATCAAGCATATTGGGCGTGCAATCGTGTATGGGAAACGAGGCGTTGGGACCGCCGGCTCTGGAGACGAGTTGACGTCATCTCAAGGAGAGCCGGTCTGATCCTTGACTTGTGCCGCTTTTCCGACGCCAGGCGATTCGATGCTGACTTCCTTAAGGATCGTCGATCCGCTGGAGAGGCGCCGGCCCAGCGCTTCGACAAAGCGATCGTAGCGCTCGGCGCCTTTGGCACGGGCTGCGGGGCTTGACTGCTCCGGCAGCGCTGGCGTCGACGTCAGCCAGAAGCGGATGAACAGACCGATCGTCTCGAGTGTGATCCCGTCGTTACGTTCGAGCCGCTCGAGCACGCGCACGATACGGTCCAGCCGTTTCGCTATCGCGGCCTCCCGCCGGTCGGAATCGTCAGGTGAGAGAAACGACGCGATGGCGGCCTCGGCAACCAGTGACTTCGGCTTGCCCAGACGCTTGGCGTAGACTTCCAGGCTCGCGAATATTTCCTGATCGAGGTAAATGCTGAGCTGGGTCTTTTTCATCTGGTTAGTTCAAAGGCCCATCTTGTCGTCGGGATCGAGGCTGACTGCGCGCGCCAGGCCCTGCATCGATCGGTTCAGGGCCGCGGCTTGCCAGGTGTCGGCGTCGCCTTCGTCAGGTGCAGCGTCAAATTCGCTATCGGCCAGTGGCGACGAGAGAACGACTTCCTCTTGTTGCGGAAGCTCCGGTTCGCGGCGAAGACCGCCATTCTGATCGCGTGCTTTTTTCTTGAGAGCCGCAAGCAGCTTGACCGACGGAGCAATTGCGCTACGTCCTGACCACTCGTCCGATCGCGCGATCCTGGCGATCGGCACGGCGTGTGATGGTTTCAAAATTCGAGTCTGGAACTGCGGATCCTCGTAGTACCGGACCTTGCGGGCACGCACCGGCCGCATGCCAGAGATCATTACGATCGCCTCATTCGGGGAAAGTTGCATGACTTCCCCTGGCGTCAGCAATGGACGCGACGTCTCTTGACGGCTCACCATCAAATGGCCCAGCCACGGCGAGAGGCGATGCCCGGCATAGTTCTTCATCGCGCGCATCTCGGTTGCGGTCCCAAGCGCGTCTGACACGCGCTTGGCGGTGCGCTCGTCGTTGGTGGAGAACGCGATACGAATATGGCAATTGTCGAGGATCGCGTGGTTCGGCCCATAAGCACGTTCGAGCTGGTTCAAGCTTTGCGTGATCAAAAAGCTTCGGATGCCGTACCCGGCCATGAATGCGAGCTGGCTTTCGAAGAAATCGAGCCGGCCGAGTGCCGCAAACTCATCGAGCATCAACAAGAGTTTCTGGCGCCGCTGGCCAGTATCCAGGCTCTCGGTGAGACGCCGTCCAATCTGATTGAGGACGAGACGCATCAGCGGTTTCGTGCGGGCGATGTCTGAAGGCGGTATCACCAAGTACAGGGATATAGGTCGATTCTCGTCCACCAGGTCATGGATTCGCCAGTCGCTCCGCCCCGTCACCTTCGCGACCACAGGATCGCGGTAAAGCCCCAGGAAGCTCATCGTCGTCGACAACACGCCTGAGCGCTCGTTCTCGCTCTTGTTGAGCAGCTCCCGTGCCGCCGAGGCAACCACCGGATGGACGCGGTCACCGAGGTGCGGCGTCGCCAACATCGCGTTCAAGGTTGCCTCGATCGGGCGCGACGGATCCGACAGGAAGTTGGCGACCCCTGCGAGCGTCTTATCGGCTTCCGCGTAAAGGACGTGCAGAATCGCGCCGACCAGCAACGAATGGCTGGTCTTCTCCCAATGATTGCGGCGCTCGAGCGCGCCTTCGGGATCAACCAGAATATCGGCGATATTCTGGGCGTCACGTACCTCGTAGTCGCCTTTGCGGATCTCGAGCAGCGGATTATAGGCCGCGCTCCCGGGATTGGTCGGATCGAACAAGAGTACGGATCCAAACTGTGCGCGAAAGCCGGAGGTCAATTGGAAGTTTTCGCCCTTGATGTCGTGGACGATCGTGGAGTGGGGCCAGGTCAGGAGGGTCGGAATGACAAGACCGACGCCTTTTCCCGACCGGGTCGGCGCAAAACACAGAACGTGCTCGGGACCATCGTGCCGCAGATAGCGGTCGCCCAGACGGCCAAGCACGACGCCGTCGGGCCCGAGAAGCCCGGCACGACGAACCTCTTTCGTATCGGCCCACTGCGCCGATCCGTATGTCGTGACGTGCTGGGCTTCTTTCGCCCGCCAGACCGAAAGAGCAATGGCGATGACCATGGCTGCGATCCCACCGCTCGCGGCGATGCCCCCGCCTTGCATGAATATCGTCGGCGCGTAGGCATCGAACTTGAACCACCAGATGAAAAAGGCGAGCGGCTGATAGACCGGCCAGTGCCCGATCAAAAACAAAGCAGGTCCGAGTTGCGGCTGAAAAGCAAGACGCCAGGCCGTCCATTCGGTTGCCGCCCAAAGAAAGGCAAGCACGACCATCGATACAAGGAGGAGCTGACCCCAGAGTATTCTGGTTGCGGACATGCACAGAGGTGATGCATGCCTTCCGCAAACGTTCAATAGCAATCCGCCCGCCGTCGTGATCACGCGCATCATGGCGCAGAGATCGGCGGGTCAGAGCGAAAGGTTGCGTTTGCGTCCAAAGCTCCATTCAACGCCGCCGGGACCTGCAATGCCGTTCACGTGCCGGCCAAGTTCACGTTCGAGGGACGGTACCCAGGGGACCAGCTGAAACCCCAAGCCGTTATCGATCATCGCGAAGCGGCCGGAAGCAAGCGACAGCCGTCGCCGATAAGTTCCTGCGACGGGCTCTCCTGGCTCAGCAGGCAGGTGCGCCAACCCAGTCTCTGAGGCGAGACGTCGTCCGATCGCATCGAGCTCGCGGCTGCGCAGCGTGCCGACCAGGTTACGCCCGATTGTGACGATGTCGCCGTCGCGGCGCGCAAGCCCCTGCATCGCTAAGGTATCGATCCGCCGATCAAGCGCGGCACGAACGTCGGCGCCGAAGCCGGCGCGTGAAAGCTCGCCACCTTCCCGGGCGACCAGCCGCCGGTCAAGCCAGGTTGCCCCCTCCGCTGCTACCTGCTGGTCGACATTGAGATCCGAGCGGACCGCCAGCGCGATGCGCTGACGTCCCCTGGCATCGTCGAAACGGCGCAGCTCTACAATACCGCCGATCGGCCCGTCACCGGCCGATTCGATGTCGGGGAGCTTGAGATGATGAACGCGCCCGTCAATACCGTCGACTACGGCGAATGCTGAGGCCCTAAGCTCGTCATCCAGCCCGCGGGAGATGAGGCGGCCGATCACGGGCTCGCCATGGCGTTCGCCTTCGAGCGCCCAGGATGACGGGGCGCGTGTCGAGCCAACCTTTGTGAGGCTCTTGTGCAGCCGCTTGATGATATCGCCGCGCTCGCCCAGCTCCCGCAAGCGCAGCTCCGCGTCGGCCGCTAGCACCCAGCGTGCTGGCCCGGCAGGTTCGGCCAGACCCAACCGTTCCAAGGTCCGCATTCGGCCAATTCGAATCTCCCGCAGCGGGTCACCCACGGCATCCCGGTTCGGCCGAAGATCAATGACCCCATCCGCCGCCCCCGCTTCCCGGGCAAGCACCCGATCGATCCGTGTCCAGCGCTCGGCCGTCGTCTCCGCCTCGAGGCCTTGGCGAGCTTCGAGTTCCGATCGCGGGCCGAGTTCGCGCGTGACGAGATCGCCGGCGCGGGCCCGAAAACCCGTCGAAATATAATCTCGGCTAATGACGAGGTCTTTGCCGTCGTCGGCGCGACCTCTCACGAGGATGTGGACGTGTGGATGCTCTGTGTTCCAATGGTCGATGGCGACCCAATCCAGCCGAGTGCCAAGGTCGCGCGAAGCCTGGTCCATGAGCTCGCGGGTGAAGGTCCGTAAATTTTTCAGTTCGCCGGCATCATCGGGCGAGACGATGAACCGGAAATGATGCCGGTCGTCCTTGCAGCGTTCGGCGAAAGCTCGGCCGTCCGCCTCGTCCCCGGCCGCATCGAATAGCTTGCCAGGCGACTCATCGCGGGTCACCCCGTCGCGCTGGAGATATCCGATATGGGCGCGCAGCGCGCCCGGCGAACGCATTTGGCGCACGACCCGCGCCTTGACGATGGCGCCGCGGGCGCGGCTGTTGAGGAGCCGCGACGCGGCAAGGCTCGCGGCGCGGCCACGCCCAAACGTGCTGCCGCGCCTCTGGCCGTTCCGCGAGAGGCCGCCGGCCTTCTGCGCGGCTTGGAGCGCCTGCGCCAGGAACGGTTTTGCGCGAGCCGCGCGCGTCGAGCGGATGCGGCCTGGACGGATGCGAAAATCGTCGTTTCCGGTCATCATGGGCTCATAGGGTGTCAAAAGTTGTGATCCAATAACGCGTTGTCGGAAAGGGGAAGGTGCGCTGGATCTTCGCAATGTTCGGAGCTTGGTTGAAATTGCTGCCATCTTCCAACCGACCGACCGCGCGCACCTTGCGCGCTTTATCCTGCCCTCCTCGGTCGCTCGTCTCCAGCGTCCAATTCCCGAGCTGCAGGCTTCCAAGAGCGCGAAGCAGCTTGCAACGAAATGCACTTCCAGTCA
>Ga0099794_10000294_pt1 | contig 17235 bp, 20 predicted proteins | sample Rivendell_Oct201_10_FD_77320 | JGI IMG/M metagenome (GOLD analysis project Ga0099794, IMG submission 77320) | Vadose zone soil microbial communities from the Eel River Critical Zone Observatory, Northern California, USA -... | ecosystem: Host-associated > Plants > Roots > Rhizosphere > Soil ... | reverse complement strand
TCGGCCGGATGCTCGGATACGGCCGGGTCGAGATCGACGCCGCCGGCGCGCAGGGCGCCGAGGTTCTCGAGCACCTGCCGAACCCAGGGAGCTTCCGCGACCAGGTGTTCATGCAGTCGGAGAAGCGAAGGGGTGGCGGCCCGGCGGCTGCCCCGGCGATGCCGGCCAACCCGAGCGGCGTCTGATCTCCGTACAAAACAACCCGGCGAGGTGATCAAGCTTTGGTCCGCTTGATCCTTGACTCGTCCACGGGCAGCTACCCGGTAGTCATCGGCAGCAACATCCATCGCGAGCTGCGCAGCGTCGTTTCGCGGCTCGACCCGACCGGCGCCGCGATCATCACCGACTCCAACGTCAGGCCGTGGGCGGTCAAGGTCGCCAAGTCGATCAAGCGCGCCGGACTGAAGACCGCGATTCATGTGATCCCGGCGGGTGAGCGCTCGAAGTCGATCGACCAGCTCCACGAGGTGCTTGCATTTCTCGAGCGGCAGCGCATCGATCGAGGCGGCTGTGTCATCGCTGTGGGCGGCGGCACTGTGGGGGACCTCGCGGGATTCGCGGCCGCGGTGTGGCTGCGAGGAGTTCGCCTGGTGGGTGTGCCGACGACGCTCCTGGCGATGGTGGACTCGAGCATCGGGGGGAAGACCGGCATCAACGGAAACCGCTCGAAGAACGCGATCGGCGCCTTCTGGCAGCCGTCGGCGGTGATTGCCGACCTTGCGTGCATCGAGACACTGCCAGCGGTGAGCTACCGGGACTCTTTCGCTGAGGTTGTAAAGTACGCCGTTGCCATGGACCGAGGCCTGTTCGACCTCCTGCAAAAGGAACGCCCGCGCCTTCTCGACGCCGACCGCGCGATGCTCGAGAGGGTGGTGTTTCGGTGTGTCGCGGCGAAGGCCCTGATCGTCGCCAAAGACGAGCGCGAGAAGGGACCGCGCGCCCTCCTCAACTACGGACATACCGCGGGCCACGCCCTCGAGGCTGCCAGCGGCTTTCGCATCTCACACGGCCGGGCTGTCGCGTTCGGCATGCGAGTAGCGGCGCGAATCGCGCTGTCGATGGAGCTGTGCACCAAGCGCCTCGTCGAATCGCAGGACGAGCTGCTCACCGAATATGGGCTGCCCGACAGGGTGCCGCACGTCGACCCGGACCGCGTGCTGGCCGCAATCTCTCGTGACAAGAAGGCGCGCCGGGGCAAGGTCGCCTGGGTCATGCCGCGCCGGCTGGGCCATGCCGATTACGGGCATGCGGTTCCCTCAGCGCTGCTGCGCCGAGTCGTGACCCGAGCGCTCGACCGATGACAGACACGAAGCGGATCGTCGTGGTCAACGGGCCGAACCTGAATCTGCTGGGGAAGCGGGAGCCGCATATCTACGGCAGCCGGACGCTCGCCGACCTGGAGAAGGACGTGCGGGCGAAGGCGACCGAGCTCGGCGTGACGGTGAGCTTTTTTCAGAGCAATGACGAGGGGGCGATCATCGACTTCCTGCAGAAGGAGGCGCCGGGAGCGCTCGGGATCGTGATCAACCCCGGCGCGCTGTCCCACTACTCGCTCGCTCTCTACGATTGCCTGACCGCCGTGAACGTGCCCACAGTCGAGGTCCACCTCTCGAACATCCACGCGCGCGAAGAGTTCCGGTCGAAGAGCGTGACGGCCCGGGCGGCGCGCGGCGTGATCATGGGGCTGGGCTTTGCAGGCTACGGAATGGCGATCGAGTACCTGGTCAAGCAGTGATCTCCACCAACGACTTTCGCAACGGAACCATGTTCGAGATGGACGGCCAGCTGCTGCAGATCGTCACGGTCGAGCACATCAAGCTGGCGCGGGCCGGCGCGGTGATCAAGGCCAAGGTGCGCAACTTGCTGACAGGTGCGATCTTCGAGCACAGCTTCCGTGGCGGCGAGAAGTTCAAAACGGTTCGCATCGAGTCGAGCGAGGCGACCTACCTGTACGCAGACGGCACGCACCACTACTTCATGGACACGAAGACATACGACCAGGTGCCCGTCGACGAGGACATGCTGGAGTCCGTGCTGCCTCTTCTCAAGGAGGGAAGCACCGCCTACCTGTTGCGCTACCAGGACCGGCTGATCGGCGTCGAGCTGCCCATCAACGTGGAGCTCAAAGTGCAAGCAACCGACCCGGGTTTCAAAGGCGACACAGTGTCCGGCGGCACGAAACCCGCAAAGCTCGAAACCGGGGCAACGATCCAGGTGCCGCTGTTCATCCAGCCCGGCGACCTGATCCGCGTTGACACGCGAACGAACAGCTACATGGAGCGGGCCTAAAGACCCACTCCACGACCAGCAGCGGCTCGCAACGCGAAAACAGTCAGGAACTCGGTCACCTCGATTCGCGCGCCCTCCGGCCTTCGCCGCCACAGAGCTTCGAAACGCTGCCTGCCTCCGGCGGGGAAGCGCGGTGGCCGTTGCCCCAGGTGCAGATACCTGTGCAGCTCAGCCGGGCTTGTGAGGCGAACCCGGAACTGGTGGTGACTCGTCCCAATGAGTCGAAAACGATCCTCGTCGATCATGGTCTGAATCGCCGCCACTGCTGAGTTGAGGAGAGGCTGGACGGCTGGATTGACCAGAGCGCCGACAGGCTGACGTTTACGCGCGCTGGCGACGGCGATGAATGGTCGCTTCCACTGATGCGGCTGGATCAGCAAGAGCGAGGCATTGGGCAGCAGGTGTTGCCTTGCGCGTTCGAGGGCATGGACCATGCCCGGGACTGCGATTCATCAAAGCGACCAGCTGAAGAGTGCAACCTCGAACGGATCGCCGCGGAGGCGAAGGCGCTCGACCGAGGCGACACGGAAGGAAACATTGCCGATGCCTTCCGCGGCAGCAAGCCGTCGAGCAAGGGCGATCTTTGCGGAATCGGGCTCGATGGCGACCACCCTGGAGGCTAGCGGCGCGAGCTGGCGGGTGAGCCTGCCGTCGCCGCATCCGATCTCGAGGACCCGCCGGCCCTTGATCTCCACAAACCGCTGGAGGAGACGGAGCTCCATTCCAGGCGGTGGATAGTCCGAGCGAGGCTCAACGGATCCCGTCATCGTCAGGATGCTATCTAACTGGATTTCCCGCGAGTGCGTGCCCCCGCGGGTTTCGCGCTCAATTCAAACCCGCGAGTGCGTGCCCCCGCGGGTTTTCCTTCCCGTGGCAGGGGCGAAGCGGCGGGTCGAGGCGGTAGAGTGGGCCCGTTATGGGTGAGAACGGCTCTCTGGGAGCGGTCCGAGTGGCCAACGAGGTCATCGCAAGCATCGCAGCCCTCGCGGCGTGCGAGGTCGAAGGCGTGAAGGGAATGGACGAGGCCGCGGCGCGGCACTTCGGCGACTGGGTGCGGCGGCAGGGCGGTGCGCACCGCGGCGTGCGGGTGCACATCGAGTCGGATAGGTCGATCCACCTGGAGGTCTTCATCACGGTGGACTCCGAGGCCAAGCTGGCCGAGGTGGCGGCCTCAGCGCAAGCCAACGTCGTCGAAGCGACCGAGCGGATGCTCGGCCTCGAAGTGGGGGAGGTCAACGTCTTCGTCTCGAGCGTCGCCTTCGCCAACTAGAGTCCGCCCCGTGGGAAAGAGGCATCAGGCCAGGGAGCTGGCGCTCAAAACGCTGTTTCAGCTCGAGGCCGCGGACGACGATGCGGAAGAGGTACTGCGCTACCACGCCTTCGAAGGGGCCGCGACTTCCGACGTCGCAACGTTTGCGCTGCAGCTCGTCAACGGCGTGATCGCCAACCGCGAGAAGCTCGACTCGATCCTCAGCGAAGCATCGGATCACTGGAAGCTCGAACAGATGGCCAAGGTCGACCGCATCATCCTGCGCATCGCTGTTTACGAGATCGCCATCGATCGCCACGTGCCGACCAAAGCCGCGATCAACGAGTCGATCGAGCTCGCCAAGACATTCTCCGGAGAAGAGGCGGGCCGCTTCGTGAACGGCATCCTCGGGCGCGTCGCCGCAACCGTCTCAGCGTGACCGGCCATCCCGTCGAAACCTTCGAGGATGTGCTGACCAGTCTCGAAAAGACCATCGCCGAGCTCGCGAGCGGGACGGCTCCCCTGGAGCAGCTGGTCGCCGCCCACCAAAGAGCTGTCCGCCTTCTCGCCGAGGCACAGTCCGACCTGGACAAGCTCAAGGCTCGTGCCGATGAGATTGCCCAAAAGCTAACTTAGGCGGGTGAAATTTCTTCTCGCCCCCCTGGTGGCCTGGGCGATCGCGCAGGCGGCCAAGGTGATCTACACGTCGATACGTCAGCGAAGGCTGAACCTGCGGGTGCTCGCCGAGACCGGAGGGATGCCCAGCAGCCACGCCGCCATCGTGATGGGCCTGACAACTGCCGTCGGCAAACACGCGGACGGCGGAGTGACTTCCGCAGCCTTCGCGATCGCCCTCATCTTTTCCTTCGTGGTCATGTACGACGCCGCCGGGCTGCGACGCGCCGCCGGCCGGCAGGCTGCCATCCTGAACCGCCTGGTCGAAGATCTCGTGCACATGCGGGGCATGCAGGAACAGAGGCTCCGCGAGCTGCTCGGCCACACGCCGTTCGAGGTGGTGGTCGGCGCGGTGCTCGGCATCGTCGTTGGGCTGATCCTCTGACCGCGATGCCTCGCCTCGACGTTATGGTGACGAGAAGCGGCCTTGCCGAGTCGCGCGAGCGCGCGCAGGCACTCATCCTCGCCGGCAAAGTTAAGGTCGCGGGCGAGACAGAGCGCCGCCCCGACCGCTCCGTGAGCGACGACGCCTCCATCTCGGTCGAGGCGGGACCGGAGTTTGCGAGCCGTGGCGCTCTGAAGCTGGGTCCGGCCCTCGACCACTTCCACGTCGATCCGCAAGGCCGGGTCTGCGCGGACATCGGCGCCTCGACCGGCGGCTTCACCGACGTGCTGTTGCGCCGCGGGGCGGCGAGGGTCTACGCGATCGACGTCGGCCGGGGCCTTCTCCACTGGCGCCTGCGGCAGGATCCAAGAGTCGTGGTGATCGAGCGGGTCAATGCACGTGACCTGGACGCTTTCGCCGAGCCGGTCAGCTTGATCGTGGTCGATGTCTCCTTCATCAGCCTGGAGAAGGTGCTTCCCGCGCTGCGCCGAACCGCCGCGGATGCGGAGGTGTTGGTCCTGTTCAAACCGCAGTTCGAGGTCGGCCGCGGTGACGTGGGGAAGGGCGGCATAGTGCGTGACATGGTCGTGGTCGAGGCGGCGCTGCAGAGGTTCCGCGAATGGTGCTCGGGCAACGGTTACGAGGTCACTGGCGAAGTCGCGTCCGAGGTGACCGGCGCACAGGGCAACCAGGAGTTCTTCCTGCGTCTGATGCCGAAATGACCGTTTGCATTCTGCGCGGGCCGGGCGCCGAGCTGTCGGTGATCGCCCGCGCCATCACCACCTTGAAGGATCGAGGTGTCGAAGCTTTTGACGTGGACCGTGATGGCCCTGAGACAGCGATCACGGACCACCTCAAAGGCTGCACCCTGGTCGTGACGCTCGGCGGCGACGGCACGTTTCTCGCCGGCGCCAGGTTCGCCGCCCCCCGGGCAATTCCCATCCTCGGCGTCAACCTCGGTCGCCTTGGCTTTCTGACCGAGGTGGAAGCGGACCAGCTCGAGACGGGGCTCAAGCGCTATCTCGATGGTGACTACCGGATCGAGGAGCGGACCATCCTGCAGGTCATCCTCAGCCGCGGCGAGCGAACGGTGGCCCGGGCGATCGGCCTCAACGAGGTGGTGGTCGACCATTCGGGCGAGGCTCGCATGCTCCGGGTCGAGATCGACGTTGGCGGCCAAGCGGTGGGCGTGATCGATGCGGACGGCGTCATGGTTGCGACGGCGACCGGTTCCACCGCTTACGCGCTCGCCAGCGGCGGGCCGATCCTCGAACCGACGCTGCGCGACCTGATCCTCGTGCCCATGAACCCTTTCGCGCTCACTGTGCGTCCGATCGTGTTTCCGCCGGGCCAGGACATCACGCTGAAAGTCGTTCGCGGGCCGGCTCAGATGCGAATCGACGGCCGTCGCGGGCGGGACGTGGACACCGGAGATACTGTCCGGTGCGGGTCGCATGCCCGACGGCTCAAGGTGGTTCGCTTCAGCCCTCCCGAGGAGTTCTACCGCCGGTTGGCCGAAAAGCTTGGCTGGGGCCGTCCACTAGTCCCGAAAAAGTAGTGCTCAAGGAACTTCGTGTTCGCGACCTGGCGCTGGTCGCGGAGTGTCGCGTGCGCTTCGGGCCTGGGCTCAACCTGCTCACCGGTGAGACCGGCAGCGGCAAGTCGCTCATCGTCGACGCGCTCAGCCTGACGCTGGGTGCGCGGGCAGGCGCCGACCAGGTTCGCCATGGTGCCGAGCGTGCCACGGTGGAAGGCTTGTTTGATTCGGGCGGCGCTCCCTTGGTGCTGCAGCGTGAGCTAGGGAGACGCAACGCGGCAAAGATCGACGGCCGCACGGCGCCTGCGGAAACGCTGCGGGAGCTCGGTCGCCGCCTGGTCGCGCTGCACGGGCAACATGAGCACCACGCGCTTTTGGACAGCGAGACGCAGACAGAGCTCCTTGACGGATACGCCGGAGCGATGGAAGTTCGGGCCGCGGTCGCGGCGTACCACTCGGCCTGGATCGATGCGGGCAACAAGGTTCGCGACCTGGAACAGCTGAAGTCGCGCGGCCAGCGCGAGCAGGAGTACATGCGCTGGCAGCTCGAGGAGCTGCGATCGGCTGACCCTCGCCCGGGAGAGGACGTGGAGCTCTCGGCCGAACGCGCCGCGGCACGGCACGCGGCTCGGCTCTCGGAGTTGGGGCAGCAGGCGATCGACGCGCTTCACGAAGACGGCGTGTCACGAGCCGCCGTCTCCGTCCGTTCCGCGTCCGAGCTCGATCCGCGGCTGGGCGAGCAGGCGACACGCCTGGAGCTGCTGGCGGAGGAGTCGGCTGACGTCGTCCTGGAGCTTCGGCGATACGCCGAACTGCTGGACTCCGATCCAGGCCGGCTGGAGACTATCGAATCGCGCCTCGCAGTGCTCGACGGAATCAAACGCAAATACGGCGGAACGCTGGAGTCGGCGATCGAAGAGCGGCGCCGCCTCGAGCTGCAGCTCGGCGCGACAGAGGACCTGGAGGGCTCGGTGGCAGCAGCGCAGGCGGAACGCGACAGGTGCCGCTCAGAGCTCGAGGCCGCCGCCAAGCGCCTGACCGACGTCCGTGCGGGCGGTGCCCGCCGCATGCAGAAGTCAGTCGCAGCCGAGCTCACCGGTCTGCGCCTCGAAGGTGCGCAATTCGAGGTCGCGCTGCGCCCCGCGACCGAAATCGGAGCGACCGGCGCCGAGAGCGCGGAGATGATGTTCTCGGCGAACCCCGGCGAGCCGCTGCAGCCGCTGGCGCGCGTCGCGTCCGGCGGCGAGCTCGCTCGAGTGATGCTGGCGATCAAGACAGTCGGCGCCGACGCCGACAAGCTGCCGACCCTGGTCTTCGACGAGGTCGATGCCGGCATCGGAGGTGAGGCAGCGGTGCAGGTCGGCCTGCGCCTCAAAGCTCTTGGCTCGCGACACCAGGTGCTGGTCGTGACCCACCTCGCCCAGATCGCCGCCTTCGCCGATCACCACTTGCTCGTCGAGAAATCCCCGGGTGCTGATGGGCGCAACGTGGTGTCGGTGCGAGAGCTGACCTCAGATGACGACCGGGCACGAGAGCTGGCGCGGATGATGAGCGGCGGCGTCACGGCCAAGGCGGTGGCACGGGCGCACGAGCTGCTGCAGGAGTCGAGGCGCTAGTGCCCAAGCTTTTCAGCGGACCAGAACCGGCGCATCAAACGAGCTCTGTGCATCGTCGCCCACCCGGATGACATCGAGTACTACTGCGCCGGCGCGATTCTCTTGATGACCCGCCACGGCGCGGTCGTCGACTTCCTGCTCGCCACGTCGGGAGACAAGGGCGCGCGTGACGCGAGCAAGTCCCGCGCAAAGCTGGCGCGGATCCGGGAGCGGGAGCAGGAGACGGCCGCGGACGTGCTGGGCGTGAAGCGCGTCGCTTTTCTGCGCCACCCCGACGCCGAGCTGGTCGAAAGCCTCGAGCTGCGCGAAGAGTTCGTGCGCGAGATTCGCACATCGAAGCCCGACGTCCTACTGACGTTCGATCCGAACGTCCCATATCGATTTCATCCCGACCATCGAGTTGTCGGGCGCGTCGCACTCGATGCGGCGTGGCCCAGCGCGCGCGATCCGCTGACGTTTCCCAAGGCAGGCGCTCCGCACGAGACGGCGGAGGCGTGGTGCTTCGGCGGCGTGCAGCCGACTCTCGAGATCGACGTCAGCGAGGTGTTGAGCAAGAAGATCGAAGCGCGCCTTGCGCACTCGAGCCAGACCTCGAGCCCGGCCGCGCTCATGCGCCGATGGCGGGCGACCGCCGGCGTCGAGAAGTTCCACCAGGTGAACCTGAGATAGCCTTAGCGCTCGTGGAACCCCCAGTCGCTGCCCCGCGTCTCGACGTCAAGACGCCGGTCTTCGAAGGGCCGCTCGAGCTCCTGCTGGCGCTTGTCGAGCGCGAGGAGCTGGACATCTTCCAGGTCTCGCTGGCCAAGGTCACCGACGCCTATCTGGCGGAGATCGCCGCGCGCGAGGTCGCTGACCCCCAGGAGATGGCCGAGTTCCTGTGGATGGCCGCGCGCCTGCTGCTGGTCAAGTCCATCCGGCTGCTGCCCGGTGAGATCCCGACCGACGAGGAAACCGACCTGCTCGGGTGGGAGGAAGAGGTCCGGCAGCGGCTGGAGGAGTACCGCGTCTACAAGGAGATGGCCGGGGAGCTGATGGAGCGGGCAAAGCAGGATTCGTTCGCCTTTCCACCTCCCGCGCGACCCATCGAAGCCGGAGGACAGGAGGAGCCGCTGGAAGTCGGGCTGCTCCTTGTTGCTTTCAACAGCGTCCTCGCCCGCATTCCCCCGCGTCCGCTGGTCGTCACCGGGCGCACCTGGACTCTCCAGGAAAAGCTCGACATGCTCACGATTCGTTTGCGTCAGGGACCGATCGAGCTCGTGGAGCTGATCCTGGAATCGGAGGACCGGCTCGAAGCAGTGGTGACCTTCGTCGCGGTGCTCGAGCTGTTGCGTCAATCGCTCGTGCGGATCAAGCAGAAGGAGCGCTTCGGCCCGATCCACGTTGAAGCAAGAGAGCCTGCTGGTGGGTGAGATCTCGGGCGCCCTGGAGGCGATCCTGTTCAGCTCCAACCGGCCGCTGAAGCTTCGCGAGCTGCAGCAGGCCACTGACACTGATCGCACTGCGGTCGAGCGAGCGCTGGAGGAGCTTCGTCAGTCGCTGGACGGACGCGGCGTGATGTTGATGCGACATCACGACGAGATTCACCTCGCGACCCGCCCTGAGTACGCGGCGGCGGTGCGGCGCGCCCTGCGCCCCGAGGTGTCTGGGAAGCTTTCAGCGGCGGCGTACGAGACACTCGCGATAGTGGCGTTCCAGCAGCCGGTGCCTCGGTCGCGGATCGAGGCGGTGCGCGGTGTCAACTGCGACAGTGTGCTCACCAACCTCGAGTTGCGCGATTTGATCACCGAGGTCGGTCGCGGCGCCGGACCGGGCCAACCGAAGCTCTATGGCACCACGATGAGGTTTCTCCAGGTGGTCGGACTCGAGTCGCTCGATCACCTGCCCAAGCCACGACTCGAGCCAAATGACGTTGGTGCAGAATCGAGCGCACGGCAAACCAAGAACGACTGAATCGTTATCTGGCGCGATCCGGAGTGGCCAGCCGGCGCGCCGCTGACGAGCTCATCGCGTCCGGTTCCGTTCGCGTCAACGGCAAGAAGCCGCCGCCGACCGGGATGCTGATCGATCCAGAACATGACCGCGTCACGGTCGACGGCCAGGCTGTCAAACCAGTCACCCGGCATCGTTATATCGTGCTGAACAAACCGCTCGGCGTCATCACTACCGCGAAAGACGAGGTTTTGAGGACAACGGTGCTCGACGTCGTGGGCGACGAAGGCAAGGGCGGGCACCGGCTGTTTCCCGTGGGCCGCCTGGATGCCGACACCTCGGGCTTGATCCTGCTGACCGACGACGGCGATCTGGCTTATCGACTCACGCACCCGAGCTACAAGGTGGCGAAGGAATACACGGCGGTGGTCACGGGGAATCCGAACTCCACCGACGTGGAGAGCCTGCGCAAGGGCGTCAAGCTCGACGACGGAGTGACCGCTCCTGCCGAGGTAGACGTCATTCGCATCACGCCGGGCGCCCGCGACTCAGGGGTCGCCGAGGTCCGGATCGTGATCCGCGAGGGCCGCCACCGGCAGGTCCGCAGGATGCTGCATGCGGTCGGTCACAAGGTCCAGTCGCTCAAACGCGTTGGCTTCGGGCCTTTGAAGCTCGGGCGGCTGAAGACAGGCGGCTGGAGAGTGCTGGGCGAGGCTGAGGTGGCGGCTCTCCAGCGTGCGGTGAGCGAGAAAGCCGCCAGGTGATCGTCGCTATCGACGGCGGCGTTGCTTCGGGCAAATCGGCCGTCGGTAAGCGCGTCGCTGAGGCCCTTGGCCTTCCATTCGTGGACAGCGGCCTCATGTATCGCGCCATCACGAGGGTTGCGGCGGAGCGGGGCATCGATCCGCACGACGCTGCAGCGCTCAAGCAACTCGCCAACTCAACTGATGTGAGAATCGACGGTGAGAGGGTGTTGGCGGACGGAGTGGAGCTCACCGACAGGATCTACGACGCCGACTACTCGGAAGCGCTGCCGCTCGTGGCCGCCGTCCCTGGCGTTCGAGATGCGCTTGTCGAACAGCAGCGGCGGATGGGAGATAGAGGGGTCGTGATGGCCGGTCGCGACATCGGCACGGTTGTCTTTCCGGACGCCGACTACAAGTTCTTCCTGGTGGCCAGCCTGGACGAAAAGGTCCGGCGCCGCGCCGCGCAGTTCGAGAAGCGAGGCGAGAGGGTGGACCAGGAGGCGATGCGCAAAGAAGTCGAAGAGCGCGATCGCGTCGACACGCAGCGAGCGGTCGCGCCGCTGCGGCCCGCGCCTGACGCGGTGGTGATCGACACGGATCGGCTGGACGTCGACCAGGTGGTCGACGTGATCCTCAAGTACATCGCCGAGCATCCGAAATGATTTACGCGTTCCTGCGCGGACTCATGCGCTTCATAGTCCACACCTTTCTCGTCGGGTTGTTCGAGCTTCGCGGGATGGAGAACGTCCCGCGCACCGGCCCGCTGATCATCTGTCCGAACCACCAGGGGACGATCGACCCGCCGCTGGTGCCCGCCTTCGTTCCGCGTGGCGACACGTGGAACATGGCGAAGTCAGAGTTCTTCCGAAATCCGATCCTCGCCTTCATCTATCGCAGCTACCACGCGTTTCCGGTGGTGCGCCATTCCGCGGATCGGACCGCCTTGCGAATTGCCTTCGACCTGCTGAAGGCGGGCCACGTCCTGGTCATGTATCCGGAGGGAACGCGCGTCGAGTCGGGCGGGCTCGCAAAGCCTGAACCCGGGGCGGGCTTCATCGCTCAGAAAGCAGAGTGCCCGGTCGTTCCGGTTGGCCTGACGGGGACGCGCGAGTGCCTGCCCAAGGGTGCGTGGTGGCCGCGGCGCGTGAGAGTCACGCTTACGTTCGGCAAGCCATTCCTTGTGCTGCAGAAGCGCGCGGACGGCACGCGCATCTCGCACGAGGAGGCATCCGACGCGATCATGGTCGCGATCGCCGAGCTGCTCCCGCCAGAGGACCGTGGGGCGTTCAGCGACCTGGAGTCACACCGCTTGCGCCTGGCGGGAGTAACAGTCCCGGCCTGAGGCTTGATAACTCGCTTTTGGCGCGAAAATCGTGAAATCCCGCCCGGCCACTGACGAATTTGGCACCAAATTCGTGGATTCCCGTCAGGCGGCGCGACTAGCCGATCGCGGGTCGGGCCCAGTCGTCCTCGGTGAGGCTGCCCAGCGCGGGGTTGAAGCAGGCGTCGAACGCCTCCTTCAAGGTCTGCGGCGTCAGGCGCGGCGGCTCCTGCCGATAGTTGGCCAGGTCGACGAGGCGCGCGATCAGCGCCCTGGGGTGCGAGCCGCGCAGCGGCTTTTTGCCATACAGGTTGTTGAGCAGGTACCCGATCGCCTTCTCGTCGAACGAGACACCCTGGCGGTCGCACTCGTAGCGCAGGATGCGGCCGAAGGCCTCAGGCGACGGGTTGCCGACGCCGATCTTGTACGCCATGCGGCGCAGGAAGGCTTCGTCGACGAGTTCGGTGGGTGAGAGGTTGGTCGAGAACACGACCTGACAGAGGAACGGAAGCTCGATCTTGCGACCGGAAGCCGAAAGGTCGAGGTAGTCGATCTTCTTTTCCATCGGCACGATGAACCGGTTCAGAAGCCGCATCGGCGGCACTTCTTGGCGGCCGAAGTCGTCGATGACGAACACACCCGCGTTGGCCTTCCACTGAAGCGGGGCTTCGTAGTAGCGGTTGGACGGGTCGTACGTGAGGTCCAGCTGCTGGAGCTTGAGCTCACCGCCGGCCACCACGACCGGGCGCTCCACCTTCACCAGCCGGCGGTCGATCGGCTGGTCGCCTTCGGCGACCTTGTGGTAGACCGGGTCGATCACGCGGATGATCTCGTCACCCACGGCGACCGCGTGCGGGATCTCGATCGGGGCGCCCATCAGGAGCGCCATGCGCTCGGTGATCGTGCTCTTGCCGTTGCCAGGTGCTCCGAATATGAACAGCGACGCACGCGAGACCATGGCGCCGCCGATCTGGTCGACCACATGCTGCTCGAGCTCGAGCGTGCCGAGGGCCTTCTTCAACAGCGCGTCGGTGACGTTCGCCTTGCCGACGACCTGCGAGCGCGCGAGCTGGAGATAGTCCTCGAAGTTGATGGGGCAGGGTCCGAGGTATCGCGTCTGGACGGCTGACATCTCCGCTGCACGCTGGCGGCCGAGAGCGGAAACCGAGTAGTTCATCTTGACCGCGTACGGACGCCCCTCGAGGCCGGCCTCGTTGGACACGCCCTTGGTGTCCATGAGCTGGTTCTTCTCGAACTCGTTGATGATCGGCTCGAGGGTTTCGAATGGCAGACCGAGGCGCTGCTCGATCGCCGCTCCGCTCAGCTGATCGGCGAAGGCGAGCGTCCGGAGAAGCAGGCTCGCGACGAGGTCGCGGCGGACGTGGAGGTCCTCAAGCTGCTTGGGTGCTTCGATGGCCCCGGTTTGCACGGGCGCAAATATAGCAACCGCCGCTTGCTTAACGGCCCGGTTTGGACGCCCTTACGTAGAATCGCGCTTACCGGTGCCGGAATACGCTGCCCTCGACCTCGAGACCACCGGTCTCGATCCGGCCCGTGATCGAGTGATCGAGGTCGGTGCGGTCGCCTTCACGCCGGATCGCATCACCACGACGCTCGAGCGCCTGGTCGATCCCGGGCGCTCGGTCCCCGAGATAGTCCTACGGCTCACCGGCATCAAGCAGGAGGAGCTCAGGGGCGCCGCAAGCGCCGAGTCCGCCCTTCGCGAGCTGGCCGACTTCCTGCACGGCCGCCAGGCGGTTGGACACGGCGCCCGGCTCGACGTCGACTTCCTGGCGGCGGCGGGCCTGTGGGACCCCTCGACTGAGATCCTGGACACCCTGGACGTGGCGCGCATCCTCCTGCCGTCGGCGCCCAGCCACAGCCTTCCGCTGCTCGCTTTGGAGATGGGTTTCACGCAGCCGAGGCCCCACCGCGCCCTGGACGATGCCGACGCCACGCGCCAGCTGCTTCTGCGGCTGCGAGACGAGGCGGCCGGCCTTGACGAACCTTTGAAGGAGTCGATGCTGGCGCTCGTCGCGCCGTACGAGTGGTCGATCGCGCGATTCTTCGCCGAGGCGCTCACGGCGCCCAACCCCGATCCCGGGCCCGTGTCGGCCGAGGTTGTCGACTCGGCCAGGGGCAGATCGGCCGACCCGCCTCCCGACGACCCCGCGGTGGTAGCCGCCCTCCTTGGCCCCGACGGACCGCTCGCCGGACTCCTTCCCGGTTACGAGCACCGCGAGCCGCAGCTCCAGATGCTCCTTGCGGTGGCCCAGATCCAGGCTCGAGGCGGCACGCTGGTCGTCGAGGCTGGGACTGGCACGGGCAAGAGCCTCGCCTATCTAGTGCCTTCGATCGCTCGCGCGGTTCGCCATGAGGAGCGCGTGGTCGTTTCGACCAACACCCACACGCTGCAAGAGCAGCTGATGAGCAAGGACCTGCCGGGGCTGCGCGAGTGGCTGCCGTGGGACTTCAAGGCGGTTCTTCTCAAGGGGAGGTCCAACTACGTCTCTCTGCGGCGTTGGCGCCGGTTCCTCGCGGAACCTTGCAAGGATCCCGACGAGCTCAAGTTCAAGCTCAAGGTCCTGATCTGGCTGCACACGACCGAGAGCGGGGACCGCTCGGAGCTCCGTCTGTACGGCCGCGAGGAAGTGCTGTGGGCGCAGATCGCTTCGGACCCGCTCGACTGTGTGGGAATTCACTGCACCAAAGAGGACTGCTACGTCCATCGCGCTCGCGCCGAGGCCGAGTCCGCGAACCTCGTCGTCATCAACCACGCTCTCTTGCTCGCGGATGCCGAGGTGGGGGGTGGGCTGCTGCCCGATTTCGACCACCTGGTGATCGACGAGGCGCACCACCTGGAAGAAGCGGCGACACGCGGGCTGCGGCAAGAGGTCGACGGCCCTGGCCTGCTGGCACTGTTGGAGCGCCTTGCCTCGCCGCCTGCTGGTTTGCTGAGCGAGCTGCAGCGGCAGCCGCACCTCGGTTCGTCAAGCGAGGCTTTTGCGCAGGCGATTCCGATAAGCGTGGCCGCCGGTGAACGCGTGCGAGAGCTTTTCGACCTGGCCGCGCAATGGGTGGGAGCCAGGCTCGGAGACTCCGAGCGAAGGGACGACTCCGTCCGCCTCACGCCGGCCCTGCGCGAAGACGAAGGGTGGCCGGCAGTGAGCCTCGCGGGAGAGAACGCGGTGACGGCTCTCTCAGCGCTGGACGCGGGGCTGCGCCGCGCGGTCGCCGGTGTGCGCGAATGGTTGGGCGGTACCGAGCCCGACCAGGGCATCCGTGAGCTGGAGATCATCCGCGGCCGCCTCGAAGGTGCGTCACGCGTCCTCGACGAGGCGCTGCTCACGCCGGATTCCAACCGCGTCTACTGGTTCACGCTGCTGACGCGGACAGAGAACCTGGTCCTGCGCGCGGCGCCGATCAATGTCGGCACCTTGCTACGCGAACGCGTGTACTCGGACAGGCGCTCGACCGTCTTCACGTCGGCGACGCTCGCCGTCGGTGGAAATTTCGACTACTTCAGATCAAGAGTCGGTCTCAGCCAAGCGATCGAGGAGCTCATCCTGCCCTCGCCGTTCGACTTCCTCCACCAGGCGCTGGTCTGCCTGCCCACAGACCTTCCCGCACCTGAACACGAAACGTTCGATCTGGCGGTGGAGGACATCGTCGCCTCTGTGGCTCGCCGGGTCGGAGGCCGGACACTCGTCCTGTTCACCTCGCACCGCCAGCTGCGCGACGTGCATGCCGCGCTGAAGCACCGCACCGACCTGGATGAGGTCCTGATCCTCGGCCAGGGTATCGACGGCCAGCGGCGCCAGCTTCTCAAGTCATTCGAAGAGGCGGAGCGTCCGCTGCTCCTCGGCACCGCGAGCTTTTGGGAAGGCATCGACGTGCCCGGAGAAAAACTGAGCTGCGTGATCATGGTCCGCCTTCCTTTCCCGGTACCGACCGAGCCCGTGTACGCGGCTCGCGCGGAGCAGGTGCGCGACGGCTTCGCCCAGCTCGCGCTGCCCCAGGCCGCACTGAGGCTGAAGCAGGGCTTCGGCCGCTTGATACGGCGCTCCACCGATCGCGGCGCCGTGGTCATCCTCGACAACCGCATCCTCGGGCGTGACTACGGAAAGGCATTCCTGGAAGTCCTGCCGCCCGCCTCACGCTTCGTCGGGCCGGCGGCGGAGATCGCCGGCACGGTGGGTGACTGGCTGGATCGCGATTGAGCCGCCTGTACGTGGTCGCAACACCGATCGGAAACCTCGAGGACGTGACCGCGCGCGCGCTTCGTGTGCTCGGCGAGGTGGGAGCGATCGCGGCCGAGGACACTCGTATTACAGCGAAGCTTCTCGCCCGCCACGGCATCCGCAAGCCCCTGATCAGCTATCGCGCGCCAGTCGAGCGGCGCGGCCTGCCGCGAGTGTTGGCGGAGCTCGACCAGCACGACGTGGCACTGGTCAGTGACGCCGGGACACCGACCGTTTCAGATCCGGGCCAGGCCCTCGTCACAGCTGCGTGGGCGGCAGGCCACACCGTCGTTCCGATACCGGGGCCCAGCTCGGTCACCGCGGCACTCTCCGTCGCGGGGTACGGCGGCCCGGGCTTCACCTTCCTCGGCTACTTGCCCCGCAAGCCCGGCGAGATGCGCCGGCTGCTCGCGACGCTCGCTGCCGATCCGCGTGCCGCTGTCGCGTTCGAGTCGCCGTACCGCGTCAGGAAATCGCTCGTGATCATCGCGGAGGTCATGCCTGAGCGTCAGCTCACAGTTGCGCGCGAGATCACGAAGCTCCACGAGCAGCTGATGCGCGGCACCGCGACCGAGGTGCTGGCTGTGCTGGGCGACCCGCCGCGCGGCGAGTTTACGCTTGTGATCAGTGGGCAGGATCGTCCACCTGTGGCCTGAGCTCGCGGGAGGCGACCGCAGGTCGCCGGTCGGGACGCCGAGGCGAAGGCAGGGGTGGCGTGAGGAGGAGCGCATTCCTTTGGGGTCCCCGCGTCGTGGTCGCGGGGGCAGCGACAAACGCCGGGCCCCCTAACGCACGCATCGGCGTCCCGAGCCGATGAGATCAGGTCACGCGCTGGCCGATACTGTCCACACGGTGTCTGAAAAGAGAAGAACGGTCCTGGTCGCGCCCGCATGGCCTTACGCCAACGGCCCTCGCCACATCGGCCACGTGGCGGGCTTTGCCGTGCCCGGTGACGTGATTGCGCGCTTCGAGCGCTTGCGCGGCTCCCGCGTCCTGATGGCGAGCGGCACCGACGAGCACGGGACGCCGATCACTTACGAGGCCGACAAGCTTGGCGTGCCGCCCCGCGAGTTCGTCGACCGCAACAACGCCGTGATCGTGGAAGACCTTCGCCGCCTGGGGATGACGTACGACATCTTCACGCGCACGACGACGAAAAATCACTCCCGCGTCACGCAGGACCTCTTCCTCAAGCTGTACGAGAAGGGCTACCTCGTCAAGAAGACACAGATGGGCGCTTTCGATCC
>Ga0099794_10000293_pt1 | contig 17236 bp, 14 predicted proteins | sample Rivendell_Oct201_10_FD_77320 | JGI IMG/M metagenome (GOLD analysis project Ga0099794, IMG submission 77320) | Vadose zone soil microbial communities from the Eel River Critical Zone Observatory, Northern California, USA -... | ecosystem: Host-associated > Plants > Roots > Rhizosphere > Soil ... | reverse complement strand
TCCCGGTTCGGATTGCCGCCAGCGCGCCGGATCCCTCGATGGACCTCACCGACGAAGCTGGCCGGGCGTCCCCGCGCCGCGCCGATTCGGCGCTTGGTTATCTGCCCGCCACCACGATCGCGGACCTTGCCGGGACGGATACGAAAGTCGTCTTCGTTGCGCGCCATCAGACGACGATTGGAAGTCGAACGTTATCGCGCAAGACCAGAAATGCAGTCCGCGTGATGCAGCGTGGAAACACCTGCGCCAGCGAAGATACGGCCATCTCCGATTTGCGGCATGTCGCGGGTGACGGCTCTCGGAGCATTGAAAGAGAATGATAATCGAAAAAAGCGCCGCTCGCTCATCTCGACGGAACGTCGGAAACCGACCCAAAACAATGTGCAGACAAACACTTAGGAACGAAGTTCCGGCAGCGGGCAACCCGCTTTATCTTGCCTTCCTAATCGGGCGGACAAAGTCAACACTTCGCTACGCTTTTTCGCGACTTTCCGCATATCACCATTTCCTTTCCCTCTGCACTGTTGGCGAGCAGAGTCCGCCACAACCACCTGCACGATTTGCATTCTCCAGGCGGGGTCCATGCGTTCCTTCGCGTTCAGCACTGGGCTGTCGCATGCTCTTCATCAGGTTCGGCTGTCCAAGTAGTCCGGCGCTCTCACCGCCGAAGGGTGGTAGCAGGCAAGATATAGCGGACATTCCCCCGTTTCGCGGCCCCGCCAGGGGACGCTCACCGCGCGCGCGGATCTCTAATCTTTGCTCCTCCCCAACATGCTGGCTGCAACACCAGCGCTAATCCTTCGTGATCCTGCAGCAGTTACTGCACTAGATTCAATCGCAGTCGTTGCGTGACCTTGGCACCGAAGCGACGTGGAAGTCGGTTTCGCTGACCCACATTCGATGCAGGATACTTGCGAGCTTGCGCACGGCCGCGACGATCGCGCACAGCATACTCGACCGTTTGGCGATCCGCAGGCCCCACGCACGGAATGCAGACCATTTCCTGACCCCCAGCAAGAGGCTTGCAGCCGCCTCGCATAACGCCTCTCGAACGGCTACGTCGCCCTGCTTGCTGATGCGACCTTCATGGTCGATGGGCGTTCCGGACTGGTGTCGCCTCGGCGTCAGGCCAAAATGCGCTCCAATCGTCCGAGATCGCGCAAGGCGTCGGGGATCATCGACTCCGACCTTGAACGAACGGGCCGCAACGGGACCGACGCCAGGCACAGTCATCAACCGCCGGCAAACCGCATCATGCTGAACGAGCTGCAGGAGCACTCGATGCAATCTTTCGTAGCCCTCGAAGATCGCCCGCCGCACGTCCAGCATGGCCTCAATTGTTAAGGCGAAGATTGGATCGCAACGCTCGACGCTGGTCCCGACGCCGAGGGGTGCGGCCAATCTAGTCCATGGACCGGGCCGCGATCACATCCAGCTTCCGGCCAGTGGCGTCCTTCAGCAGGCGATCGAATCCAGGATGCTTCGCCCTGCCCTTAGCACCGCTGACGCCGGCATCCTCGTAGAAACCGACCACTTGCCAGCCAGAACGTGCGGCTACCGACTCAAGCTCGCGCCGCTGGTTCTCCGTGGTTTGAGTGTCTGTGGAAACCCGCAGGTAAATGCCGACGCGCCTCGCGCTGCCGGATTCCGAAAACGCATAGCCAGCGCCAAAAATGGGCATCAAGGTGCAGTAAGAAAAAAGCTAGGCCGCGTGAGCGTCGATCTTGCTACAGCCGGCCTCCTTTTGGGCGCGTCACATAAGTAAATTGTAGGAGTCTCACGTGAAGTACAAACTCCTAATTATCGCTGTCGCACTTGGCGTGACAGGCGTGGCCGTAGCAGGTGGCCTGTATCTCGCTTACCCGGTCCAGATTTCTACACTTGGGGGTATGACACGGAATTATTTGATTTCCTTGTCCGCTCCTCCAGGCACGGCAACGACCGAATTGAACGCGGCTTACAAAGGCGCCGGGGCTGTTGCGTCCTCGCCTGCCGCCGAGGCGTCACCGCCGGACACGATCGCCGGAGACTGGCCGAGCTATAACAGAACATTGACTTCCGAGCGTTACTCGCAGCTGAACCAGATCAATACGAAGAATGTCGGCAAGCTGAAGGTTTTGTGCACTTACGACGTCGGCGAGTTCGCAGCTTTTGAGTCCGGTCTGATCATGGTGGATAACGCGATGATCGGCACCACCCAGTTCGATATTTTCTCCCTCAATCCGGCTACCTGCGCCGAGAATTGGCGAACGCACGAGGACTATCCCCCAAGCCTTCTGCCGGCCAACCGGGGCGCCGCCTACCTGGACGGCACGCTGTTTCGAGGCACGCAGGACGGGCGGGTGCTGGCTTATGATTTCAAGACCGGCAAACGAATCTGGGAAACGACGATCGCGGACCCGAAACATGGCGAGTCGGTTCCATCGGCGCCGATCGCCTCCGACGGCCTCGTCTACGTCGGCAACGCCGGCGGCGACTTCAAAGGCGGGAAGGGCCACATGTTCGCGCTGGACGCGAAGACCGGCAAGATCGTCTGGGAGTTCTTTCTGGTTCCCAAAGTCGACGGCGACACGGTCCGCGGACCGCTGGGCGCGACGCCGCTCGACGCATCGAATTGGAAAAACGCGCCCGGCATCCCCATCAGCGGTGGCGGGACCTGGACATCCTACACCCTCGACCCGAAAACCGGGCAGCTCTACGTTCCCGGCGGCAATCCGGCCCCCGACTTCGTAATAGGCGTGCGCGATGGAGACAATTCCTATTCCGACTCGGTCGTCGTGCTCGACGCCAAAACTGGAAACTACAAAAATCATTTCCAGGTTGTGAAGAAGGACTGGCACGACTGGGACGTCTCCAACCCGCCTATCCTGATCCAAACCATGGGTGGCAAGCAACTCATGGCGGTCGCGCCGAAAGATGGACACCTCTATGGCTTCGATCTTGCTACCAACGGTCTGCTGTATCGCGTGCCGGTGACCCAGATCGAGGATGTCGTCGCACCTTTTTCGCCCGGCACCGATGTCCATTTTTGTCCGGGCCCGACGGGGGGCGCCGAATGGAACAGCCCGGCCTACGACCCCAGGACGAACCTTATCCTGATCGGCGAGGTCGATTGGTGCGACACGGTGACGTTGCAGAGTGTCGAAAAGCTTCAGTCGATACCGATCGGGCAGCCATGGGTCGGAATGGCGACCTTCAACCCATTCAACATGTTCGGCAAAGAATCCCGTACCGAGGGACACTGGGCGGGATGGCTCTACGCCGCCGACGCCGACACCGGCGTCTGGAAGTGGCGCCTGAAGTCCAACTACCCGATCATCGGCGGTATGACTCCGACGGCCGGCGGCGTCGTGTTCTTCGGCGATATCGGCGGCAACTTCTATGCGCTCGATTCGGCCAACGGCCAGAAGCTTTGGGGCCAGCAACTTGGCGGCGCAATCGGCGGCGGTGTGATCACCTATACGGTGAACGGCGCACAAAAAGTTGCCGTGGCGAGCGGCTTTACGATGATTGCTTGGCCAACGAAGATCGTGACCGCCAAGATCGTAGTACTGGGCCTCGAGTAGCGCTCAGGAGGTACGAAGTGCGCGAACAGAACGGGATGATCAAAGCTCATCAAGCTGCGGGGCGCCCGGCGCGTCAATCGAGTCCAGTTGCACCTCGCCCTCGGCGGCAGCTTCGATGCCACGCCGGCAGCGACCTTGACCTCCCGCATCCGCGCCCCATTCCCTCAACAACCCTTAGAGGCTGAGCCATGCGCTTCACGTGCCGCCCCGTGGATACCTTGTTCTTCGACACTGCGCCCATGCGCTTCAAAAACGTGGTGGAACTGGATGCTCCGCCTGCCATGGTGTTCGCCATTTTTGACGACGAACAATCCTGGCCTGAATGGTTTCGTGCCATCCACAAAGTGGTATGGACCAGCAACAAGCCTCACGGCGTAGGAAGCACCCGGACGGTATCGCTGTCGACGGCCACCGTTTACGAGCACTTCTTCCGATGGGAGCAGGATCGCCGTTGCTCGTTCTACTTGACCGGGGCTTCCATGCCGCTAGCCCATGCGCTTGCGGAGGACTACCTGCTGGAGGAGTTTGCGCCGGGTAAGACACGGTTCACCTATCGCGTGGCGATTGAACCGCGCCTCGCGGTCGCCATGGGCGGTCCGATCTCGCGGATGTACTTCGGATCAATGTTCAAGAGCGCTTGCAAGAACCTGCAGAGCTACGTCCTGAAAGCCCGAACCTAGTATTTGTATGGCCCGATGTTTGGGCCCCTCACGACCGCCGTTGACTAACCGCCGATGCAGGCTCCCGCGTCCTTCTGGTTTAGAAGCAGGTGTTTTGTTTCGCCGCCAACGTTCGCTATTTCAAGACCGTAATCTTGTAGTTCATTCGAAGAGGTGACCATGGCCCTCGATCCGGTTTTCCTGTCGCGGTTGCAGTTTGGCTTTGTGATCACTTTTCACATCATATTTCCCTCGTTCACCATCGGTCTTGGTGCTTGGTTGGCGACAATCGAGGGCGCGAGGCTGGCGACGGGAAACCCCGTCTATCGGCGTGTATTTGACTTCTGGCTCAAGGTGTTTGCGCTATCGTTCGGAATGGGCGTCGTCACCGGTATCGTCATGGCCTTTCAGTTCGGAACGAACTGGAGCGTCCTGGCGGAGCGCACCGGTTCGATCCAGGGGCCGCTACTCGGCTATGAAGCGTTCACAGCCTTTATGTTGGAGGCGACATTTTTCGGCGTTATGCTGCTTGGGCGTGATCGGGTATCGCCGCGCGTCTACTTCTTCGCCTGCTGCATGGTGTCGCTCGGCACCATGTTCTCGTCGTTCTGGATTCTCGCCAATAACAGCTGGATGCAGGTTCCGATCGGCCACACGATCGTCGATGGCAAGATTATCCCTTCGGATTGGCGAGCAATCGTGCTGGGGCCGATTCAGGTGGTGCGCTGGCCGCATATGCTGCTCGCCGCTTTTCTGACCAGCGGGATGAGCATTGCCGCCACGGGTGCGTGGTATTTGCTGCGTGGCGTGCATCGCGACGAGGGGCGCGTGATGCTGCACTGGAGTCTCGGGTTGGTGGCCGTGTTGATCCCGATCCAGCTCTTCTTCGGACACCTGACCGGTCTATACGTTCTCAAGCACCAGCCGGCGAAATTTGCTGCGATCGAAGCCCGCTGGAAGAATCAACAACCGGCCAGCGAGGTCCTGATCGCGATTCCCGATCCGGTCAGCGAACGCAATCTGTTCGCGCTCGAAATCCCGCGTCTTGGCAGCATGATCGCATCCGGAAACTGGACCGCGCCCGAGGTCGGCCTCGAATCGTTTCCACCAAAGGATCGGCCCCCCGTTATCATTCCATTCTTTGCGTTCCGCATCATGGTCGGGATGGGACTGATCATGCTTGCAGTCTCGTGGTTGGGAAATCTGCTTCGCTTCCGTGATCGGCTTGAGACAACGCGCTGGTTTCTGTGGTGCACTTTCCTTTCGTTTCCGACGGGCTTCATCGCCGTGCTGGCCGGCTGGTACACTGCCGAAGTTGGGCGTCAGCCCTGGGTCGTCTATGGCCTGCTTCGCACAGCCGACGCCGTAACACCTTCGCTTACCACCGGTACCGTGCTGTTCTCGCTTGTCAGCTACGTGCTGGTATACGCGGTCTTCATTGGGTTCGGGACATACTACATCTTCAAATTGCTTCGGCAGGGCCCCACCGTCGAGGCAACGGCGATTCCCGGGGCGACTGCCAGGCGCCCCATGGCGTTCGCCGACGACGCCGCGAACGCGACGGGCAACCAATCACTGGCCGGGGAGTGACGGGCATGGAGCCGACCAATCTTACCCTGTTTTGGGCCGGCGCGATTGCGCTCTCAATCTTCATCTACGTGATTCTTGATGGCTTTGATCTGGGCGTTGGCGTGTTGTTTGGTACAACGAATGAGGATACGAGGCGCGTTCAGATGATGAACGCGATCGCGCCGTTCTGGGACGGCAATGAGACCTGGCTTGTGATCATCGGAGCAAGCCTGTTTGCTGCCTTCCCGGTCGTCTATGCCGTTTTCCTCAGTGCTTTCTACCTGCCGGTGCTATTGATGTTGTTCGGGCTGATCTTCCGCGGCATCGCGTTTGAATTCCGCGACCGCGCCGGCAGCATGCGATGGTTCTGGGATCGGGGCTTCTTTCTCGGCTCTGTCATCGTAGCGTTTGTTCAGGGCGCGGCCATTGGCGCGATGATGCGAGGCGTTCCGGTCGCAAACAACCAATATGCCGGCGACGCGTTCGGTTGGCTGCATCCATTTGCGGTGTTGGCCGGGATCGGGCTGGTGCTCGGTTATGCCCTGCTTGGCGCGGGATGGCTTGTCCTAAAGAGCGAGGGGACACTGCGCAATTGGGCATACGCGCGCATACCCTGGCTTGTCGGCGGAGTATTCCTCGCGCTGGGCCTTGCGTTCCTTGTGTCTCTTACGGTCGACGCAGGCGCCATTGCTCAAAGCAATTTGCGAGACCGTCATTGGGGAATTGCTTTCCCGATTCTCGCCGTCGCCGCCCTGATCGGCGTTGTGATGTGCGCGCGAGCACGGCGCGACGAGTTGCCGTTTCCGCTGACAGTACTGTTCTTTCTCGCGTCATACCTCACGCTTGGGGTGATGTTCTGGCCCTATATGGTGCCCTATTCCATCACCGTAGCTGACGCCGCTGCACCGGATGTTTCGCTTGGATTTTTCTTCTATGGAGGCGTTATTGTCCTGCCGGTGATCTTCTTATACTCGATTGGCGTCTACTATATTTTTCGTGGCAAGAATCGCAGAGGTTATGGCTGAGATCGTACGGGATCAACCGGGCAGTGCTTGGTCATCGTTAGTGGTTTTGTTCTTGTTTTCTCGGCAATGTTGCTGCTCGGCGCGCTGCGAGCGTCGCATCGCGGACCGGCCACCGCCATTTCACCCCTTAGGTTCTCGCTCGCGGTCTATCCGCCTCGCCGCCTGCTGGAATCCCTTCAGGGTTTGGGTGCTGCTGGTGTTGGCGAGATTTTCGGGGTCGTTCGATTTTCGACTTTTGCAACAAAATCTGCCAATAGACGACATATGGCAAGCGACATCAAAAGATAGAACGCCGCGCCGTTATTGAGCGGCCATGGATTCGATTTTCTGAAGTGCTTTCGACGCAACCGGCTCCATCGAGCAGGAAGGTCGGCGGCAGACGCGGCCGGGCCCAGCTTGTCGCAACTAGCAGGACGCACGCGAAACGACCCGTGATGACCCGCAATCCTCAGAGTGACATTTCGCTAACGCCAGACCCGGCGACCGCGAAAATCCCATCGTAACTTCACTTGAACGCGGCCTTGTGTTTCTCTTGCTTGAGCATCACATCTATCGCTTCGATGATCCGAATCTGCGGATTTGCTTTGCAATAGACAATCACCTCATGTTCAAGTTCCTTCGAACGGGCTATGTCGAAGTAGTGCTTCTTTGCAAGGCCATTGTACCAGCCACTGTACCAGGTCGTCAGCCTGTCAGCATCGCCCTGCCAGGTTCCCGCAAGGGCGGCACACGTTAGTGCTTGCACATCAATGTACCCGTTAGCATCCGCATATGCGGTGAGGTCTGTTTGCGCGTGAACGCGCGAACTTGCTGCAGCGAGAATTGCCGTCGCAGTAGCTAGTGCTTTCAGCATCTTGTCACCCCTGGGCGACCTTTCAGGCGAAGCGAAGGTCCGGTCGAACTGTGACAGAACCGCCAATCCGCGCTATGCACTTTCGGCACAAACCAGGTGGGAAAAGGGACGCCTCATTTAGTTTCGGTAACTTCCGCCAATAACCATCAATCGCCGTGTGACACCACGCGCCCTTCTCTGATGCCGATTTTGCATAGGCTACTCCTGATTCCTTTTCTAAGTTCGACTACGTCGAGATCGGGGTGTCAAAATCATGCCCGCAACAAGCCGCCCGGTTTTGCCAAGCCGTAGCTCCTTGGCTGTCCTATCCGCGATCATGCTGATGCCATGCCTTTCGCTGCTGGCTGTGGAACCGCCGAGCAAACCATTTCTCGACAAGAACAGTTTTTATCTGTCCTCCGCGGGCTTCAAAGTGCATTTCGCCAATGATGCCGCCGGCAAGAAGGCGCTGCACGCGCTGCCACCGCATCGCTTCGTGATTCATAACCTCGGTGGCGGTGACGTCCGGTATCTCTATGCCGAGCCGCAGCATTGTGTGTGCATCTTCATCGGCACCAAGGACGCCTATCAGAACTATCGTGCCATTCTCACCCAGCCAATACCGCAGCCTGATGATGTCTCGGCGGATTACAAGACGCAGGTCAGCGCATTGTTGGAGGGCGACCCCGTCGATATAGTGGGCACCCCCCCTTATGCCGCCGAGTATTTCCGCAATTATTATTAGGCGCGTTGAGATGTCACCCTGATGGATCAGATCCCGTAACGCCGGCAGATCACCCGAAGCCTGGAAATGCATTCAACACAGGGACCGGTCCCAGACGGTGCAACCTCGACCTCGATACCGACCGCATACTCGCCCGGACTGCAATAGCTTCCCGAATTGCCGGGCTTCACGCTCGTCCATGGCCCCTGCGTAGTGCCAGGGGGGCTCGCCGTCGCTGGAGCAGCCGTTTGTGCGTGGGTGCCAGCGTTCGACGCAATGATGATAACGGCCAAGGCTAAAAGTTTCACGGGCGGTTTCACGGTGGCTCTCCCATCTCCGCTTGGCTCCGCCGGTACGAAACGAAGCTTCCATCGCCTATAGCGCTAACGCAGGTGGACACTGCGCTTGCCAAGCTACCGCCACGCGGTCCTCCACCCGAGGCCGACCCTCATCCATATCTGATCATCGACGCTGGCATTTTCTACGCTCCAGCCGCTGATCATGAGCGCAGGTCGTTGGATCGCGCCGGCTTCCGGCACGGCAGCTTCGGACGGCAAAAATCGAAGAGCTGGCGTAAAGGCGGCAAGGGCTGCGCCGGCAACAAAAACCCGACGATCGACGATCATGCGGCAGCTCCCTTCCCGGTTTCCAACGAGCCTTGCACGAAGGACGAAAACTGGAACGCAAATACATTCCCCCAGCGCTTGGTCGCTTTTGCACAAATTTCGTTGGCGGTTTCGGTCTCGCCTGCTTCGAGGGCGATTGTATAAGTCTGCTCAAAAGCACGGAGGGTCGGGCGATTCTTGAGATTTATCTGCGCGAGCTCCAGCGCCCGTAACGGATCGCCTCCACTGCCGATGTAAAATTCGGCGCCATGATCGGCGAATGCAAGCAGGTGCTTGTCCAGCAGTGCCTCGAATCTTGATCGCGCGGCCTCCAGATGTGAAGCTGCCTCGGCAACGATCCCCTCGGCATGCAGCACGTCTGCCAGCCTCCACGAAACCTCCGGGTCGCCGCTGGCGAGCGCCGGCCAGAGCGTCGCCTCCGCTTCACTTGTCCGGCCCGTGGCCGAAAGAATCTCCGCCAAGTGAACGCGTGCTCTTACATAGCAGGGCAAACCGGCAATTGCCTTGCGGTACCAATGCTCGGCGCGCGGCAATTGTGGTTCCGGAACGAGTTCGCCCCAAAGCATGCCTAACTGAAAACAAACCCAGGCCACCGGGAACGGCGAAACATCCAGGTATTCGCGCAAGGCTTTTCGGTAGGTTTCGTCGGCGTCGTTGAATTCTCCGACATCTGCCAACAGTGCACCGAGCGCTACACGATCCTCGAAACGGCCGGATTTCGCAACGATCCTGCGCCGTTGGTCCAGCACCTCTTCCAGATGCGAGCCGCACGCCTGATCGACGTTCAACAAAATGCGCTTGACGTCTGCCGATGGCGCTCCGCCAAGGCTTGCTTGTGCGAGAAAATGCCTTGCATCTGAAAAGCGATGCAGCGTCGAGGCGATTTGCGCCTGAATCACCATGGTACGCGGCGAGGACGCGTCCAGTCGGCCGAGTTGTTCGCCAAACGCTTCCAGACGACCGAGCGCTGACAAATCGCTCGCAAATTGTGCGGTCAGTTGTTCGTGTTCGAGGACGGTTTCGGCGACGCCCGAGCGTTGCGGATCCTGATAAAACCGGCTCCAGGACCGCAGGCGCGCACTATTCAGGTTGACAATGGCGATCTCGCCATCGGTCGTTTGGAAACGCTCGCTGTCGAGTACCGCGGCTTCAGTCATTGTCACCTCAGAAGCGAGACTTGAGGCTGTCCAATCCAGCCTTGAAGAGCGTCGACACAATCGTCTTCACAACAATGGTGCCCTGCCCGTTCGGAAGGAATTGAGCGCGCCATTCGACGGAGCTGCCAGCACCACTCGGTTTGACTGACAGCATCCCGGTGTAGTTTGCCACCGGCAAACCCGCGATATTGGCATAGCGATAGAACCGGCCTGAGTTATCGATCGCATCGAGACGTTCGATGATCTGCTTGCCGTCGATCGTTTCGATCGTACGCAATTGACCGGGACCAGTTCCAGTCAGAAGAATCTGAGCGATCAGGGGATGCCAATAGCCACCAAATTGCCCTATCAGCTCCCACACCTTGTCAGGCGTTGCGTTGACATCGACTGTTTCGACAACACTCTGCAGGTCCAGATTCGGTGACGCGAGGTACGGGAAGTTTCTGGTTCCAGGCTTCGTAGCCTTCGTTGTTCCCCCTTCCAGAAACTCGCGATCGCGGTTCACGATCCACGTCATCAGCACATCGATCACATCCGAGTCGACCGTGCGGCCTCCACCGGTCTGATAGGCCTTTCCGTTGATGGTACTTTTCTCGATTTCCAGATGACCGGCGTCGGTGATCGGCTTTGCGACATCGAACAGCATGAAATCATCGACAAACATGTTGGCGTTCGCGGCCAGTGCGGACGGGGCCCAGTCCTGCTTGCCGTCGCGCATATCCCATTCGGCCAGACTGTCCTTCATGCGCTGAAGGAACATGGGACGAAGCTTTTCATCGATCGCAAAGGGGGTCTGCTGGTTCCAGAGATCGCGGATATCGTCAGCGCCCGTCAGTCCCGTGTTGTTCAAGCGCATATTGGTGTTCTCGGGACGGCCAACCCAGTCGATTCGTGGTGGTTCGTGCCCCACCAATGCGCCGGGCCGAGGAATTGGTATCGTTTCGGCGATCACCGCGAACAATGATCCTTTGCCGGGATCAAGCACGCGCTGCGTGTCGAATTCGACGACGATGCTAAGCACGTTATCGTTGTAAAGCAGGTTTTGAAATTTCTTCAGACCGGCCGGAATCAACCAGGCGAGGATGAACGGATCGGAACGCATCCCCGCGTATACGCGGAATGTGCCGTCAGGCGTGGACGTCCCTTTTTCGTCGCCGGCGAGAAAACGAAGGGTCTGACCGTCGGGGAAAGTGAAGGTGCCGCGCTGGACAGGCTTACGGTCCGCCGCGCCACGCTCAAGGGCGTCAAACCGGCAACTGAAGCGGACTTCCGGGTCGGCCGTCTCGAATTTGGTCGCGTCGCCGACGCCAGCCACTTTCGCACGCCGAACGACGATCGAATGATTGATCGCGTTTGAGAAGATGGCGTCGACGCCGCAGGTCGGAAAGACGTTCGCGGCTAACACGGTACGAGATGGATTTTCCGGGCTCGTGAATGCAAACAGATCCGTCAAATCAGCTGAGGGATCGCCGATCTGTCTCGGCCCATCGATGTGATCAGACATGTCTGTACTCCATTCGTATACCCGCGACTTTGCGTCAGCCGTCGAGCCGGTCACTGCTCAATGGCAGTATCGGCTATTTTTGCGGCAGAAGCCCCTGAGGCGGGCCTCCGAATGGTGTCACTCGGCCCGGCTCTTCGGGAATGGACTTCAGGTACTCTACGAGCGCCCAGCGTTCGTTCTCCGTCAGCAATGGTCCGATTACACCACGTCCACGCGGGCCATCCTCAAAGGAATGGCCGGCGTTCGAGTTTCCTAGCAACTCCGTATCATGCAAAAACTTTCCAGAGGCGCCGCTGGTATCCAGTCCTACTTTGACTGGATCGAATTCACGCCCGACGTAGAATTTTTTAGTGCGCTCCTTGGCAGGCACGAACATTTCGTAAAGATTGGGAACCGAGCCGTTGTGCATAAATGGCGGCGTAGCCCAGACGCCGTCGCGCGGCGCGGCCTTGTAGACATCTTCCGGAGGCTTTGCCAGCGGGTACTCGCGATAGCCATGGAGATTTGCTTTCTCCTCTTCGCTGAGCTTTAGTTTTGACAACGCAGTTTCCACTATCGAACTGCTAACGCCGAAATATAGCTCGCCCGTAGGTACGAGGTCCTTCCCGCGCAACTCGCCCGGCAGATGGGGGCTCAACTGAGCGGTAAGCGCGAACGGCCTGAGATCGTGGAATTGGCCGGGATCGGTGCCCACGTATGATTGCGGTGTCAACCCGACCAGAACGAAACGTTTGCCGTATTTGTTGGGCTCCGACCACCTGTAAGGCCAAGCGTTGTGGCAGCTTGCACAGTGGGTGATGAATAGCGATTTTCCGGCTTTCGCTTTTTCCCGGTCGATCTTACCGAATATTTCTTCCGGCCATTGCGGTGGCGCCAGGCGCGACAATTGATTCTCGACCCTCTGGAGGTCAGAAACTCTTGCGTCGGAATGGAACAGCCCCTCAGCCGGCGACTTCGACCGCAGATCGATAGGCAAGTAGACGCCCATGGATTCGATCATGTTTCGGTAAATCGGATCCTGCTGCACACCGCGCCATTGGGTCCACAGCCCCTGGGGAGCATTCCATAAGAACGGTGGCTTGGTTGGAGCGAGGGGGGTAGACCAATTCTCGGGAAGCCCTGGCACAATAGCCGTCAGGCGATTGACAATCAGTGCGATGGCATCCATCCGCGACGGTCCCCAAACTGTGGGGTTAACCAATGTCCGCGTGCTATAGTCGTGTATCTTGTTGGCTTGGCTTTCAAAGCGCTGGCGCAATGACTTCTTGGCATCGGCGCCGGAGGCCCCGATCCGCGCGGCAAGACGATCGAATTTCGCCGTATCAGTCAAAGTGATCTGGATTGCTTCGTCGAGCGCGGTCAGATAAGCCTTGATATCGAACATATTGCCGACGCCGCCTTGAATGCGAATGCGCTTGCCTTTGTAGTTGAGCTGGCCTTCATGACAGGCTGCGCATGTCAAGCCAATATGATCCCCGCTTTCGTTGTTTACCCAACGACCTGCGCCCACCGACGTCTTGCTGAGACCAACCGGCAACCCGTCAGGGTTGAATCGGGGATTTTCCTTTTGAGTGATGAGGCCAAAGCGCTCGCTGTTTGCGTCGGATCGGAACAGTTCCTGGCCGTCAGCGACTTCAAGGTTCAGGAAAATATCATATTGGAGGACCGCGGAACCTTGTGAGAACTGGTAGTACCATTCCTGATCCTCCTGCGACCATGCCTGATTGAGGAAGATGACGGGCTCAGCTGGAGCCTGCTGCGCGCTTGCCGGCACGACCGCAGATAGCGCAAGCAACGACCCAATGCCCAATTTTCGTATTGCCTTTTTCATCGCAGCGCTCCGCATTCATGGTTGACGCGCAAGAATTCCTTTTGATCCGGCAGAGATTTGACCCGGCAAAGGAAGCAGGGATTGAGGCTCAGGACTTCGAATACTGAGGCAAATCCTGCAAAGTGACTATGCGATTTCGGCACACCTACCGCTGTAGATCACCAAATGGCGTGCACTGCTTGGCAGGATCGAAATCTCCTCTCGAATGGCCGGAATTGCATAGCGACAGCTGCAGTATTCAACCAATCTTTGACAGCGACGAAACTTGGAGAATGCGTACCACCTCCTGTCTTTCCGCACATTACCTGAGAGGCTGAGCCATGCGCTTTTCTTGTCGTCCCGTGGATGCCTCGTTCTTTGACACCGCGCCCATGCGTTTCAAGAATGTGGTGGAACTGAATGCGTCTCCCGCCAAAGTCTTTGCCATTTTTGAGGACGGAGACTCCTGGCCTCAATGGTTTCGTGCCATCCATAAGGTGGCATGGACCAGCAATAAGCCGTACGGCGTTGGAACGACCCGGACCGTATCGCTTACGCCGGTCACCCTCGACGAGCACTTCTTCCGATGGGAGCAGGACCGCCGTTGTTCGTTCTACGTGACCGGGCAATCCATGCCGATGGCCCATGCGCTCGCCGAGGATTACCTGTTGGAGGAGTTTGCGCCGGGCAAGACGCGATTCACCTACAGCGTGGCACTTGAGCCGCGCCTCTTGGTCGCCATGGGTGGTCCAATTTCGCGAATGTACTTCGGATCAATGTTCAAAAGCGCGTGCAAGAACCTGCAGAGTTACGTCCTGAAAGCCTGAATCTAGATGAAACTTGGTGTGGGGCATCTCAATTGGGGTCACCATCGACGTGACTGTCGATTCGCACGATCCGCAAGATCAAGGTCGACCGCGTCTTCGTCGTGAGTGACCGCGGCCAGATCATCAACCCGATGGGCTGTGCAATCAGACTGTAAAGCAATGTCGTGCAGACGATCAGCTGCACCCGAAGCCAGACGAACCCAGCGTTGCGGGCGCGACAACAGACAGCGCCAGCAATGACGCAATGCTCAGTTTTTGTATTGCGCTTCGCATGGTGCGTGCTCCACCGAATCTGCGGCACACGTCATCGCTGTTGCAACCAAGGCCAGGGATTTCGCGGCAAAGCCTCGACCCCGGCTAATCAATCGGGGGATCGGCAATCAATTATCGGCCGCAACACCCTGCCGGACTATCTGAAGTCGAGAAAAGAGGCGATCCACATCAGAGCGCGGCCGAAATTGCATAGCGGCTGCGGAAGTATTCGACCAATCTGCGAGCAACGAGGAAGGTCGGCGTGTGCGGAAGTCGTGCCTGCGCGCACTACAGGTAACTCAATTTTATTGAGTGCATGATGACCACCAACATCAAATTGACCGTCAATGGCAAGGCAGTCGTCCTGAAGGCCGACGATCCCAGTATGCCTCTGCTGTACGCGCTGCGCGACCAACTCGGTCTGCACGGCATGCACTTCGGTTGCGGACTGGCACAATGCGGCGCCTGCACGGTGCATTATTACGGCGAGGCGCTGCGCAGCTGCGTCATGCCGGTCTCGGCCGTGGCCGACGCCGAAATTGTAACCCTGGAAGGTCTTGGTACGGCTGAGAAGCCGCATCCGGTCCAGCAGGCATTCATCGACGAGCAAGCGGCCCAGTGCGGCTACTGCATCAACGGCATGATCATGCAGGCCGCCGCTTTCCTCGCGACAACCAAACGCCCGACTGAAGACCAGGTCCGACAGGCCCTTGCGGGAAACCTGTGCAAATGCGGGACCCACGTCCGTATCCTGCGCGCCGTGATGCGTGCCGCGGAGAAGATGGCGTGACAACACAGGCCGCCCATACGCTGCTTTCTCGCCGCGCTCTTCTGGCGCAGGGGGGCGCGCTCGTGGTGACGTTTGCCGTCACCTCACAGCCAATTCACGCTGAAGCGGCGCGCCCGGCCGACAAGACCGTCGCCGCCGCCGAAGTCGCCGGCTTCATCTCAATCGACGCGACGGGCAAGGTCACGATCTATTCGGGAAAGGTTGAGCTGGGGACCGGTGCTATCACCGCGATCGCCCAGATCGCCGCCGAAGAGCTGTCTGTATCGCTCGATCGCGTAACAATGATCCAGGGCGATACCCAGCTGACACCCAACCAGGGACCGACCTATGCCAGCTTGTCGATACAGGACGGCGGCATGCAGATTCGGCGGGCCGCGGCCACTGCGCGCGAGGCGTTCCTGCAGCGAGCTGCAGATAATCTCAAGGTGGCGAAGGACACTTTGACGGTCCAGGATGGACTGGTCACATCGCGGGCCGGTGGCAACAAGCTTTCGTATGCGCAACTGATCGGCGAGCAAAAGCTTGCAATGAAAAACGATCCCGCGGCGCCGCTGAAAGACCCAAAGGACTACACGATCGTGGGCACGTCTGTGCCTCGCCGCGACATTCCCGCCAAAATCTTCGGGACCTTCAACTTCGTCCAGGACCACAAGCTACCCGGCATGCTGCATGCGCGTGTGGTTCACCCTGCCGCCGTCGGGGCAACGCTCGAACGATGGAACGACGATGCCTGCCGGAAAATACCGGGCTATGTCCGCGCGGTTCGCAAGGGCAACTTCCTAGCCGTCGTGGCGACCGACGAATGGGCCGCGATCAAGGCATCGACGGCGATCGTCGCAACATGGTCCGCCTGGGCCGGCTTGCCCGAAGATTCCAAGCTCTTTGAGTGGGTGCGCAACGCGAAAATCAACCGTACAGAAGTGTTGCAAGGCACCGGCAATGCCAGCGAGGCGCGAAAGCCGGGCGGCCGAACGCTGCAGGCCACCTATGACATGGCGATGAATACGCACGGATCGATTGGCCCATCTTGCGCGGTAGCCGACTTCAAGGACGGTTTTCTCACTGTCTGGACCCCCACGCAGGCGTGCCATCTGCTGCGTCCGCAACTCGCCACCATGCTGCAGCTGCCACCGGAGCGCATCCGCTGCATTTTTATCGAGGGGGCGGGCTGCTATGGCCGGAATGGTTCCGATGACTGCTCTTCCGAAGCAGCGTTAATTGCAACGATGATAGGCCGTCCGGTACGGCTACAATGGATGCGCGCCGACGAGCACGGCTGGGATCCGAAGTGCCCGCCGGTCCTGCTCGACTACAGCGCCGATATAGACAGCGAAGGCCAGATCACCCGGTGGGAAGCCGACATATTCCTGAACGAACAACCGATGCAACGTTCTGGCGCAACGCTGCTCGCGGCGGTGCTCGCAAAGCTGCCGAAGTTCGGCACAGGCCCCGGGATCTACAACGCGGGGCTGGGAATCCCGTACAACTTTGCCAGCAGCAAGTTGACCGCACGCTGGCTCCCCGACGAACCGCTACCTGCGGCGTGGATACGGGCGCCGGGTCGCCTGCAAAATACCTTTGCCAACGAGAGCTTCCTTGACGAGATCGCCGCCGACACGGCGATCGATCCTTTTGAGATTCGAACGCGTCATCTGACCGATCAGCGCGGGCTTGAACTGCTCGAGCGGTTGCGAACGCTCGCGAAGTGGGAGCCCCGCGGCGCGCGTCCGCGCGATGCCGGTCCGCTCGCGCGTGGACGCGGTGTTTCCTATGTGAAGTATGAGCTGGTGCGGACCTATGTCGCAATCGTCGCCGATGTGACGGTCAATCGTACCACGGGCGCGATCAAGGTCGATCGCGTATTTGCTGTGCACGACTGCGGCCAGATCATCAAC
>Ga0099794_10000292_pt1 | contig 17246 bp, 9 predicted proteins | sample Rivendell_Oct201_10_FD_77320 | JGI IMG/M metagenome (GOLD analysis project Ga0099794, IMG submission 77320) | Vadose zone soil microbial communities from the Eel River Critical Zone Observatory, Northern California, USA -... | ecosystem: Host-associated > Plants > Roots > Rhizosphere > Soil ... | reverse complement strand
GCGGCGGCTGCGCTTGTAGGTGAGCTTGCCGCGATCGCCCGCGCAGGCGAGCACGAGGCCGTGCTGGACGCGCCGAGCTGCCGCGGTGTTGCGCGCGAGCCAGGTGATCGAGCCGATCGTGCCGGGGATGAACAACACGCGATAGGTCCAGCGGCGGCGGGTACGCTGCATCAGCGCGCGCGTGACCGCGACGGCGAGCGCGATCCCGGACAGGTTGTCGTTGGCGAGCGCGGGATGACAGCCATGACACGACAGCAGCACCTCCCGCGGATCGTCCCCGGGAAGCACGCACTCGGCGTAGGTCAGGTTGCCGGGGGCGAGTGTGCTGTCGATGCAGACGTCGTATTCACCGTCGGGCAGCGCGTCGAGCGTGCGCTGCGAGAGACAGAAGCCCCACGTCTCGTGGTAGTAACTGGTGCGATAGGGAACCCAGTCGGGATGGTCCGGCAGCGTGTGCAGATGCGGGCGCAGCGCGGCCAGCATCATGCGCCGCCGCACCGGAACCGAGTACTGCACCACGTGCAGTGTCGAGTTCTCAAGGTCGATCACCCGCTCTCCCTGGGCGTTCGCGACCCAGGCTTCGCGGATGTTCCACTCCTGCGGCACCGTCCAATCGAAAACCTGCGTTCCGGTGGGCATCTCGGTGACGGTCACCGGAATCAGCTCGCCGACACGCCGGATCGTCTCGCGGAACCCGTCCCCCGTAAGACTGCGGCGCAGCGGATAGAGCTCGCGGGCAAGCCGATGCATCGCTTCACCGACGGTCAGGGAATTCATCGCGTCGGTCGGCCACGTCACCGGTGCTGGCTCTGCCGTCGGCGGGGGCGCTGTAACCGGCATCGCGGCCGTGACCACCGAATCAGTGAGTCGCATAGGACTCGACCGGGGAGGTCTCGAAGTCCGGATACGCCGCATCGCGAGGATTCAGGATCGGGGGCCGCTCGGGCCAATCAATCGCAAAGCGCGGGTCGTTCCAGCGAATGCCGCGCGCCGATTCGGGCGCATGAGCTTGCGACATTTGATAAAACACCTGCGAGTCGTCCATCAACGACTGGAAGCCGTGCGCGAATCCTTTCGGGACGTACAAGGCACGGCCCCGCGCAGCATTGAGCTCGATCCCGCGGTGCTGCAGATACGTCGGCGAGTCTGGACGCAGGTCGATGACCACGTCCCAGATCGCGCCCTGGATGCAGCGCACGAGCTTGTCCTCTTCATCGGGAGCGATCTGGTAGTGCATCCCCCGCAGCGTGCCGCGGCGGTGGTTGTGCGAGATGCTCGCCTGGACCAGCCGGGGGTTGAGCCCGGCATCCCGAAACTCGCGCTCGCACCAGGTGCGCGCGAAGAAGCCACGCGCATCGTCGAAGCGCTCGAGGTCCACGATCATCGCTCCGGCCAGCGCGAGCGGCGTGAAGATCACCGGTACACCCGCAGCTCGGGGATCGGGATCACGAACTGTCCTCCCCACTCGCGGATGTAGCCGTGTTGGCTCATGATCTCATCCCGCAGATTCCAGGGCAGGATCAGCACGTAGTCGGGCCTCGCCTCGCGCAGCCGCGCCGGCGGGTAGATGGGGATGTGGGTCCCCGGCGTGAAGCGGCCGTGTTTGTAGGGGTTGCGGTCGACGGTGAAGTCGAGGAAATCGGTGCGGATACCACAGTAGTTGAGCAGGGTGTTCCCCTTCCCCGGCGCGCCATAGCCCGCGAGGGACTTGCCGCGGCGTCGCGCGTCCACGAGGAAATCGAGCAGTTTCCGCTTCGTCGCTTTCACCCGCTCGCCGAATGAGGCGTAGTACTCGAGCCCGCTCACGCCGGCCCGCAGCTCCCGCGCCCGCAGCTCCTCCAGCGTACTCGTGACCGGATGCGTGGCATCGGTGTCGTGCTTCGCGTAGATCCGCAGCGAGCCGCCGTGCGTCGGCAGCTCGTCGACATCGAACACGGTGAGCCCGTGCGCGCCGAAGATCTTTTCGACGCACGTGAGCGAGAAATACGAGAAGTGCTCGTGATAAATCGTGTCGAACTGATTCCCCTCGACCAGCGTCATCAGGTGGGGAAACTCGATTGTGATCACCCCGCGCGGCGCGAGCAGAATCTTGAGCCCGACCACGAAATCGTTGAGGTCGGGGACCTGAGCCATGACGTTGGCACCGGCGAGGAGATCGGCGCGCCGGCCTTGCGCGATCAGGTCGCGGGCGGTCTCCCGGCCGAAAAACCGGACCTGGGTGGGGATGCCACGCTCCAGCGCCGCCTGCGCCACGTTGGCCGCCGGCTCGATGCCGAGGGCTGGAATGCCGCGCTGCACGAAGTTCTGGAGCAGATAGCCGTCGTTGCTGCCGACTTCCACCACCTGGCTCTGCGTGTTCAGCTCGAACCGGTCGATCATCTGCGCCGTGTACGCGCGCGCATGGGCGAGCCAGCTATCGGCGTAGGATGAGAAGTAGGCGTACTCCGTGAAGATCTCCTGTCCGCTGACGTACTCCGGGAGCTGGACGAGCCAGCAGCGATCACAGACTCGGACGTGCAGGGGGTAAAACGCCTCCATGCGGTCGAGCTGGTCGGCGGGGAGGAAGCTCTCGCACAGCGGCGACATACCGAGGTCGACGAAGGTATGCCGCAGGGGCGCGGCGCAGAAGCGGCAGCTGGGCACGGCCCTGACGGCCATTCCCGCGGGGCCACTCTTTCTGGCGGGTTGCTGGATTGTAGTGGTCATCCCGGTTCAAGGCAAAGCAACTTCCGGGCCGGGTCCTGCTCGGAAACCGAGGCTGCCTGTCTCAAAAGCGTGTGGCTCGGGTGCAACAGTACGCCGCCCACATGCGTCAAGCGTGCGACTGCAGGGGGCTTGGTTCTTGCAGCCCGAAGGTGAATCATGCGTTTGCTCGTCATTAGTTATCACTATCCCTCCAACGGCGAAGTGGGTGGATTGCGATGGACCGGCCTGGCCAAGTATCTCGCGGGCCATGGTTGGGAGACGTGGTACCTCACTGCGGCGCCGCCGTCAGCCGCGCACGCGATTCCAGGCGTGACCGTGGAATCCCGCGCTCCGGGCCGCACCGCCTCCGAGCTCTACCGTCGCGTGCGCCGGGTCGCCCCGGTGCCGCTGCCGCCCCATCGCGCCGACCTGTCGGAGAACGGCAATGGGAAGGGTCTGCGCGTACTGCTCCGCCCGCTGCGCGCGTTGCGCAGCGAGGCATCCGGCCTGCTCTACCTGCTCAGCGAAGGCGAGGGGTGGACGCTGCGGGCCGCCCGGCGCGCGCGCGCATTGATCGACGAGGTTCGGGCCGACGTCGTCGTGAGCAGCGGTCCGCCGCACATGGCCCACATCGCCGCATGGCTCGCGACGCGCGGAAAGCACGTCCGCTGGTTCGTGGATCTGCGCGACCCATGGGCGGGACCCCACGCCAAGGCGTGGCAAGAGCATTTCGAACGCAGCCGCGTCGCCGACGCGATCACCCGCTCCGCCGAGCGCTTGGTGTTCCGCTCGGCGGCCGGCGTGTTCACGACGACCAAAGAGCTGGCTGCCGCGCTGACCGCCCGGTATCCAGACGTCAGCGTCAGGTGGGTTCCGAACGGGGCCGATGCGGAGCTGCTGCCCGAGCGCAGCGCGCAGCCGTTCCGCGGACTCGGGATCGCGCACCTCGGCACCCTGTACGGTGGGCGCGACCCGGCGCCGGTGCTCCGGGCGCTGCGGCTGTTCGTCGATCGCTTTCCCGCGGCGCGGCACGATGGAACGATGTTCCGGCACGCGGGCCCGGAAGAGTCCGCGCGTGCCGCGGCGACGCGGCGCATCATCACGGAGCTCGATCTGGATACGCAGGTGACGCTGCAGCGCCCGCTCCCGCGCGCCGCGGCACTCGACCTGCTCGCCCGCTCGAAACTCGCGATCGTGCTGGCGCAGGATCAGGACTATCAGGTGCCGTCGAAACTGTACGAGTCGGTGGTGATGGGCATCCCGACGCTCGTCATCACGCGTCCGGACAGCGCGAGTGCGCGCGAGGGGCAGCGCGTGGGAGCGTTCGTCGCCGCGCCCGACGAGGTGGAGCGCATCGCGCAGATCTTCGAGCAAATCTGGAAAGGCGCGCCCATCGACGCGTCGCGCGCACCGTGCGACTACCGCGCGCTCGCACCGGCAGTCGGGAGCCTCTTGTCATGACGCTTCGGCTCTTGACGCTGTGTGCCTTCGGCGCGATCGCTGCATGCTCCGTCCACGACGGGGAGAACGGTGCGCCCTCGCCTCCCGTCTCCTCCGCGGATTCGGCGCACCTGGGCGGTGGCTTGCCGCTGGTGCCCAACGCGCGGCCGATGCCCACGAGCGCTTTCTGCAAGGACAGCGTCGCCCCGCCCATCCCCGCCGCCCAACGCACGTTCTACATCGACGCGAGCACCGGGAGCGACGGCGCCGACGGGAGGTCGCCGCAGACCGCCTGGCGCACGGTGGACCCGGCCAACGCCGCAGCCCAGCCGGGCGACGTCTTCCTCCTGAGCGGCACGTTCCGCGGGCAGCTCATCCATCCGGCCCAATCGGGCACGCCCGGCGCCAAGATCGTGTATCGGGGAATGACGGGAGCGGTGATCGACGGTGGCAAGTACGACGTCATCGCCTGGCTCGACGGGGTGGCCCACATCGTCGTGGACAATCTCGAGCTGCGCAACGAAGCGGAGCCGGTCGTCATCCGGAACGGCTCGAACAACATCTGGCTGCGCAATCTCTACATCCACGACGCCAGGAGCGCGGGGATCCACATCCGCAACGCGAGCGACAACCGGATCGAGGACAGTCGCATCGAGCGCGTCGGGACCGAGGAGAACAACGCCGGCGAGGGGATCTTCGTCCAAGACGCGTCGCATCGCAACGTGATCGCGCGCAACACCGTCAGTTTCGCGGGACACGGCGCCGTGTGGATAAGCTATCAGACGGCCTCGGAGCCGATCAGTACCGACAACGTGATCGAGCGGAACGACATCTCCAACACCTGGGCATCCGGAGTGGGGTTGAACGGCAAGTCGAAGCGCTCCCTGCTGCAGTGCAACCGCATGCACGACACCGCGGACGGATCCGGCGTGAACTACGCGCGCGCCGCCATCGAGCTGGAGGGCGACAGCAACGTGGTTCGCTACAACGAAGTCTTCCGGAGCGGCGCACAGGGGATCACGCTGCAGGGCCGTACGCTGTTCGGTTTCACCCAGAGCGCGACGAACAACCGGATCTACAACAACACCTTCTGGCAGAACGGCCGGCGCGTGTCAGGCGGCGGGTTGGAGAGCCTGCAGCTCATTCAAAAGGACGTCGGCAACGTCCGCGGCAATACGATCGAGAACAATATCTTCTGGGACGACCACGGCTTCAGCTACGACAACGCGACCTACGCGATGACCGCGGATCTTTACCACTCATCGGTCCCGTGGCCGTCCGGAACCGCCAACGCGAATGTCGTGCGCAACAACATCTTTCCCGCCAGGCAGACGTTGTTGCTCGTCATCCGCAATCTGACGCCGAACCAGCGCTACACGGTCGCGGGGGCGCTGTCCATGTTCACGGGATGGGCTGGCAACCTACAGGCGGATCCATTGTTCGTGAATGAGGCGGCTGGCGACGTACGGCTGCAGCCCGGCACGCCCGCCGCGGCCCTGGGTGCCTACTGCACCGCGCAATGCATCGGACACTAGGGATTACCCCCGAGTAGCCACGCGTAACCATTCGCCCATACCGCCCCGAGCGTGATCCAAGTCTCATCCCCGAACCCGACTCAGGTGTAGGATAGATCCGCTGCTCAGAGCAAAACCGCCGAAAGGCGGTGACGCAGAGCTACGGGGCTACCGCGGGATCCGCCGCTATGCCCGCCGGGCCGCCAGCGTGGCTGCTGGCTTTTTGTTCTCCGCGCCCGGGGAGAATTCGCAATGCTGCTGACTACCAAGCGGGTCGCGGCCTTTGCCTTCGTGACGGCAGCCGTCGCCGTTGCGTGCAGCATCGAGCGCCGGACCGGGCTTAATCCCGTTCATCCTCTCGACCACATCGACGTCGTTCCAGCTACGCTGACGCTCCAGACCAGCCAGACGGCCGATCTCGCGGCCGTCGGCATCAGCGTCGTCGGCGACACGAACACGCTGCCGCTCATCTGGCAAATCACGGGTGGCGGTCTCACGGATACGTTCACGCTCGACCGCGTGCACTTCGGCCACTATAAGGCGCCCCGCACCGTCGGCAACTACATGGTCATCGTGAGCGCGCTCGCCGGCACACCGTCGGACACGACCTTCGTCTCGGTCCAGAATATCGGCGTCGACACTGTCATCGTCGATCCCAATGGCGGCACCCTGCTCGAGGGTACGCAGCTGCCGCTCAATGCTACGCCGCTCGACAGCGCGGGCCATGTGCTCAGCGGCCGGACGATCACCTGGGCCAGCGATGCTCCCACGATCGCAACGGTGAATGGCAGCGGCATCGTGTCCGCGGTCCTCGCCGGCGATGCGAACATCACCGCCACGGCCGACGGCAAGCAAGGTTCCGCGCACGTGAAAGTCTCCAAGGTCCCGGTCGCCAGTGTCAGCGTCAGCCCTTCGGCTCCGACGCTCCCGACCGGCGGCGCGGTGCAGCTCACCGGAACGCCGCGCGACAGCGCGGGGAATCCATTGAACGGTCGCCCCATCACGTGGGGCACCAGCGCGCCCTCGGTCGCGACCGTGAACAACAGCGGCAGGGTCAGTGCCGTAGCTCCCGGAACCGCGACGATCAGTGCGACGAGCGGCACCCAGGCAGGTACCGCGGTCGTCACCGTGATCCCGGCGCCGGTTGCATCAGTTGTTGTGAGCCCCGGCTCGGCCACCACACTGGTGACTCGCACGATTCAGCTCGCGGCGACGCCGTTCGATAGCGGCGGCACTGCCCTGACGGGCCGTGTCGTAACGTGGGCGACGAACGCGCCCTCCGTGGCGACGGTGGGCAGCAATGGGCTCGTCACCGCGGTCTCGGCCGGAAACGCGACGATCACGGCAACGAGTGAGACGAAATCGGGCAGCGCGGCGATCACGATCACGACTGTCGCCGTCGCATCGGTCTCGGTGACCCCGTCCTCGGCATCGATACCCGCCGGAGCGACCACGCAGCTCACCGCGACGCCGCGGGACGGCGCCGGCGCGCCGCTGAGCGGCCGCGTGGTTACCTGGGGAAGTAGCGCGCCGGGCGTCGCCGTCGTCAGCAACTCCGGACTCGTGACCGGCGTCGCCCCTGGTTCTGCCACCATCAGCGCGACCAGCGAGGGGATGAGCGGCTCGGCGACCATCACCGTTACCGCGGTGCCCGTGGCGTCGGTGACCGTCAGTCCGGCGACTGCCCTGCTCCGCGTCACGACGTCGGTGCAGCTCACCGCGACGCCGCGCGACGCCGGCGGTACCGCCCTCCCGGGACGTCAGGTCGATTGGACCAGCAGCGCACCAACCATCGCGACGGTGAACAGCGCCGGACTCGTTACCGCCCTCGCCCCTGGCTTGGCCACGATCACGGCCACCAGCGAGACGAAGACAGGTACGGCAGCCATCACCGTGACCGTCGTGCCGGTTTCATCTGTAACAGTGACACCCACACCGGCGAGCATGCTCGTCGGCGGCACGCTCCAGCTCACCGCGACGCCCCAGGACAGCGCCGGCAATCCGCTCGCCGGACGCGTCGTCACGTGGACGAGCAGCGACACGACCAAGGCCAAGGTCGATGCCTCGGGGCTCGCGACCGGCATCGGCGCCGGCTCGGCGACGATCACCGCGACCAGTGAGACGAAGACCGGCGCCTCGGCCGTCACGGTTACGGTCGTGCCGGTTGCCTCGGTAACGGTCAGTCCGGCAACCGCGGCGATCCGGGTCGCCGGCAAGGTGCCGCTCACCGCCACACCCAAGGACAGCATCGGCGCGGCGCTGAGCGGTCGTGTCGTCACCTGGGGGACGAGTGCGCCGGGCGTCGCGACGGTGAATGCGTCCGGGTTGGTGACGGGTGTCAGCCCCGGCTCCGCGACGATCACGGCCACGAGCGAGACCAAGTCGGGGACCGCATCGGTCAGCGTGACGTTGGCCCCGGTGTCGACGGTAACCGTGAGCCCGGCAGCGGCAACGGTGTCGATCGCGGGCACGCAGCAGCTGACCGCCACGCTGAAGGACAGCATGAACAACACGCTCAGCGGCCGAGCGATCGCGTGGGCGACGAGCGCGCCGCTTGTGGCGAGCGTGAATGGCAGCGGCCTGGTGACCGCGTTGGTCGCCGGCAGCGCCACGATTACGGCGACGAGCGAAGGCAAGAGCGGCACGTCCGCCATCACCGTGCCGGTCGCGCCGCCCCCGCCGCCGCCTCCGCCGCCGGTCGGTCTGTGCACCGACAGCACCGCGCCGGGCGTACCGGCGCCGCTGCGGACGTTCTATATCGATGCCGCCACCGGCAACGACGCGAACGTCGGCACTACCGCGGCGACGGCATGGAAGACGTTGGCCAACGCCAACGCTGTCGCGCAGCCCGGCGACCTGTTCCTGCTGAGCGGGACGTTCGTCGGACAGATCGTGCACCCTGTCTCGTCCGGCACGGCGAGCGCGAAGATCGTCTATCGCAAGAAGCCGGGCGCGACGGCCGTGATCAGCGGCGGGCAGTACGGCGTGATCGTCTGGCTGGACGGCATGAGTCACATCGTCGTGGACGGGCTCGAGCTCAGCAACGACGCCGAGATCGTCGTGCTGCGGTCGGGGACCAACAACGTCTGGCTGCGCAACCTCTACATCCACGACGCCGGCAGCACGGGCATCCACCTCGTGACCGCGTCCGACAACCGGATCGAGGACAGCCGGATCGAGCGGATCGGCAGCGAGGTGAACAACGCTGGTGAGGGCATCTTCGTGCAGAACGGCTCGCACCGGAACCGGATCGTGCGCAACACGATCACGTACGCCGGCCACGGCGATGTCTGGATCAGCTATCAGAGCGCCAGCGAGGCGACGAGCGACGACAACGTGCTCGAGTCGAACGATTTCTCGAACCCGTGGGCGTCAGGCATCGGCCTCAACGGCAAGACCAACCGCACGATCGTGCAGTGCAATCGCATTCACCACACCGCGAACGGCACGGGGATCAACTACCCGCGCGCCGGGGTGGAGATCGAGGGCAACGCCAACATTGTGCGCTTCAATGAAATCTTCCGGAACGGCGCCGAGGGCGTCACGATTCAGGGCCGGACGTTCGCCGGTTTCGTCCAGAACGCGACGAACAATCAGGTCTACAACAACACGCTGTGGCAGAACGGCCATGGCACCGGCGGCTACGCGAGCCTGCAGTTCATCCAGATGGATGCGGGCAACGTCCAGAACAACACGGTCGAGAACAACATCTTCTGGAACGACCAGGGCTTTGCGTACGGCGGCCTGGTATACGCCGTCACGGCGGACGTGTACCACGCCAACTCACCGTGGGCGAATGGCACGATCAACGGCAACATCGTGCGCTACGACCTCGTGACGACCGGACAGGCGATGCTGCTCGTGATCCGCAACGCACCATCCAACGAGTCGTATCTGCTCGCGCAGGCGCAGGCCACGCTGGCCGGCTGGACCAGCAACCTGCAGCTCAATCCGTTGTTCGTAAACGAGACGGCGGACAACGTGCTGCTGCAGACGCTCAGTCCGGCGATCGACGTCGGAAGGATTCTGACGGGGATTCCGTATCTTGGGATCGCGCCGGATCTGGGAGCGCACGAAGCGCGCTGAGGCGCGAATGATCAATGATCATTGTTCAATGATCATTGAACATTGCTCATGCGCTTCTAGAGTCCAGCCACTCGCGCCGCAAAGGCGGCGAGTGTCATCCGATCCGTCACTCCGACGCGCGGCAATAGCGTCAGCTCGTCGCCAGGGCGGACCAGCTGCTGGTCCGAGCGGTGCGGCCCCGCCGTGACCGCCGCCCGGAAACCGGCGGCGGGAAGCGCGGCCCGGATCGCGTCGGTCCATTGCCCCGCCGGATAGCAGAATAGCGGCACGGCCCGCCCGCCCAACTGGATGCTCAGCGCCTGCCGGCACGCATCCAGCTCAGCGCGAGCCTCTCCTGGAGGGATCTCACCCAGCAACCGATGGGCGGCGCTGTGCCCGCCAAACTGGATGTTCGGCGGGGCCGCGCGACACTCGTCCCACGTCGCGGGACGGAGCGCCTCGATCAGGCCCGGATCGGGGGGAGGCGCCCAGGCCTCGAGCAGGCGCCGGCGCTCATCAACCGTCGCCGCACGGAGGACCTGCCCGCGCCCTTCCAGCTTCGCCCGGGGATCGTCCCACCAGAACAGGCCTTGGCCCATGTAGTCCGTGGCCAGGAAGATCGTGGCGGGAAAGCGGTACTCGAGGAGCAGCGGCGCCGCGACGCTGAGATTGTTCGCGTACCCATCGTCGAACGTCAGCACGACCGAGCGAGGACGCGGCCGCTTCCCCGCGGCGAGCTCGGCGACGGCAGCCTCCAACGAAACGACGTGGTAATGCCGAGCCAGGAATTCCAGCTGCGCGCGGAACTGGGCCACCGGCAGGTGCAGACCGCCGCTGTGCTGCGCCCATCCGGGTTCTGGTCCGTCCACCACACTGTGATAGCAGAGAATCGGCAAGCGGCCGCGATGCAGCCACCGCAGTGCGGCCAGTGCGCCGGAACGCCAGGCGGCCCGATACGCCGCGCGCTTCATGACCTGGAGCGGAGTCACCAGTCGGTCTCAGCCGTCCTGCGCCGTGAAGATCATGTCAAAGCGCGCCGGCAGCTCCGCGATCCCGGTGAGGATGAGACAGGGCCGCTGGTAGTACACGCCGTAGCGATCGCTCGCCGGCGATTCACCGATCGTCAGCTCGAAGCCCGGGGGTGCCGCGATCGCGAGCCGGACGATCGGAATCCCGGGAAGCTCCAGCTCGTGCCGCGTCGGCGCGCTCGTGAGGTGGCGCACTTCGGTCGGCGCGAGATGGAGACGCCACGTCACTGGTTCGCTCCCCGTTCCGATGAGCTCGTCGGTGATATGCCAACGCCGCTGCGTCTCCCCCAGCTGCGCGATGAAGCGCCGCCGGCACACGGTGCCCGATGGGCGGTGCGCGTAGCCATGATGCTGCCCCTCGAACAGCAGCCGATCGGGAGCGACCTCCCAGCGCAACGATCGCGACCGCGTGCGATCGGCCAGCACACGCCACGGCCGCTCCGGAACGATCGGATTCTGTTCCGTGTCCCCGAGCTGCACGACGCTGTGGGCGGCAGTGCCGCGAAAGGCAAAGCGCTGCGCCAGATCGCGAGTATACGCGTAGGTGCCGCTGTCCGACACGACCCGCCGGCCGCCGAGGACCAGCTCGAACGACAGATGGTCGTTGTGATCGTGACTACCCGCGCCGGCCAGCCCGACGGGGCCGCAGCGCGTGATCAGATGATCCTTGCCGGCGCGCAGCACGTAGAACCCGCCCTGGGGAAAGGCAAGAGAGGTGGAGGTTGGTGGAGGGTGTCGAGGAAGGCCCAGCGCGTGACGCCGCGGCGCTAGCCAACCCTCGGCCGACACCGCGTGCAGGCGGCTGTCGTCGGCATCGCCAAGCATCGGCGCTTCGTCAGACGGCGGCAGATACGCGCCGATGAATTCGTACATGCGCGCGAGCCGCTCATCGTAGTCCGCCGACAGCGCGTTCGGCAGATTGCGGCGCACCACGGCGCCGCCGTAGTCGAACAGCTCGGTGACGAGCCGGTGATACCCCAACGAGGCTTCGAATGACGTGCCGTCGCCATGGACCTGGCGCTGCATTTCGGAGTCGAGGATGCGCGCGCCGGCGCGCAGCCAGCGGGCGCCTTCGATCGTGTCGCGGAACAGCGCGCCCAGGTACGCGAGGCCGACGCCGTCCGCCACGTAGTGATTGCCGCGATAAACGGGATGCCATTCGGGGTAGCGCTCGAGGAACAGCCCGGTCGTGAAGAGATTGGCGAGCATCCCTTCCCAGAAATCGAGCCCCAATTCGTCGGCGCGGGAGAAGACGAGCAGCGCGAGCACCCAGTTCGCCGCGCGGATCGCCGCCTCCATCGGCGTCGTCCAATTCGGGCCCCGCCCCACTGGGTTCGCCGCGGGCCACGAGGCTACGTGGCGCGCGAACGTATCGCGGTAGCGCTCGTTGCCGCTGTGCCAGAAGGTCCGGCCCAGGCAGAGGAAGTAGGCCCCCCGCGACATCTCCCAGACGGTCCGAATGTCCGAGCCGTCGCCGCGATGCAGCCCGATACGAAAGGCGTGGTGCAGCGGCCACTCCCGTCCCGTGTAGAGATCGCGCCGCCACGCCGGTGTCTCCCCCACCTTCACGGGACCGGAGCCAAGCAGATCGAGCACGCCCCAGGCGGCGCCGTCCGCGATGCGCTTGTCCGCAGGCGTCCACGTATCGCGCGCCCAATCGCTCGCGGTATCGACCGGCAGCCAGAACTCGCCCGCCCCGTCGCGGGTCAACCAGCGTGCGAAGATGTCCGGCACCGTCTCGGCACCGTCGCCGAGGGTGCGGCGCCAGCGCTCCGCCCAGCGGCGGCCGCGCGCTTCGAGCCTCGTCGAGCCGCCCAGCGCGTCGACGATCTGGCGCGAGCGCTGGCGTGCTTTCCAGCCGGCCAGCCGCAGCAGCCCGCTCACGCGACTCCTTGACCGACCCAATGGTCAGCCCAGGCGCAGAGATTGATCAGGTTCCACAGCCGGAAGCCGTAATCCACTCGGCCCTCCCGGTGGGCACGGAACATCGTACGCAGCGCCGCGATGTCGAAGATGCCTCGGCGCATGAGCCGCGATTGCAGCACGGTATGCTCCGCCCAGCTTCCCAGCGGCTCTTCGCGCAGCCAGTCCGCGAGCGGTACGTCGAAGCCTTGCTTGGGACGCTCGATCACGCGCGCGTCGAGTAGCGGCTCGGCGGCCCGCTTGACGATGTGCTTCGTGCGGTTGCCGTCGGGACCGAGCTTCAGCCGGTCGGGAAGCGCCATCCCCAGCTCCACGATGCGGTGGTCGAGGAAGGGCACGCGCGCTTCGATCGAGCTCAGCATCGTCATCTTGTCCACCCGCATGAGCAACAGCTCCGGCAACCGGACCATCAGATCCTGATAGGCGATGGCACTCGCGAAGTGATCGCCGTTGGCCTGCGGGGCATCCGCGGCGAACCGCGCCAGATTCCGCATCGCGACGTCCGTACTCGACGGCGCCTCGAGCAGCTGCTCGCGCGCGTAGGAGGTGAGCAGCGCCACTTTCTCCGGCTCCCAGTTCACGATTGCGCCGCTGATGAACAGCGCCTCGCCCCGGGCGGCGCGACGCAAGAGATCGCGCGGCTCCCGCAGCCTGGGCACGCGCGCGAGCAACGGATCGGCAGCCGCGGCCACGGCCCGGCGCAGTACGGCCGGCACGAGCAGGTACTTCCGCCACCAGTGCCGGTTGATCGATGCATACAGCCGATAGCGCGGATATCCGGAGAACACTTCGTCGCTGCCCTCGCCCACCTGCACCACCACCACGCCCGACTGCCGCACGAGCCGCGACAGCAGCTGGAGCGGCACGCAGACCCAGTCGGATAGCGGTTCGTCCTGGCCATGAATCAGCTCGGGCATCGCGGTCATGACTTCCGCCGGTTTGAGCACCAACTCGTGATGATCGGCGGTGAACCGCTGCGCGACGCGCGCCGCGTAGGAGCGCTCATCGAAATGCGGATCGTCCTCGAAGCCGACGGAGAACGTCTGCACCGGCCGGTCGAGCTGCGCGCTGAGCAGCGCGAGGATCATGCTCGAGTCGAGCCCGCCCGAGAGCAGCACCCCGTGCGGCACGTCGGCCATGGTCTGCTCGACCACGGCCGAGCGTAGCAGCTCCCGGAGATGCGCCGCGACCCCAGCTTCGTCATCAGGCGAGAGCCCGTCGGGGAGCGGATGTCCCGCGGGCGTCCACCAGCGCGTTATTACGGGCTCGCCATCGCCTTCGATCACCAGCACGTGGCCGGCGGCGAGCTTGCGGATGCCGCCGAATAACGTCGCCGGCGGCGGCACGGCCGCGAACGTGAGGTATTGCCACAGCGCTGCCTCGTCGATGTCCGCGCTGACCGCCGGATGCGCGAGCAGCGCCTTGATCTCCGACGCCCAGAGGAATTGCCCACCGGCGGTCGTGTAGTAGAGTGGTTTTATGCCCAGGCGATCACGCGCCAGGACGAGGCGCCGGCGGGGTGTATCCCAGAGCGAGAACGCGAACATGCCGCGCAGCGCGTCGAGCATCGCCACGCCGTATTCCTCGTACAGGTGCAGCAGCGTCTCGGTGTCGGTGCGCGAGCGGTAGACGTGACCGGCGGCTTCGAGTCCGGGCCGCAGCGCCGCGTGGTTATAGACCTCGCCGTTGTACGAGATCCAGACCGTGCCGTCCTCGTTGGCCATCGGCCCGTGACCGGCAGGACTCAGATCCACGATCGACAGGCGGCGATGGCCCATCGCGACGCGCCGATCGGGCGCCACGAACACGCCCGCGTCGTCGGGCCCGCGATGCGGCATCATGTCCCGCATCCGAACGACCACCTCCGGATCGATGTCCGGTCCGCCGGGCCGCGCCAGGGCTCCGCAGATGCCACACATCAGCGCAGCGCCGCTTCGCGAATGCGGAACGTCGTCTCGGTGACGGCGCGGAGCGTAGCGAGAGGAATTGGGAACGGATCCCCCGACACGCAGGCCCGATGGAAGACGTCCCACTCCTCGCGCAGCCCCTTGTTGACCTTCGTTGTCTCCGGGAATAGCCGCACGCCCGTGCCGCTGTAGACGGTCGCCTTGCGGAAGTCGTCCACCACCAGCGCCTCGCCGCCCAGCAGGATTTCGATGCGCTCCTTGGGGAGACTCTTGTGCCCGCGGGTCGTGTAGATCAGCGTGGCGAGCGTCCCGTCCGCAAACCGCAGCTGCGCGGAGAAATTGGCATCGGGCCGCTCGCCGGCGGCAGCGAGACTCAGCACCTGGAGATCGACCACGGGGCCGTTGCCGGCGAGTGAGTACAGAAAGTCCACCATGTGACACGCTTCTCCCACCGCCCGCCCTCCGCCTTCGGTACCATGCGACCAGTCTGCCGGTCCTCCCGGATCTGCGTTGACGCGATAGCTGATGACCGCTCCGCTGTTCGCACGTTGCGCGATACGCTCCGCGAGCAACCGCTGCGCGGTGGAGAAGCGGCGATTGAACCCCACCAGGAACGGCAGACCCGAGGTTTCGACCTGACCCAGTAGCTCGTCGAGCTGGAACTGATTGACGGCGACCGGCTTTTCGAGAAAGACGGCCTTGCCGGCCCGCAGCGCCTCAGCGGCCAGCGCCGCGTGCTGGTCGTGGCGCGTGGCGATGAGTACGGCGTCGATATCGCTCCGCTGCAATAACTCGCGGTAATCGGTCGTGTAGAACGTCGCGCCGATCTCCCGCGCCGCCGCTTTCGCCTGCACGCCGGTGCGGTTGGCGATGCCGATCACGGCGAAGTGCTCCTCGAGTCGCTTCAGATTCGGCAGATGAACCGCGCGGGCGAATGCGCCGGCGCCAATGACGCCGAGGCCCACTGTCCCGCGCTTGATGGGGCGCGGAGCCGTGGAAACCGACCGGCGCGGGGGCTCTGCAATCGCCGCCGTCGGGAAGCGAAGCATGATCGCGAGTGGACGCGCGCTTCCACCTTCGTCCAGAATCTGGAATGCCTCGCCTGCCTCCTCGACCGGCCGCTCAGTCGGCGCCAACGCCTCCCAGTTCACCGCGCCGCTGCGCAGCAGCTCGAGATAACTCTCCATGTTGCGGTTCTCGGTCCAGCGCACGTACGGCGCCGGATAGTCCTGGCCGCCCCGTTCGTATGCAGGGTCATAGCGACCTGGGCCGTAGGAGCACGCGATTCGCAGCTCGACTTCTTTTTCGTAGAATGGCGAGCGGGTGAGCTCGAGGCCCACGTCGCCGACGACCACCACAACCCCTCGCTTGCGCGTCCATTCCATCGCCTGCTGCAGCGGTGCATTGTGCTTCGTCGCCGCGGTAATGATGACGCGATCGGCGCCGAGCCCACGCGTCAAGTCGCGGATGACGAGTCCGGCGTCGTCGGGCGCCGCGGTAGTGCGCGCGCCGAGTTGAGCGGCCTGCGCCCGCCGTTCCGCGACGGGATCGACACCGATCACACTCGCTCCTGCGGCTCGCGCCACCTGGACCGTCAGGAGGCCAATCAGTCCCAGTCCGACCACGACGACGGTGCTGCCGATCTCGATCTGCGCCTGGCGAACGCCCTGCAGCGCGATCGCGCCCACCGCCGCGGAGGCACCCGCACGAGCCGTCACCCCCTCGGGCACGGGACATACCAGTAACCGCGGCACCGCGACGTATTCGGCATGCCAGGCACAATCGGCTCCAGCGCACGCGACGACTTGACCGACGCGCAGATCGTCTATCCGGGCGCCGACCTCGGTGATGACGCCGGCGCACGAATACCCCGTCGCGACGGGCTGGCTGAGCCGGTTGCGAATTCGCTCGAGGGTGATGCCCACGCCGTCGTGCAAAGCCGCTTGCGCAGCCTGCAGCGCGAGCGCCGGTTTGCGCCGCGCCTTGGCGAGGGGCGACTCCGCGGTGCCGTGGAGATTCGCGAGCTCGGTCCCCGTGCTGATCACGGAATAGTCGACACGGACCAGTACGCCACCGGACGGAGCGAGCGGTGCCGGCACGTCCACCACCTCGGCGCGACCTTCCTGGAGAATCACTTGCTTCACGATGTCACCTCGAGGCCTTCGTACGCGCGCGTGTAACTGTCCACCATCGCCGCCCGGCTGTAGCGCTGCAGCACCAGCGCCCGGCCGGCCTCTGCCAGGGCGGTCCGGGCGTTGACATCCCCGAGCTCTCGGAGCGCATGCGCCAGCGCCGCGTGATCGCCGATCGGGAACAGCAGTCCTGCCTGCGCCGCCCTATCCGCGACGACTTCGGGGAGATCACCGACCGGTGTCACCACGAGCGGCACGCCGCACGCCAGCGCTTCCAGCGCGACGAGCGGCAGTCCTTCACTGCGCGAGCTGAGCGCGAACGTGTCGAGCAGCGGCAGCACGTCGGGGAGATCCGTCCGCCAACCGAGGAAGTGAATCCGCGCGGCGATGCCCTCGCCGCAGCTCGTCGCCAGCGCTTCCAGCGAGCGTCGCTCCGGTCCGTCCCCGATCATCGCGAGATGCGCGTGGGGCGCGTTGGCGGCGAACGCGGCAAAGCCTCGCAGCAACGTCCCGTAGTCCTTCTCAGGAAAGAACCTTCCCGCGGTCCCGATC
>Ga0099794_10000290_pt1 | contig 17274 bp, 14 predicted proteins | sample Rivendell_Oct201_10_FD_77320 | JGI IMG/M metagenome (GOLD analysis project Ga0099794, IMG submission 77320) | Vadose zone soil microbial communities from the Eel River Critical Zone Observatory, Northern California, USA -... | ecosystem: Host-associated > Plants > Roots > Rhizosphere > Soil ... | reverse complement strand
TGATCGTCGCGGGTCGCGCAGCGCTCACGCTCGGCGGCCGGCTCGACGACAACTCGCAGTTCGGGACGCACGCCACGTATCGCGCGGGAGTCGTCTACCGGCTCGAGGAGCGCACGCGGCTGCGCATTTCCGCCGGAACCGGGTTCAAGGAACCGACCTTCTTTCAGAACTTCGCGCACGGCTTCGTTCTGGGAAATCCCAATCTCGATCCCGAACGTTCGCGCAGCTGGGAAGCGGGCTTCGAGCACCGCCGGCGGCGGACATCGCTATCCGTGACGTACTTCGATCAACGGTTCCGCGATTTGATCGAATACAACGCGGCGCCCCCCCCAAACCAGCCCAACTATTTCAACGTCGGCGGCGCCAGCGCGAACGGCCTGGAGGCGACCGTCGAGGCGAATGTCGCGACGTTCGTCGTCTTTTCCGTGAGCTACACGTACCTGCATACCAAGGTCTCACAGTCAAGCGCGTCGAGCGATCCCGACGGCCTATTCGTTCCGGGGAGGTCGCTGATCCGGCGGCCCGCGCACACCGTCGCTCCGCAGCTCGCCGCGACGATCGGCGATCGGGCACGCGTAACGGTTGGCGCTCGCTGGGTGGGCTCGCGCGATGATCTCGATTTCAATCGCCCGGTCGGCCAGCGGCGGGTCACCCTGAACGCCTATAGCCGGGTCAATGTCGCCGCCGAGTACGACCTGCGTCGGATCGTGTTGACGGGCAATCTCGAGAATGCGTTCAACGACCAGGCGCAGGAGATCGCTGGGTTCCGACCGCGGGGCCGAACCGTGATGCTCGGAGGTCGCGTCACCGTTGGCCGCTGAGCGAATCGTCTCCTTACTCCCCAGCGCGACCGAAATCGTCTGTGCGCTCGGGCTCGAGGATCGGCTGGTTGGGATTTCGCATAGCTGCGACTACCCGCCGAGCGTCGCGAGCCTTCCGCGGCTGTCGCGTGCGCGCCACGACCTCGCGGGCCTCACGAGCGGGGAGATCGATACAGCGGTTCGCGCCGCGCTCCGCGATTATGGCAGCGTGTATGAGATCGATGTTGCCGCGATCGCCGCGCTTCATCCTGACCTCGTCATCACCCAGGGCATCTGCGACGTCTGCGCGGTGCCTGAGCGTCAGGCGGTCGCAGCCCTTGCTGACCTCACCCCGGCGCCCCGCGTCCTCACGCTCGACGCGCACGATCTCGCCGCGATCCTCGACGGGATCCGCGACGTGGGATGCGCGACTGGCGCGCCTGCGGCGGCGGATGCGCTCGTCGCGGACATGCAGCGCCGCATGGTGAACGTCCGAGCGCGCGTCGACGGTCGCCCACGACCACGCGTGCTCGCACTCGAATGGCTCGACCCGCCGTACGTCCCAGGTCACTGGGTCCCCGAGCTCATCGCGGCCGCCGGTGGAGAGCTCGTCGCGGGCATCGCGAGACGGCCCTCCTACCGCATGAGTTGGCAGGAGCTGCGCGCGCTGGATCCCGATGTGCTGCTCATCATGCCGTGCGGGTTCGGGCTCGAGGCGACGCGTCGTGAGGCGGAGCGCTACGACGACCGGGTACGCGCCGTCGCACCGCGCGCGTTCGCCGTCGGCCGGGTACATGCGCTCGACGCATCGTCCTACTTCAGTCGTTCCGGCCCGCGCGTGGCCGATGGGGTCGAGATCGTTGCGTCGCTGCTGCACCCCCGTACGGAAGACCCTTTCCCGGAAAGACGTGCGGCTATATTCCCACAACGATAGGAATTCGTGTCACGGTATAGATCCTTCGACGTTGGAGGGACGTTTCGATGCGCCGTTGGTCACTTCTGCTAGTCCTCACCGTCGCGAGCGCCGCTGCTGCCCAAGCTCCCCGCATCACGCCCGCGGGAGATCCGTCGGTCAAGAACGACACGATTTATCGCTTGGCCGTGAATCCCGCCGATTATCCCAATGAAGAGTTCGTGTATCTCCTCGACGACGGGGTCGTGCGGTTCGAGCCGGATGGGCGCGGGAGCCGGACGTATCGACAGGTCATCCAGGTCCTGAACCAGGACGGCGCCGAGGCGTGGGGGGAACAGAGCTTCTCCTATTCGAGCGGCTCGGAACGTCTGACTGTCAACTGGATTCGCGTCCTAAAGACCAATGGCGACGTGATCAGTGCGCAGCCGGCGCACGAACAGGAATCGCTCGCACCGGTGGCGTTCGAGGCGCCCGTGTACTCGGATGAGAAAGTGCGTCGCGTCACGCTCAGCGGTGTCGCGCCCGGGACGCTGGTCGATTGGAGCTACACGATCGAGCGAGTCAAACCGCTGGTGCCGGGTGACTACTACACCGGGTGGCGGGTGACCACGGGGCGGCTCACCCGCCGCTCACGGCTGATCGTCGATGTGCCCGCGACCGTCAGACCGCGCATCACAGAAGAGAATGTGCACTTCAAGCGGCAGGAGGTCGAAGCGCACGGTCGCCACGTGTACACATGGGCAACGAAGGATGTTCAGAAGATCGAGAGCGAGCCGTTCGCCGCGAGTCCCAACACGCTGTACGTCCGTCTGGATGTGGCGGCCCCCATCGAATGGTCCGATGTCGCGCGCTGGTACGCCAATCTGTTGGCAGGAGCGGATCGCTATAAGCTGACGCCGGACCTGCAGGCGCAGCTCGGCGAGCATGTACGATCATCCAAGACGCTCGACGATTCGCTGCGAGCGGTGTATCGCTGGGTGGCGCAGGACTTCCGTTACGTGTCGCTGTCGCTCGGCATCGGCGGGTACTTACCGCGACTGCCCACGCAGGTCGTGGAATCACGCTACGGTGATTGCAAAGACAAGGCGACGTTGTTCATCGCCATGGCGCGGGCCATGGGCGTGCACGCATTCCCGGTGCTGCTGAGCGCGAACGGCAATGCCGACTCCACCGTGCCGACAGTGCAGCAGTTCGATCACATGATTGCGGCCGTCGATCGACCTGCGAGGGGACGGCTGTATCTCGATTTGACGTCAGAGCTCACGCCGTACAGCGAGCTCCCGCCCGCGGAAGAGGGATCGTTTGCTCTGGTCGTCCACGACGATGGTCAATTCGAAGGCGTGGTTCTCCCGCAAGCCCCGGATTCGGTGAATCGATCAGAAGTACGAACCGTTGGCGAGCTTGCCGCGGATGGCCGGTTTGCCGGTCGCTATACCGAGATCAAGCACGGCTCTCTGCAATACGGACTGCGGCAGGCATATGCGCGCAGCTTCAGCAAGGACGACGTCCGTCAAGTGACACAGGCCTTGGCCAACGGCGTCTTCCCCGGAGCATCGGGCGATAGCCTCGCCCTGTTCGATGGGCGCGATCTTGCGGCGACGCCACTGGTTGCCGTCACGGTGCGCGATGCGCCGCTCGTGTCCGGCTCCGGATCCACGCGGATCCTGACGCTTCCGCAGTCGTTGCCCACCTTTTCATTGCTGCGGTCTGTGCCGGAGCTGGAGCGTCATCGGCCGCGTAAGTTCCCGATCGATGTCGGTGACGTCGTTGGACCGCTCGAGATCGTTGCGGAACTGCGTGTGACTCTGCCAGCGGGCTGGACCGCGCAACTACCGCCCGGAATCGCCGAGACCAGCTCGTTCGGCCGCTACCGCGCCGAATACGTCCAGAGCGGTCGCGAGCTGCGCATTACGCGACGTATGAGTGGCAGACGGGGCATCGCACCGCCGGACAGTGTCGACGCACTGGTGGCCTGGCTGCGTGCCGTCTCGAAGGACAATGTGAAGTTCCTGGTGCTCGAGCCGGGGAAGTGACGCTAGTCTCTACGCCGGCGGTAGTGCTCCGCACATACCGCTACAGCGAAACCTCCAAGATTGTCCGCCTCGCGACGCGCGATTACGGCGTCCAAAGCGCGATCGCGAAGGGTGTGCTGCGCCCGCGCAGTCCCTTTGGCGCCGCGCTCGAGACACTGAGTGAAGGCGTTGCGCAGCTCTATCACAAAGAGACGCGTGAGCTCCAAACGCTTGCCGCCTTCGACGTAATCCAGTTGCGCCGCGATCTCGCGGGCGACCTCGGCCGGTTCGCCGGAGCGGAAGCGCTTTCAGAAGTGATGCTGAAGATGGCTCCTCCCGCACCGCTGGCCGCCGCGTACGAGACCTTGATCCAGGGCCTGGATGCGCTGGCTCAGGCTGCGCCACAGCAGGCCGATGCTGTCGCCGTGCGCTGGCTGTGGCTGCTCGTGGGCGTGCTCGGGTTTGCCCCGCAGCTCGAAGGCTGTGTGCGGGACGGCAACGCGATCCCTGGAGACAGCACCGTCGCGTTCAGCGCCGCAGAGGGTGGGGTGCTGTGCGCGAGCTGTGCCGGGCCTCAGCCGCCGACAAAACTGCCACCGCGGGCATACCGCGACCTCCTCGATCTGACCGATACGCAGGCAAACCTTCCCACACTGGACGCGGCGCACGCCGCGGCCCACCGGCGCCTCGTGGCTCGCTTCATTCGTCATCACTTGGGAGAAGTGGCGCAGAACGGCAACGAGCAGCGGTCGAGCGCCATCGATATCTGGGAGCGGCGAGCGTGGATTCCCGCCGGTTCGTAGTCGGCACGGCGGGACATATCGACCACGGCAAGACGGCGCTCGTCAAGGCGCTCACCGGGGTCGACACCGATCGCTGGGAAGAAGAGAAACGGCGCGGCATCACGATCGATCTCGGATTCGCCCCCCTTCCGCTGGCAAACGGCATCCAGGCCAGCGTCGTCGACGTCCCCGGTCACGAAGGCTTCGTCAAGAACATGCTCGCGGGTGCGACCGGCATCGACGTCGCCCTCCTCGTGATTGCCGCGGACGAAGGAATCATGCCCCAAACCGAAGAGCATCTCGCGATCCGAGCTGCTCGGTGTGCGGCGTGGCATTCCGGTCCTCACCAAGCGCGATCTCGTCGACGCCGAATGGCTCGGGATGGTGCGTACCGAGGTGGCAGAGCGGCTGTCCCGGAGCAGAGTACGCTGGCATGCGCCGCTCGCGGTTTCTGCGCTGAGCGGAGAGGGCCTGGACGAGCTGCGTACCGCCCTTGTCGCGATCGCGGCCGATCTCGCGGACCGACCCGTGGACGACTTGTTTCGACTGCCAATCGACCGCGTGTTTGCGCTCGCGGGCGCGGGAACGGTCGTGACCGGATCGACGTGGAGCGGAACCGTGAAGGCGGGCGCGACCCTGCGGCTGCTGCCCCTCGACCGCGAAGTGCGCGTGCGGTCTATCGAAGTTCACGGCGAGGAGACTGACCGCGCAGCTCCAGGGCGCCGTACTGCCCTCGCACTCGTGGGCGTTGCCAAGGAAGAGCTCGAGCGCGGCCATGTCGCCCTCACTGGCGCAGGATGGGCGCCCACCACCGCGCTCGACGTGGCGCTGGAGCTACTGCCCTCCGTCCGCAAGCCGCTCGCGGCGCGTACGCGCATTCGCGTTCACCTCGGCACGGCGGAGGTCCTGGCGCGTGTGGCGCAGGTTCGCTCGATCGCTCCCGGGGAAAGCGGAGTCGCGCGACTCCTGCTCGAACGTCCGGTCGTCGCGCGAGGACGCGATCGCTTCGTCATCCGGAGCTTTTCGCCCGTGACGACGATCGGGGGCGGCGTTGTGCTCGATCCGTTTCCGCCCCCGCGGCCCAGGGTATCGGAACGTGGCATGACTGCGGGACAACCGCCCAGCGAGCGGCTTGCGAGACTCGTTGAGGAAGCGGGGCTCGTAGGCGTGCGGATCGCGGACCTCCCGGTGCGTCTGGGCATTCTTCCCGCCGAAGTGCCCAGCACGATCGCTGCAGCAGGGAAGGGTGTGCTGCCGGTCGACGATATCCTGGTCGCGCGCCGCGCCGTGAGCGGAGAAGTCGAACGCCTTGGCAAGGCTGTCGCCGCACATCATGACGAGCATCCGCTCGATCCGGGATTGTCGTTGCAGTCGCTGCGCGCGGCAGTGAATGCACCCGCGCCAGTGCTCGATGTGCTAATCGAGCATGGGATGAAAAAGCAGGCATTCGAGCGCACCGAAGATGGCGCGGCGGTGCGGAAGCCGGGTTGGAAGGCCGCGCTGCGAGCCCGGGCCGGCGACGCCGGCGGCCGCCTGGCGCAGCGGCTTGCCGAGGCAAAGTGGCAGCTGCCGACGGTCGCCGAGTTGCAGAAGGAGCTCGGTGATCCAACGGTGCCCGCCTTGCTCGCGCATCTGGCGCGCGAGGGATCAGTCGAGCGGGTGGATCAGGAGCGATACGCCTTGAAACAGGCCCTGGACGATTTCCGCCGGGCGGTCGAAGACACGTTGCGCGAGCTCGGCGCCGCGACGCCGGCCCAGTTTCGGGACCGTCTGGGTTTGACTCGTAAGTACCTGATTCCGTTGCTCGAGTGGGCCGACCGGCGTGGCATCACGAGTCGCAAGGGAGATACCCGGGTTCTCCGTGCTTGACAGGGTGGAATGACCGTTCCTAGGTTTTCCCTGCAGCAGTGACTATCGCGCCCAGTACCTACAAGGAGAGCGGTCTAACGCATCTTTACGTCTGCCGAGGGGTGGGGGATGAAGCTGTATGCTTGGGCAGTGCTGGTGGGAGGGCTCGGTGGGGGGCTTCTCACGGCAGGGGTTGATGGCGTGCGGGGGCAAGCGGCGCCCGCTCCGCTGGTAGAGTTGAAACAGAATTATCCGAATCCTTTCAATCCCGCGACGACGATTCCGTTCATCTTGAGCGGCGATCTCTTTGCCAACGGTCACCGGCCGAAGGTTTCGCTCACCATTTACAACGTGCTCGCGCAGGTCGTCGCGGTCCCGATTCTCCAGGGCAGCGGCGAGAAGCTGACCAATCGCGAGCTGACCTGCACTCCCGTCGCAGGTGTCTGTTCCTTCACGGCGTACTGGAACGGCAACGTGCTAGACACCGACGTCGAGGCGGCCTCGGGCATCTACATCTACCAGCTGGTGGTCGACGGGCGAAGGTTTACGAAGAAGATGATCATTATGAAATAGGTCGCCGCCCTGTCATTTCGACATCTTTCCCCGGCACACCGATTGCCTAGGGGCAGGTCATGATCCAGCCAGACAGACTAACCGTAAAGGCCGCTGAAGCCCTTCAGCAGGCCGCTTCGCTTGCGCGCGCCCGCGGCAACCCCGTCGTCAACGACGCGCATCTCTTCTATGCCCTCCTACAGCAGGACGAGGGGATTGTCGTGCCCTTGCTGCAGAAGGCGGGGCTGAACGTCACGCAGCTCCAGGCCGAGACGGAGCGCGAGATCGGGCGGTTCCCCAAGCAATCCGGTGGCGTTGAGCCGACGCTGGCGCGGGAGCTGTCCCGGGTCCTGGACCGCGCCGATGAAGAAGCGAAATCGCTCGGTGACGCCTATGTCTCGACCGAGCATCTACTGCTCGCTCTCGTCGAGGAGAAGGGCACCACGGCCCGCCAACTGTTGTCGGCGACTGGCGTCAACCGCAAAGAGCTGCTTGCCGCACTCGAGGGGGTGCGCGGCGCGCATCGCGTCGTGGACCAGGAGCCCGAGAGCAAGATCCAGTCGTTACAGCGGTTCACCCGCGATCTCACCGAGCTCGCCCGCAAAGGCAAGCTCGACCCCGTCATCGGCCGTGACGAGGAGATTCGCCGAGTCATGCAGGTGCTGTCTCGGCGCACCAAGAACAACCCCGTGTTGATTGGCGAGCCGGGCGTCGGCAAGACGGCGATCGTCGAAGGCCTGGCGCAGCGCATCGTCAATGGCGACGTCCCAGACTCACTCAAGAACAAGCATCTGCTCGCGCTCGACATCGGCGCGCTGGTCGCGGGCACCAAGTACCGTGGCGAGTTCGAGGAGCGGCTCAAATCCGTTCTCAAGGAACTGACGTCGGCTGAAGGGAGATACATCGTCTTCATCGACGAGCTGCACACGCTGGTCGGTGCCGGCGGCGCCGAAGGCGCGGTCGATGCTTCCAACATGCTGAAGCCCGCACTCGCGCGCGGCGAGCTGCACGTCGTTGGCGCCACGACACTCGATGAGTACCGCAAGCATATCGAGAAGGACGCGGCTCTGGAGCGGCGCTTCCAGCAGGTGTACGTCGGCGAGCCGTCGGTCGAGGACACGATCGCGATCCTGCGTGGCTTGAAAGAGCGCTACGAGGTCCACCACGGCATCCGGATCACGGACAACGCGATCGTCGCGGCGGCGACGCTGTCGCACCGCTACATCACCGACCGCTTCCTGCCCGACAAGGCGATCGATCTGATCGACGAGGCGGCGGCCCGGCTGCGCATCGCGATCGATTCTCTGCCGCAGGAAATCGACGAAGTCGAGCGCAAGATCGTGCAGCTCGAGATCGAGCGGCAGGCACTGGCGAAGGAGAAGGACAAGGCGTCCAAGGAGCGTCGCGAGAAGATCGAGCAGGAGCTCGCCGGCCTGCGCGAGCGCTCCAACGCGATGAAAGCGCAGTGGCAGGCTGAGAAGGACGCGATTCAGAAGATCCAGGCGAAGAAGGCGGAGCTGGAGCAGCTGCGGACCGAAGCGGAGCAGGCGACGCGGTGCGGGGATCTTCAGAAAGCGGCGGAGATCAGCTACGGGCGCGTGCCCGCTGCGGAAAAGGAAATCCAGACGCTCGAGAAGCGCCTCGCGGAGATCCAGAAGAAGGGCAAGTACCTGAAGGAAGAAGTCGACGCCGAGGACATTGCGGAAATCGTGTCCAAGTGGACGGGCATCCCCGTTTCCAAGATGCTCGAGTCGGAGAAGGAACGGCTGCTCAAGCTCGAAGACGAGTTGGGCCGCCGCGTCATCGGCCAGCGTGAAGCGCTGGCCGCGGTGTCGAACGCCGTGCGCCGAGCGCGCGCGGGGTTGCAGGATCCCAATCGTCCGACCGGGTCGTTCATCTTCCTTGGGCCAACCGGTGTGGGGAAGACCGAGACCGCCAAGGCGCTCGCGGAGTTCCTGTTCGACGACGAGCGTGCGCTCGTGCGGATCGACATGTCGGAGTACATGGAGAAGCATGCCGTCGCGCGGTTGATCGGCGCGCCGCCGGGGTACGTCGGGTACGAGGAGGGCGGCCAGCTCACCGAGGCGATTCGCCGTCGCCCATACTCGGTTGTGTTGTTCGATGAAATCGAGAAAGCGCATCCCGATGTCTTCAACGTCTTGCTCCAGATTCTGGACGACGGCCGCCTGACGGATTCGCAAGGTCGCACCGTCGATTTCCGCAATACCGTGCTCATCATGACGTCGAACATCGGCTCGCAGTATCTGATCGAGGCGGGGACGAGTGGCGTTGCCTGGGAGCAGGCGGAGACGAAGGTGACCGAGCTGTTGCGGCAGGCGTTCAAGCCGGAGTTTCTGAACCGGGTGGATGACATCATCATCTTCCGGCCGCTGACGCACGACGACATTGAGCGCATCGTCGACATTCAGATCAAGCGGGTGGAGCGGTTGCTCGCCGATCGGAAGATCAGGATCGAAGTCACACCTGCGGCGAAGCAGCTGCTCGTCGCCGAGGGCTACGATCCGGTGTACGGTGCTCGTCCGCTCAAGCGCGCGATCCAGCGGCTCTTGCAGAATCCTCTGGCGGTAGCGGTGCTCGAGGGGCAATACGCGGAGGGCGACCGGGTCAAGGTCGACCGGGCCAAGGACGGCAATTCGCTGAGCTTCGAAAAGGCACGCGAGCCTGTGCGTGCTTAAAGGTATGGCGGCCGCGCTCGAACAAGCGCGGCGCGCCGCTGCCATCGACGAAGTCCCCATTGGCGCGGTCGTGACGCGCGGCGACGAGATCGTCGCCGAGGCGCACAACGAGACCGTCGCCCGCAGGAATCCCACATATCACGCCGAGTTTCTGGCCATCGAGCGGGCGCTCGAGGCGCTGCAGACCGATCGGCTGACTGACTGTACGCTCTACGTCACGATCGAGCCGTGCGCGCAGTGCGCGGGGGCGATCGTGCTGGCGAAAGTGGGGAAGCTGGTTTTTGGCGCGTACGATGAGAAGGCGGGGATGTGCGGGTCTCTAGGCGATTTGGTGCGGCATCCGCGGCTGAATCACCGGGTGGAGGTCAAGGGTGGGGTCGAGGCTGAGGCAGGCGCGGCGCTGATGAAGGTTTTTTTCGCAGCTCGTCGCGCAGTACCGCGACAGCCTCGTTCATCTGATCGTCGTTGACATACGGTGCTGGCCCCAACCGTAGCACGCTTCCTCGATAGTCGGTCCAGATGTCTCGCGTCAGGAGTCTCGCTTGGACGAGCGCTGGGTTCTCGATTTCGATAGCGAAGAACCCGCCGATGTCGTGGAGATGAGGAATCATTCCATTCGCCAGAATCTGAATCTGATGCTGGCTTAATTCCCGCAAGTTGTCCGGCGTGAGCTTCTGCGCCCCAAAGAACTTGAACACCGCCGCCCCGCGATAATGGCTCGTGAAGTCGTACGTCGCCCCCGCAAATCGCGCCGGCCCAGGCCCGTACTCCGCTCGACCGGTCGGTGCCTTCGAAAGGTCCGCGAACTCACTGAACCATCCCGTGAAGACGGGCCTGAGCTCCGTGTCGGCGGGAAACCGCAAAAAGGCGTTGCCCGGGCCTAGTTGGCAGTACTTGTAACCGCCCCCCACGATGTACGCGCGCTGCAATCCTTCCTTCCTTAAGGAGAACGGCACGACGCTGAGCGCGTGATAGGCATCGACCAACAGCTCGGCTCCCACGCGCTCGCAGGCCTCAAGTGTCGCCCTGAGACTCGGGACGATGTGCGCGTTGGTGTACAGCACCGCGGAGACGAGCACCGCCGCCGTGCGATCGTCCACGACTCGCGCCAAGCGCTCGGCGAGCGTCGCGGCGGGCAAGGCAGCGACCTTCACCACTTCCACGCCTTCCTCTGCCAATCGGTCGAGCTGGCGACGGATGGTGTGAAACTCGCCGTCCGTCGTGACTAGCTTCGGGCGCTTACGAAGGTTCAGCGCCGATAGGAAACGGACGACCAGCTCGTGCGTATTCGGTGCAAGCGCGATGCGATCGGGGGAGTCATCGAGCAGCTGCGCGAATCCACGCCGTACCTCATTGGCCTTCTCGAATGCTTTATCCCACACGTCATCTACCAATTCCGCCGCATCGAGCCAGGCCTGCTGCTGCGCTTCAAACGCGACGTCAGGCCACGCCTGGTGAGAGTGGCCCGTGAGGAGAATTCGCTCTGTGACGCGAAAGCGCGTGTAATGCTTGGCGAGCTCTTCCGGATTGATCACAGCTCTGAACGGATCGCCCAGAGATCTGGGAACGCTGGTTGATTCAGCGTCTTCATTAAGTATTCCGCGCCCGCCGACCCGCCCGTTCCTGCCTTCGTGCCGATGGTGCGCTGCACCATCTTCACATGCCGATACCGCCACTCCATGAACCCCTCATCGAGGTCCACGAGCCGCTCGGTGATTTGCGCCACCGTCGGATTCTTGCGATAGACGTCGATGAGGATCCGCTGCACCTCCGGCGACGGCTCGACCGGCAACGTCACATCACGGCTGAGCAGGGCCGCCGGCACTTTGTAGCCGTTGGCGCCGAGGTAATGCAGGAATGCATCCCACAGCGTGGGCTGTGCAAACCGCGCCTCCACGCTCTTGCGGTGCGTACTGCCCTCTGGATACCGCTCGAACGACGGCCGGCCTTTTTTGCCGAGCACGAATTCGATCTCGCGAAACTGATGGGACTGAAAGCCGCTCCCCGACTCGAGCCGATCCCGAAACGTGAGAAAGTTGAGCGGCGTCATCGTCTCGAGCACGTCGATCTGCGCGACCAGCGTCTTCAGAATCGTCAGGATGCGCTTCAGCGTTGCGGCGCCGAGCGGGGTGTCGTTGGCGCGCAGCAGCTGCTGGAGATAATCGAGCTCGTGCAGCACTTCCTTGAACCACAGCTCATAGATCTGGTGGATGATGACGAACAAGGTCTCGTCATGCTCGAGTTCACCCGGCCGCGGGTGTTGGAGCGCGAGTAGCTTTTCGAGCTGCAGGTAACTCGCGTACGTGACCGCCATCAGGCAGGCCTCGGCCGGTACTGGTTCAGCGTTGCGTACGGATCGGGCCAGGGAAGGGTAAAGCCCTGCTCGTAGGCCGCGTGCCGCGTCCAGTACGGATCCCACAAGTGCGCCCGAGCCAGCACACAGAGATCCGCTCGACCCGCCTCGAGAATGGTGTTCACGTCCTGATACGACGAGATGTTGCCCACCGCCATCGTCGCGATTCCTACCTCGTGACGAATGCGATCAGCAAACGGCGTCTGAAATTGCCGGCCGTACTGCGGTTTTGCGTCCGCAACGGTCTGGCCGGCGGAGACGTCCGTGATGTCGCAGTCGTGCGCCTTGAGGAGACGGGCGACCTCGACTGAATCCGCCGGTTCCATTCCGCCCGGTGCCCAGTCGACCGCGGAGATGCGGACCGACATCGGCTTGTGATCGGGCCACACCGCACGCACGGCGTCGAAGACTTCGAGCGGAAATCGCATGCGGTTTTCGAGTGATCCGCCGTAGCTATCGGTGCGCTTGTTCGTCAGCGGGGAGATGAAGCTCGCGAGGAGATAGCCGTGCGCGAAGTGCAGCTCGAGCAGGTCGAACCCCGCCTCGTTCGCCATGTCCGCCGCACGGACGAAGTCTTCCTTCACTTCGTCCATGTCGGCGCGGCGCATTGCCTTTGGGACCTGGCTGTGCGGATGATAAGGAAGGGGCGACGCTGAGATGATCGGCCAGTTGCCGGACGGCAGCGGCTCGTCCATCCCCTCCCACATGCGCTGCGTCGAACCCTTGCGACCCGCATGACCGACCTGCATCGCGATCTTGGCGCCGCTGTTCGCGTGCACGAAGTCCACGATGCGCTTCCACGCGGCCACATGCTCGGGTCTGTACATCCCCGTACAGCCAGGCGAGATGCGTCCCTCCCGCGAAACATCCGTCATCTCGCTAAACACCAGACCAGCCCCACCTATCGCCCGACTGCCCAGGTGCACTAGATGCCAGTCATTCGGCATCCCGTCCTCGGCGACGTACTGGCACATCGGGGAGACGACGACGCGATTGGTCAGGACGAGATCGCGGAGGCGAAAGGGTGTGAACATCGGCGGGCGTGAGAGGTGAGAGGTGAGAGGTGAGCCTGACTGACGCGCTGCCTGGTGGGTATACCAGCGGTCAATCTCCTCAACGAATTTCGGATCGCGCACCTTGAGGTTGTCGTGCGTAATGCGCAGGCTGCGTGTCAGCAGATTGAAGGCGAACTGGAGGGGCTCGAGGTCCAGGTACCGCTCGGTGTCCTCGAACCACTGCAGGCTCACCTGCGCGGCGCGCTGGAGGCTCTCGACCGCGGGTCGGCGTTCGGCCTCATAGGTAGCGAGTGCCGCCGGTACGTCGCGCTCGCGGCGCAACGCCGTAGCAAGGGCGATCGCGTCTTCGATCGCGAGCTTCGTGCCCGAGCCCACAGAGAAGTGCGCCGTGTGCGCGGCGTCGCCCAGCAGCACGACGTTGCCGTGCGACCAGGAAGCATTCTTTATGGTGACGAAGTGACGCCAGCGCGAGCGATTCTTGAGCAGCCGATGACCCTCGAGCTCTTCCTTAAATAGCGCCTGACAAAAAGCGACCGTCTCGTCTTCACTTGCGCGATCGAGTCCGGCGCTGCGCCAGGTCTGCTCCGTCGCCTCGACGATGAACGTCGAATGGCCCGGCTCGTACTGGTACGCGTGGACGCGCCACAGTCCGTGCCGGTCGCGCTTGAAGTAGAAGGTGAAGGCAGGGAATGGACGGGTGGTGCCGAGCCAGACGAAGCGATTGGGCCGCTCGTCCATTGTCGGCTGAAAGTGTTCCGCGTATCGCTGGCGCACGGTGCTGTTGAATCCGTCGGCGCCGAGGACCAGGTCAGCATTGGCGTAGACGGCCGGGTCCGTGACGTCGGTCCCCACCTCGATGCACACGCCCAGTTCCTTGCAGCGCTTGGCCAGATTGGCGAGCAGCTTCTGTCTGGACAGTCCACTGAATCCATGACCGCCGGACCTGATGACGTGACCGCGGTAGTGAACGCTGATGTCGTCCCAATGAAAGAATTCGCCCGCTAAGGCGTTAAACGTCTCGGCATCCGCGGCCGCGAGGTTGTTCTGCGTGGCATCCGAGAAGACGACGCCGAATCCGAACGTGTCGTCCAGGCGGTTGCGTTCGAGAATCGTGATTTCGGAGCTCGGATCTGCCTTCTTCATCAGAATCCCGAAGTACAACGCCGCCGGCCCGCCTCCGATCGCGACGATTCTCACTTGACGAGCTGCCCCGCAATGATCAGCTGCTGGATCTCGGTCGTTCCTTCATAAATGCGCAGCGCTCGTACCGAGCGATACAGGCGATCCACGGCGTTGTCGGCGAGCACACCGCGGCCGCCGAGGATCTGGACCGCATCATCCACGATTCGCTGCGCCGCTTCGGTGGCGAACGCCTTCGCCATTGCGGCTTCGAGCGTCACACGCGGAGCGCCACGGTCCTTCTCCCACGCCGCGCGATACACGAGGAGGCGTGCCGCGCTCAAGTCCGTGGCCATGCGCGCGAGCTTCTGCTGGATCAGCTGAAAATCCGCGAGCGGCTTGCCGAACTGGCGTCGGGTCTTGGCGTGCGCCAGCGCGTCGGCGAGCGCGCGCGACGCCATGCCGCAGGCGGCGGCGCCGACGGTCGCGCGCAGGCGATCCAGCGTCGCAAGACCGAGTTTGAAACCCTCGCCATCCACATCGAGCCGGCAGTTTTTGGGTACTCGCGCAGCGTGAAAGGCGATCTCGCCAAGCGGATGCGGCGACGAAAGCACGAGCGCTCGCACGAATCGCAGTCCGGGTGTGTCCGCCGGTACCACGAAGCAACCGATGCCTTTGTCACGCTTCGCCGGATCGGTGGTCGCGAATACCGTGTAGAAATCGGCGAGCCCAGCGTTGGAAATGAATGTCTTGGTGCCCGTCAGCACGTAGGCATCGCCGGTGCGCACGGCCGTCGTGCCGATTGACGCGACGTCGGAGCCGGCGTCGGGTTCGGTCATCGCAAATGACGCCATCGCGCGTCCCTGAATTGCCGGGTCGAGCCAGCGTTTGCGAACACCGTCGTTCTCGGTCAACAACATCGGCACGACGCCAAGGGCTTGGAGGGCGAAAACCGCGTCGGCGAGCGGCGACGTCGCGCCGAGCGCCTCGCGGATGATGCAGCAGGCGCGCCAGTCCTGGTCGCGGATCGGCGCGAACCACCCCGCGGCGCCCAATTTCCCGAGCAGCTCGCGCGCCTGTTGCCGGGCGGCTGCGTCGTCCGCCGGCTCAGGCAATGGAGCAAGCACCCGCGTCGCGTACTCGGCTATCCGCTCCGCCAGCGCGACGTGCCGGTCATCGAGAAACGCGCGGACCGCGCCGGTGTCGACGATCACGTGAATTTCGGCTCGCGCTTGGCGCGAAACGCCGTGTGCGCCTCGCGGAAGTTCGAATCCTGCATGAGCCGCGCCTGCACCTCGGCCTCGTACGCGAGCGCGGCCTCGAGATCGAGCGACGCCTCCGCTTCGAGTGCCTGCTTGGTCACGCCCAGCGCCACCGACGGCCCACGCGCCAACTGCTCGGCGACGGCGCGCGCTGCTGGCAGTACCTGCGCTTGCGGGACGACGCGGTTGTACAGGCCAATCTCCCAGGCCCGCTTCGCGTCTACGAAGTCCCCCGTCAACAACATCTCGGCAGCGTGTCCCGCGCCCACGAGGCGCGGCAGCAGCCACGCCGCTCCCATGTCCGCACCGGATAGTCCGACCTTGGTGAACAGGAACGCGATCTTTGCGGATTCCGCTGCGATGCGGATATCGCACGCCGCGGCGATCACCGCGCCCGCCCCGGCCACCGTGCCGTTCAACGCACCAACGATAGGCCGGCGGCAGCGACGCATCGCGAGAATCAGATCGCAGGTGAGGCGCGTGAAGTCGTGCAGCGCCTTGAGATCGCGGCCGAGCAAAGCGCCGATGATGTCTTCGACATCGCCGCCAGAGCAAAACGCCCGGCCCGCTCCCGTGATGACGATCGCTCGCACGCCCGGCTCGGTGTCGAGCCTCATGAACGTGTCGCGGAGATCTTTGTATGTCTCGAACGTCAGAGCGTTGAGGCGTTCAGGGCGATTGAGCGTGATCGTGGCGACCGATGTGTTGGTATCGAGTGCATAGAGAAACGAGCTCATAGGATCGCCACCGCCTCGATCTCGACCAGCGCTTTGGAATCCACCAGCGACTTTACTTCGACGAGGGCCATTGCCGGATAATGGCGGCCCATGTGTTTGCGGTGGACCTCGCCCAGGGGAGTGAGATTCGCGAGATAGGCGGGACGGTCTGTGACGTACACGACCATGCGGCCGATGTCTTCAGGTTTGCCGCCTGCGGCGCGCACGACTTGAATGACCCGCCCCAGCGCGCCATTCCACTGCATGACGAAGTCGCCGACCGGCACGATTTGCCCGGCAACAAACAGCATGCGGCCGCCCTTTGGGCCCAGCATGCCGTGATTCCAGCCGCTGGGTCGAGCGCCAAATGCTTCGGGGTTGATGATCTCGAATGCCATAGTCCTCAGCCGTCGATCGTGACGGCGGTGCCGTTGGGACGTTCACCGGTGAAATCGCACAACGCGAGCACCGTGTGCGCGACCTGGTCGGGCGTGATGAGTCGTTGCTGTGACGAAGACGCGAGCATCGCGGCGAGCGCCGCATCGGGCGATTTCCCGGTCTTTAGGGCGACGCGAGCAACCGATTCCTTGGTCATCTCCGTATCCACGAAACCGGGACAGACGGCGTTACACGTGACGCCTGTGCTCTCGAGCTCGGCCGCGACGCTGCGCGTGAAGCCAATCACCGCATGTTTCGCGGCCGCGTAGGCGGCGATATAGCGCGCGCCAACGAGGCCCGCCACCGATGCGACGTTCACGATTGATCCGCGTTTGCGTTCGAGCATGCCTGCGACGAACGCTTGCGTGCAGAGGAACGTCCCGGTGGCGTTGACGGCGAAGACCCGCTGCCAATCCTCGAGCGTGATTTTCTGCAGCGGGGCGCTGTGCGCCATGCCGGCATTGTTGATGAGGATATCGATAGCGGCCCCCTGGCGGGAGGCGGCGCTCGCCAGCGCGTGCACGCTGGAGGGATCGGTGACGTCGCAGCGCACGGCGCGCGCCTTCCCGCCGCTGCGTTCGATCGACTCGGCCACAGCCTTGACGCTGTCGAGATTGCGTGCGGCGACCACGATGGCCGCGCCTTCCGCGGCCAGCTGGCGCGCGGTCGCGGCGCCCGCGCGCCGCCGGCCGCCGCGGCTGACGGCCGCGCTCACCGGCGGCGGGCGCGGCGCCGGGCCCGCGTCCCCCCCCCACCAGCCCGCGGCG
>Ga0099794_10000287_pt1 | contig 17367 bp, 42 predicted proteins | sample Rivendell_Oct201_10_FD_77320 | JGI IMG/M metagenome (GOLD analysis project Ga0099794, IMG submission 77320) | Vadose zone soil microbial communities from the Eel River Critical Zone Observatory, Northern California, USA -... | ecosystem: Host-associated > Plants > Roots > Rhizosphere > Soil ... | reverse complement strand
TCGCCGCGAACACCACGGTGACGGCGGCGTCCGGCACCACGCTGGAAATCGGGGAGCGCGAGTACACGTTCAGGCGCGTACTCGACGCCCGTGGTCTCGGTGACCCGCGTGATCCCGGTGACGGTGACCACATCCTGTCTTTCCCCGCGTTCATGCGGAAGATGGGCGAGGCGTGGCCGCTGCGCAATGTCCGCCGCGCTGCCGTCATCGGCGATGGCAGGTCCGCGCTGTGCGCGGCCGAATCCCTGCTGGGGATCGTGCCGGGCGTCAGCCACCTGGATTACGTTGACCAGGTGGACCTGTACGCACCGCGACTGCCCGTCTCCTATCAGGAATGGCGGGAGCAGGAGCGGGTCCGGTACCTGGGGCTCGCCCGTCAGCTCGGCAAGCGGCTGACCGTGTTCAGGCAGAGCGCTGACGCTGTTCCCGCGATGGATTCGGTGCTGGTCGGCGGGATCTCCTATGATCTCGCCGTCCAGGCCACCGGGTTCCGGGTGCCGCGTCTCGGTGACGACTCGTTCGGCATCATGAACGGATCGCTAGCCCGGAAGGCGGACTTCGGCGAGTCCTACCAGATCGGGCCTGTCGCCAGCCTGTCGTTCAGCGATGCCGAGATCGCGTCGGGCATCGCCGATCAGTCCGACAACACGGCGGCCATGTTCCGGTATGCCAACCGGACGGCTGCCCTGGCAGCACAACTGGATTGACAGAGAATGTCAGTCATCTTGTGCAGATACGTACACGCTTTACGTGCGAATCTGCACAAGGTAATTCACATTCCCCAAGTGAAAGGAAACGACCATGAGAAACCCCGTGCGCTATCGCGCGAGGAACGTCATGAAAGAGACGATCCCGGGCATCCTGTCGCAGCCCGTGAGGCTGCGCACCTGGGACGTCAAGCTGGGCAGGTTCACGTTCAGCGTGTTCCTGTATGACAGGATGCCACCTATTCCGGAAGCATTCCGGGATAACGAGGATTACTTCACGCGGATTCAGAAGAGCCTGAAGGAATCAGCGGAACGCCTGAGTGAAAGCAAGGAAGTGTGAGTCATAGGCTGACGGTCTTGTACCGTCAGTCGTTAATTCACATTCCCAAGCGAACAAGAAAGGAAACCAAACCAATGAGCACGTATTTCGACGGCGACAGCTACATCGACTCTGATGTTGTGGTCTCTCGCATCGCCGACCTGGAAAGTGAGCTGGAAGACGAGCAGCTATTCCAGGTCATCTCCGTCGCGAGCGGCGATTCTCTCGGCAACTTCGATTCCGAGGAGGACGCCGAGCAGTTCATCGCGGACGAGGATTACGTCCGCGAGCGGGTGCGGATATCCGAGTCCGACTCCGAGGTGGATCAAGACGAGCTGTCCGAACTCCGTCAGTTCAGCGAGGAGGGTGAATCCGAGTTCGGCTACAGTACCTGGAAGTCAGGCATCCGCCTGACCCGGGCCGACATCATCAACGAGGATTTCGCCCGTGACCGGGCCGAGGACCAGGGTGTCTCGTGGTCTTCGGAGCTGGACGGCTACATCAACTGGAAGGAGTACGCGGAAGACCTGACCGACGGCGAAAAGTACGCCACCCTGAACGGGGATCAGTACTACAATCTGTGATTGACTCGCTTTATGAGTCAATTACCGAAGGTGATTCGGTAGTATTTGTCTTTCTTGCTGGAATCCCACCAGCACCACCAGTCACACCGTATAGCGAGTGCAGTTCGCAGGGTGCCAATCCGGATGGATTGGCACCTGACAATCTGCATTCCGCAGAGAACGAGAAGGAAACGACCAAACATGAAAGGGTGATTATCATCTGCATCATGACCGTGAGAGAAGGTCAGCGCACCGCCACCATCGCCCAGGCGATGGCGCACAACGTGTCTACCGTCGAACGTGACATGGACATGTTCGAGCCGCTGGTCAAGGCCAGGGGCGAGCAGGACAAGCTGGTGGCGCTCAACCGCGCCCACGAGAACCTGAAGAGGGCGTACGCGGACCTCCTGGAACTGTTCGGCGAGCTGGTGGCCGAAGAGGTCATGGACCCGGAGGGCCACGTCCACGAGGTTGTGGGCAGCGAGCGCACGTTCACCGAGGAGGCGAAGCGGGACGCTGAGCTAGCTCGCAAGTTCGAAACGCGCTAGACGCATTCCTTACGAGCCACAGGGTGCCGGGCTTCTAGTCCCGGCACCCGCTAGTCCGCAAGACATGCGGTAACAGTGAAAGGAAACAAGCCAATGAAGAAGAACACCGTCACCACGGTCACGCTCATCCTGAGCAAGGACAGCATTCTCGCCCTGGCCAGGTCGCAGGACCCGGAGTGGGCGAAAGTGGCAGATGGGTTCGAGCTGAGAAACGTCAGCTCGGACGTGCAAGTCGGCCCCGGGCTCACCCTGACTTTCAGGCGCACCGAGGATACCGACACCGCCGTGGTGTCCGCGGTACCCGAAGCCAGGTGGCTGCCGAACTTCTATCAGACGTATAGCGCCGGTCAGGAACTTCTCGAACGCGCCTCGTTCGTCGCCATGCCGCCCGAAGACAGGATCAGGGTGGTGGATGAGCTGCTGCAGGACTGGCATGACGCGGGTGAGGAGCAGACGGTCACCGCGTTCGCCGCCACGTGGTACCGGAACAGCAGGTACTTCAAGAACGCCTACCCTGGCGCGTAAGTGCGGGTCATGGGATGCAGGGTTCATCCATTGGTGGATCTTCGATCCACCATATCGGTGATATTCGAGTTCTGAATATCACCAATCTGCATCCTTTAATCCGCATTCGCGGAGGGTGAATACGAAAGGAAACGAGCCATTGATCCGCTTTCTGGATCAATGGTTCATTGACCGAAGGGAAATGACCAATATGAAATACGACCACCCGGAGATCATCGACCCGGCGCTTGAGGTAATCAAGAAGACGGACCCTGATCTCTACGCCGCGATGGTGGCCAGTGACTGGCACGTGCACATGGTCACCGAGCTGGTCCAGGATGACATGCGCCTGGACGACGGCGAGGGCGGCGAGCTAGACGTGCTCCGGGACAACCCGGACGCGGAGGCCATGACCGACATGGTGCTGTCCGGTAAGCCCACGGACATCTACCTGCCCAGACTGCGGGACCACGTGAGTGACTACCAGGCCCCGCTGGAGCACATCGTCGCCACCGACCTGGTGCACGAGTTCAAGCACCACCACGGTTACTACGAGAGGGACGCCTACCTGGCGAGCGGCGTGTTCGCCGCGAAGCTGGGCGACGCGAAGCTAGAACGGAACTCGGAACTGGGATTCATGCAGTCCGTGTTCCAGGGACAGTAACCCTGCCCGGGGGCATCCTTGCTAAAAGGGTGCCCCTCGCTGGATTACCGTACCGAAGAAAGAACAGAGAAAGGAAACAAACCATGAAGCAAGACAAGCGGAACACGCGGATCGCTGAGCTGATGAGCGAGTCCGACTCGAATTCGGGTAACTATGAGCTGATCAGGCTCATCCGGTCTTCAGAAAGGAAGACAACGCGGCGGGTCAGCCCGTCGCTGTGGATGAAGCGGTTCCCGCTGGTGTGGTGGTACTGATGGACATCAGCCACTTGCCTCCTGATCTCCGCGAGGGAATCGAGAACTACGAGGCGGACATCGCATCAGGCGAACTCACGTTCGACCGGGAGTTCGCGCACAAGCCCGGCGACATGCCCGACCTGGAGTTTGTGACATTTGGAACAAATGTCACGGACCTTTCGAGGCGGAGCCTCGAATGGATGGAGTTCTTCGCGTCCAGGCTCCCGGACATGGACATCGGGCACTGAGGTTCTTTTATCCTGCAAGGATTCGTCCTTGCAGGGTGATGGAAATTCAGAAGGTTTTCGCGATAGCACCTTGAGTGAGGGTACATTATGCCGTTTACCAGACGTGCTGTGCCTGCACTCGGAAGATACCAATTAAATGGTATCAGGAAAGTGAAGAGGAGGAGAAAGGAAACGACCGAAATGGCTGAAGAGGGGATTATCTCCCTGAGCGAGCTGGAGAAGGCCATCCGGGCTGACTTCGAGGAGATCAAAGCTCGTGATGAGAAAAAGGAGAAGATAGAGTGTGTTATCTTCTTCATCTGCTTTTTCATCGGCGGCCTGTTCATGGTGCTCCGGGTGCTGGTTGACCTGGCCCCGTGGATCGTCGCGTTCCCGTCCGGTAAGGTGCTGGTGTTCCGGTACTTCAACCTGGGCGGGTTGTGACCTGACCTGATGCTGGTCATAGGGTGACGGGGTTATTGACTCGCTTTCTGAGTCAATGACCGCAAGGTTTTAATCCCGTCACCTGTTAATCAGCGTCAATGCTGATCAGGTGAAAGGAAAGGAAGCAAACCGTGAAATATACAGTGCGCAGGTCTATCGTGGACGTGCTCGGGTATATATGGATGCCCAATGTGCCCGCTGCCATGACGCTGACGCTCAGCGACTACGACGTGGGCAACGCGAAGGACGAGGAGGGCAAGATCACCCGCGACAGCGTACACGACTGGCTGAACAGGAATGCGGGTGACTTCTCCGTTATCACCGACTTCTCCGCCTCTCTTGAGGACGGGGACGAGACGGTGAACATTGGCTGGGAAAGCGTGGAAGCCGAGCAGGATTTTGCTAGCCTGGTGCTGGGCGATGACTACTAACACTGGTCATAGAATGGCGGTCTCGCACCGCCATTCGTTAATCAGCGTTAGCTGATAGTGAATGAAAGGAAACAAAGACCATGACCGAGAACCTGAAAAAGAGGGAAGCACGGGAAGCCGCGGAGCGGCTCCGCGAGATGCTCAGCCCCGGTGACACCGTGTACACCACGGTCACTCACGTCAGCCCGTCCGGGATGACGCGGTGGATACGGGTGTTCGTCATGCGGGACAACGCTCCCGTTGACGTCTCCTGGCTCGCCGCCCGGGTGCTGGGATGGCGGGTGAACACCCGCAACCACGGGGGCGTGGAAACAGGCGGGGCGGGGATGGATATGGGTTTCCATCTCGTTTACAGCCTATCCCGGGTACTGTTCCGGGACCGGTTCGGGTGCATCATGTCCGATGATGTGCAATGCCCTGCCAACGATCACGTGAATGCCCGGGACTGGGGCAGGATGGAAGGCCAGCATTCAGACAGCGGATACGCGCTGAACCAGCGCTGGCTGTAACTATGACCGAAGAGGAGTTCGTGACATCTGTTTCAGATGTCACGGACCTTTCGGGGCTATGCCCCGAATGGCTAGACCTGATCCGCTGGGAAGGTGACGGCGGATACGTGAACACACGAGAGGAGAATGACCATGAAATACAGATCGATCGTGTTCCTCGATCATGAGGAAACCGATCACGACGACGGCCTGATCACCGATGAGGCGCTGCGCATCCTGCACCACAAGAGCAGGGACCCGGAGACGGAGGATTACTCGTCCGTGCTCTGGGAGATGCCCACCGCCGAGTCGGTCCAGGAGGCGCTGGACTACCTGCTCCAGTGGGATTACGAGCCGGAGTCGATGGAAGTGTACGACCACTCCCCCGCTGGTTTCCGGGATGAGACGGAGCGGGTGGAACGGGACGGCCGGGTGTTCGAGATGTCCTACAACGTGGGACTATCCTACATCGGGCTCTGCGAGCTGATCGAGGAGGAGGAGAATGGACAGGGATGACGCGCTGAACAAGGCGCTGAGCAGGATCGAGAACGCGGTACCGGAGACGATGCGCAGTGACGAAGTATGGCTAGCGCTCGAACAGCTGTACGACACGGCCTTCCGGGACGGGCGGAACTACTAGGGAACAACCGTGACAGTCTGAGCGTTCAGACTGATACACTCTCACCTGAGAGGAAAGGAAGTATGGAAACGACCGTTCAAGGTTCGCAGAGCGAACATCGAAGGGATCGTGATCTCCGATCACGAACTAGCTTTACCGTACCAGCCGCGTACCGCAAGATGCCTCTCGATGAGGCACGGAAGTTCAGCGGCCAGATCTGGTGGACCGACGACGTGCAGCTCGACGTGATGACCGCCGCCCTGGCCGCCACCCACACGCTGCGCTCTTTTAACACGATCTTCCGCCTGCTCGTCAAGAGCAGGGACAAGCGGACCGGGAAGACCACCGCGTCCGACCTGGCCGAGATCCTCGGCTTCAACGGGTGGCGGTCCACCACGGCCACCTCCTACGCGCTGAAGGCCAAGTTCAACGAGGCCGAACCGCCGCTGATCATCTGCGAGGAGATCCAGAAGCGGTTCGGCACCAACGGCCTGAGCGGCAGCAAGGACCCGCTCGCCTCGTTCCTGCTTGACGGGTACCGGCGGACGGCCACCACCCCCCTTGCCGTCGACCGCACTTCCGTTGACGTCCCCGCGTACTGCGCGGCGTTCCTCAACGGCAGGGGCGTTGCCGTCCACGACGACATCGCCGACAGGTGCATCATCTTCCAGGCCAGAAGGAAGCCACCCGGAATCACGATGCCCCGCAACTCGCTGGACACCGACACCTGGGCCGAAGGGGCGCGTCTGCGGGACGCGCTGCATGCCTACGTCAAGTCGCTGGAACCGGTGATCGCGATGCTGCAGCGCAAGTGGCGTCCGCCGCACCCGCTGTTCACCGACCGGCTGGACCAGATCTGGCGGCCCGTCTACCTGATCGCGGCTGCCTCCGACATCTACGAGAACGTCCTGTGGGAGGAGGCGAAGGCCGAGGCTCTTGTCAACGGCACTCCCGAACCTCCCCGGCCAGTCTGCGACTGGGGCGAGAGAGTGATGTCCGGGTTCCGCCTGATGGCGCTCGACAACTCCGATATCCCGCCGCTGCTCAACGAGCAGATCGCACTGCGCGATGCGGCCCGGTGGTTCCGTTCGGGTGGAGGATGGAAGGATAATCTCGGCCGCAGGTTCGGCTTCGCCGCCGATCTCAAGGAATGGCTGGTGGCAGAATCAGGCGAGCCGCTGTGGTCCGAGCTGACCGAACGGGCGATGGAGCGCCTGTTCACCAGCGCTCTGGGCGAGACTGTCGTCCTGACCCGTGGTGATGAATCAGGGAAGAGGCGAGCCCGTGGATGGGCCGCTGCCCCCGTCATCGAAGGGTGGGATGAGCTGGAGCGCAGCTTCCTGCCCAAGCTCCCCGCCGAGGAGGAGGAGACGAGCATCTTCGACGATCTTCCCGCGGAGGAAAAGATAGCCGCGGACGAACAAGTAATCGAAGAGGCCGACCACAGTGGGGACAGCACGGACGGCACTTTTTCTGGTCATCCTCTGCACGATGAGAGTAAAGATGAGCCAGTGCTGTCACTAGTTGACCCGCCATGCAACGATGATCAGAGTGAAGCAACGGCTACGCCGCGTAAGCGCAGGAGGGCGCAGACTGCGGCTGGGCAGGGTGACGACAAGTTCCGGATCGAGAAACTGAAGGAGAAGTAATGGACCGGGAGATGAAGAACGACATCTTTTCCTTCCCGCCGCCACCCGGCGCTGGGCTCGGCTCGGGGGTCCGCCCAGGCCCCCTGAGGGACCTGGGGGTAAGTTAGCGCCTGGGCGGAATTCGGACTATATCCAGCCTGTCACGCTCAAGATAATCAGCGGCATTCCGGAGAAGGTCTGCGTTGTCACGAAACATGCCAAGCCCTGTATTGCACTGAGGGCAAAGGTGCCCCCGGAAGCACTTTGTGCACATCCTCTTATCTTTGTGACAAGCATGGTCGTGATCACGTACCAGACTTACCCGCTTATCGCATATCTCGCATGCGTACTTTACATGATCAGCACATGCCATCGTGTTCTTGGAGACTATCGGATTGATGCAACCATATACGTAACAACAAAGTTTCACAACGTCTCCCGACGTGGCCGCCTTGACTATTCCAGAGTAGCGGTTCTTATCGCCGAACGCAAGCTGTAAGAGATAGACGAAAGGAAAAGACATGAACAGGTGCGTCTTCTACTACGAGGGCGACTACCCGACGGACATCCCCGCGGAGAACAAGTACGACGGGCTCAGGTACACCGTCTGCGGCCAGGATGCCCCGTTCCTGGTGAACGGCAGCAGCTACTGCGCGGAGCACGTCAAGAAGGCCCTGGGCCGCACCACGCTCAAGGTGGGGCGTCACCTCCAGGGAAAGGAAACGACATAAATGGACACGGGAAACCAGGACGGGTTCTGCCGCGACTGCGGCGAGCCCGTCTGGACGCTGAAGAACGAGTTCTAGGAGGCAAGATGAGCAAGAAGGATTACGCGATCCTGGCTGCCGCACTCAAGGTGGCCCTGGACGCGACAGAAGGGACCCCCGAGCACGAGGGAGTGGTCAAGGCCGTCTACGCGGTCAGCAACGTGCTCGGCGAGGACAACCCCCGTTTCGACGGGCACCGGTTCCTGCGAGCGGCCGGGCTGACCGACGAGGAGAGGCACGCTTAGCCGCCCAAGCGGGGGAGTGCAGATAGATGTTGTAGTTTTTCCTTGAAAGTTCACGCATCGAAGGCTCACGCATCGATGCATACTACCCCACTATCCCACTCCCGTAGCACATGCCACCAAATCAAGCAAAAGGAAACGATCATGACCGATCTCGCATGGTACGACTACCTGCAGGAGCAGGAAGAATACAACCCGTTCTCGGCGGATGAGCTGCCGAGGCAGGTTCTGGAAGCATATGATGACAACCAAGACTGGGAGGAGGCGGCATGAGGCAGATACTGGTCCTGATGCCCGAAGGGAAACCCGGGGAGCCCGACTGGGGCATGTACGGGACGCCGCTCGTCGTGCTGCCCGAGGGTACCAGGTCCCTGGACATCCTGGCCCACTGGACGGTCACCGACGGGGACGGGGCATTCCGGGGCGGCACGGAGAACATGAAGATTACCCTGGAGGAGGCGGCATGAGCGACGATCTCTACTACGGGCCGCCCGACGCGGATCGCCACTGCGCCCGTCAGTACAAGAAGGCCGGGTACCGGTGCCCGAACCACATCGACTTCTACGTCAAGATCCCCGACGGCAGGGACGGTGACTGGCGGAAAGCCTGGGCATCGTGCGCCGAGCACCTGCCTGTCGTCATCTGGCAGATGCAGGAAGCCTACGGCGGGGAAGCCCGGTACGACGGGGACTACCTGCTCCGCGCGAACGTGATCGCATGAACACGGAAAACGAGAGGAAAATGACATGGTAAACAAGGGACGGGTCGGGCTGCTGGTGGCGGCACTGCGCTCCGGGCTGTACGAGAAGGGCAGGCGCAAGCTGCACCGGGTGGAAGAGGTGGACGGCACGGAGAAGCACACCTGGTGCTGCCTGGGCGTCGGGTCGGACGTGGCGCTGAGGTTCGGCCTGGAAGGCGTGGAACGCCGCATGTCGCCGTGGACCCAATCGGAGATGTTCAACGGCAACGACTCCTACATGTGCCGGGAAGTGATGGACTGGTACGGCTTCGAGAAGGGCAGCCCGTGGCTGAGAACCCGCGCGGGAGCCGAGGACGGCGATGCGGCCGAGCTGAACGACGGCGGCGAGATCGTCGACCGGGGCAGCGAGGACGAGTACGTCACCGAGCTGGACTTCGCCACCATCGCGCAGTATTTCGAGGACACTTACCTGAGATGAGGGCGGAGCATATCCCGCGCGGCTGCATCTGCAAATGGGGATGCAACGTGAAAGACGACGGGTGGGCCTTGCGAGAGGCTCACCCGCGGTGCGCTATTCATCCCGGAGGGGTGAATAGTCAGAGCGAAGCGATGCCGGTGCATAAGAAAGGAGATGATAATGGACGGCAAGATCACGATCAGCGTCACCACGGAACAGCTGAAATGGCTGCTGGAAGGGATGATCATCCTGGTCTTCTCGGGCAAGCACATGGGGATGAAAGACCTGACCAAGGAAGAGAAGGCGACAGTCCAGCAGCTAGCCGAGAGACTGGACAGGCTATACGAGGAGGTAAAATGGTGATCCTGTGCAAGAATCCGTGGACGGAGGTAAGCCTGACGAAGAAAGGACTTGACTTCACCCTGCGTCCCCTGGACCGCTACTTTGACGTGCTGCTCGCCGTCCAGGTGTACCGTAAGTTCGCGTTCGTCCAGGCTGGTAGGCATATCTGGTGGCTGTGGAAAGGATAAAGAGATGAGGATGTGGTACGGGGGAAACGGCAGGGACAAATACTACTGTTCCCCGTGCGATCACGTCGCCAAGGCGAAAACCACCCCGTCCTGCCCGTTGTGCGGTGAGGCGATGACGTTCATGACGGACGTCTGGCGGCCGGGAAGGAAAGGAAGGAAAACACGGCTGTGGGACAAGAGGGTCCCGCAGCACCGAATGGACGCGGCCAGGCTGACGTCATCCCCGCAGCGCTACCGGGTGCGACGCTGGACAAGGAACAGCGGCGTCACCGAGGAATGGGTGCGGTCAAGAACGGAAAAAAATGACTGACTGGACGACCGCCTGGCAGCTCCGGGACCTGGGCGTGATAACCGACCCGGGCGGGAACCCGCGGGAAGAGCTGGACGAGTTCGAGCTGGGCGAGCGGGTGCGCGACAGCTACATCAGCGAGGGGTGGGCGAACCTGTTCGGCGGCGAGGATAAGGTCTGGAGCTACATGGAGCTAATGTTCGGGCTGGTCTGCAAGGTGACCGCCTGGCGGGGGGTACCGTTCCCGGAACGGTGGGATATCCAGGATGTCGCCACCCAGATGGACAAGATGAGAGCGGAGAAATGAGAAAAGTAAGACTGCCCCGCAGGTGCCCTGAAGGGGGCTGGTGCAGGTCCGGGATAGTTGTCTGGGTGACCCCGGGCAGCAACGGGCGGAAGAAGAAGTTCGAGGTGGGGAAAGTGTGCGTTAAGTGCAAGAGGGAGATGTGAGCAGGTGATCCACACGATGCTCATGGTCGCCGCCCTGCTGGTGTACTGGCAGTGGATGGGAGACCTGGCCAGGTACCTGGAGTGGAAGAACGGAGATGAAAATGAGCGAGCGTGAGCCTTTCCTGGAGGAAGCGCTAGACCTTATGTACGAGAAGGCGGAAAAGGAAAACGCGATCCCGTGGAATGATGCCTGGCGGGACGACTGGGATTCGCCCGAGGATTCCGTCTACGACCTGGAGGAGGAAGGAGAATGACCTCGTTCACCGAGACGTTCACCAGGATCAGGTGCAACGCCTGCGCTGTCGTCTACCATGGCCGCAGCTCGGACGTCAAGACGCTGCGCAGGGCGGCCAGGGCGGAAGGCTGGACGGCGGGACGGGCACCGAGGTCGAAGACGATACCGAGGTTCTACGACGCCTGCCCGGATCACATGGTGCCGCAGAGCTACATCAGGATATGAGCGAGATGACGCCGTACCGCAGGGGGTTCACCGCGGGTAAGGACCTGGCTGACAGGGTACTGGACCTGAAGCTGCACACCGAGCGATGGCAAGCGTACCCGCATGCCGTCCCGGATGTGATCCCGCTGGACGAGGAGGCACGGCGGGGGTGGCTGCGCGGGTACGCCAACGGCATCACGTCGGTGACCGACGACTGGCCGGAGAAAGGATCGCCCCTGTGGCCTGACGGAGGGTGAACTTGCGCTCACCCCAGACCCTTGGAAGTCCGTCCCGGGGACATTCGCTTGCGAATGTCACAAACTTAGCGTACAATCTGAATCGACGAAAGAAGAGAGATGGACTACACCGAGGAAGAGATCAGGGCCGCCTGCAGCGTATGGGCGAGCAACGCCGCCTCCATGTCCGACGTGATCATGAAAAGGCTGAAAGAAAACCGGAAGAACGCGAAAACCATCACCGAGATGAACATGCCGTCCAGCATGACCGTCCACCTGGTCAGTGATCACGGGTACAACGCGGCCACCATACCGTCCTGGGAGGTCCACCACAAGCACGGGATAGTCCACCTGCGCGGCCAGTTCGCCGAGGGCAAAGAGCACTGCCATCCGGAAGCATGACGAGAGGACATGAAAATGAAGCAGATGCAGAAGAAGACCCGCAAGAACCACGATGAGCAGCCCGAGGCCGAGGTGAAAGACGTCCAGAACGAGCAGCTAGCCGAGGACACCGAGGATCTTCTCCTTGAGATCGAGTGCTGCCTGGCCGAGGCCGAGGCGGACAACCTGGACGAAAAGAAGGCCGCCAAGGCGGAATGGGACGAGATCGGCCGCCAGTACGATGACGACCTGATCGATTACGGCGAGGCTGAGTACCAGCGCGTCGTGTGGGCACAGAAGTACGACTCTCTGTTCGATATGCGCTGGTGCTGCGGGAGTCCTTCGCCAAGTTTTGGTGATCTTGAGTGAGCATCACCCAGGTGATCGTCCTGGCGCTGGGCATAGGGTCAGGGGCATTTATCGTGTCCCTGGCCCAGGTGTCCAAGCCGCTGCGGCTGCTGGTACTGACCAGGAGCAAGCCCGGAGCGCCCCGGGCGAAGGCGTGGAAGTGGCTGTTCGACCTGCTCAACTGCCCGTACTGCGTCAGCATGTGGATGAGCCTGGCCGCCGTTGCCATTTACCATCCCGTCCCGCTGCGGTATTACTGGCCGGTCGGGTACGTTACCGTCAGCCTGGCCGTCAGCTCGGCGGCCATGCTCGCCGTATTCGTCATCAGAAGGGCGCTGGGGAAATGATGCACGCATTCCTGTCCTGGTGGGATCATATCCCCTACATCCTGCGAGCTGGTGGCTTCGTGCTCGTCACGATCATCGTCGGGTACCACTCGTTCACCCCGCGGAGCAAGGACCGGGGGTGAGCTACGAGAAGGGACCCCGCGGCAACAGGTTCCGGGGCGGGACGGCTGACTTCAAGGCCCGTGCCATCCTCATCCTCCGGGTTCTCGCCGAAGGCGAGGCGGGATCCGGGGATATCTGGCGGCAGCTCAACCAGGACAGCCAGGTAACCGTATCACAGATCCAGTACCTGCTGCCGCGCATGGCAGAGCTGGGGCACATCGCCACCGACCACCGCCGCCCGGTCACCTGGCAGATCACCCGGCTGGGGCGGGAATGGCTGAAAAGGGAAGGGAAAAAGAAGTGAAAACGGATGACAAAGACTATGATGCATTCCGGAGCATGCTCGCCGAGGGTTTTCACACGGCCTTCCGTAAGGCCGTGGATTCCGACGAGGCCTGGCAGGTCTGGAAGCTGATCAGCAAGATGCCTGCAGGGGACTGGGCAGAGATCATCTCGTTTGTGGCCGACCCGACCTGGGAGGAACTTCAGAGAGAGAAGAAACTCGACGATCTCGGCAGGATGAGCGTTCTCAAGAAGGGAGAGGCGGGCTTGGAGTCGTTCGTTTTCCACCCGCAGCTGCTCGTTATGCCCGGCCACCTGCTGCATCCAGTTCTGCACGTCCACGGCCCAGGAGGAATCCGGTTCGGACTTGGCCGGAGGCTTCTCCGAGCCGAGCAGCTGGGCCATGTTCTTCAGACCCTGGAACTTGGTGCGGATCGCGTCGTTGACCGGGCTCGGATCATAGGCGGGTTCCCCGGTGTTCGCGTCGATGACGTGATCGCCCTTACCCGAGGTGATCGGCCGTCCCGGGCCGTCGATGACGGTCTGGAGGCGCTCGATGCCGCCCTGGAGCCCGGCCAGAATGTAAGCCCGGTGGTCCTCATCAGGGACATCGGCGTCTTCGGCGAGGATCTGGCAGATCCGGGTCACAGACAGGCTATACTTCTGCGCTATGGCAGTCTTGGACATGCCCCGTCCTGCTTCAGTGCGGATCTGGGCATTCCGCAGCTCGACCTCGGTGGACCTGGGACGGGTCATCAGACTGGTGCCCCGATCTTCCGCAGTTCACCAAGAAACTCAGCAAGCTGTTCAGGGGGGAGGTCTTTCATCTTGTCGAGAAAACCTTCCACCTGCGCAAACTTCAGCTCTCGCTCGTGTCGGGCGCTGAGTGCGGAGGGGAGTTGAGAAGAAAGAATGGACTGCACATCATCAGACGTGAGCCGGAACCATTCACCTCGTTCGCGTTTAGGGGCAAAAAATTCATGCAAGCGCTGTTCATCCTCCTGAGACCCGGAAGTCGTGCCCAGCAATTCGATACGATACGGACTTCCTGTCTGGAGGCTGCTGAGGCGCTTGACGGGATCGCTCTGAGTATAGCCGATCTTATAAAACTCCTGACAGCGAGCTACGTAGATAACTCCATAGTGCATGACAGTTGACCCCCTCCCTTAGGGTATATAATCCCAGGGTAGCATAACCTAAGGTTTTCTGAAAGGGTGAAAACCCATTCCGTCCACAGCAGCCAAAGCCCGTACGACAGCCAATCAAGAAACGCCAATCACGGTGCAGCAGTCAAAGAGTAACACCACGAGTTCTACGGAAGCCATGCCCGATACGACAGCCACGAGCGTTACGAACCAGCTCACGAACGACAGCCATAGCCGATACGGCCAGAGCCTCTACGAAAGCCAACGTGCAGACGGTCCAGATATCACACGACAGCCATAGCCGATACGACAGCCAGAGCAGCTACGTTAGCCAAAGTGTTTACGACGGCGAAGGAAAAAGGAGAAGAAATGAAACTGCGCAACGGCGCGGACGAAGAGCCGGGCAACGTGGGCACGGTGATGATGAGCCTGCGCGACCTGAAAGAGGAATACGGCAGGATAGGCCTGATAGCGGCGCTGCGGGTGGCGAAAGGGGCCAAGCCGAACCTGGCCACCCGCCAGATGCTGGACGGCTATGCCCTGACCACGAAAGGAAAGATGGGCCAGACGGTGAAGAACGTCATCGAGTCCGCGGTCACCAAGAGCGGCAACCTGGTGAACCCCGCGTGAGGGACGTGAAGATGATCGCGTACTTCGCCGCGGTCGGCATGGTCATCGCGGCGATCCTCGCCCTCATCTAGGAATAAACCGGGATCGTTACTGGTTCCGAGACTGTTTGTGAAGTTCGGGACGAACTTCACGGACCTTTTGATGTTCGGGAAAGCGAACATCAAATGGAACACGCAAACTGAAAGGACACCGATGGCACTATTCATCTTCGCGATCGTCATCGCGGTGATCGCCGTCCTGGCGATGCTCGGCGTGATCTTCGCCGACCAGGTACCGCGGAACCCGAAAATCCTCACCATCACCGGGGGGGTGTTCGCCGTCCTGCTCAGCGGCGGCCTGATAGTCTTGTCCATGTTCCAGTCGGTGCCCGTCAAGAGCGTCGGGGTGATCACCTCCTACGGCAAGGTGGTCGGCACCCCGTACGGCCCGGGAGGGCACTTCCTGGCCCCGTGGCGGTCACTCAACATCGTCCAGGACACCATCCAGTCGGACAACTTCTTCCAGGCGAACGGCAACGGCGCTGACCAGCAGTCGCCCTCGGGCATCAGGGGATACTGCATCTCCGTCCGCCTGGCCGGGCTGAGTTCAGGCTGCCTGGACGTGCAGATGCAGACCCAGGTGGAAGAGGCCGCCATCCCGGAGCTGTACGGGAACTACTCCTCCTACGGGCCGAACCTGACCCTGGACGTGGACCAGTACGTGGTGCAGCGGGAGCTGAAGACGGTGCTGAACCGGCCGCCGCTCAGCGACTACAACGTGATCCAGGACGTGTCCACCAGCCTGACCGCGTGCATCCAGAACGGGCAGACCTGCACGGCGAACACGTCCTCGCAGTTCAGCCAGTTCGACCCGGTGATCCTCCAGGCACTGCGGGACGATCCGCAGCTCAAAGGGAAGATCAACGTGCTGGACGTGAACCTGCAGTTCCCGCACTTCGACCAGAACACGGAGAACGCGATCCAGAAGATCCAGACCGCGTACCTGCAGACCGTCGAGTCGACCCAGCAGGAGAAGACGAACACCGCGATCAGCCTGGCCAACGCCGCGCTGGTGAAGGGCAACAGCCTGTCACCCGCGCTGCTGCAGAACGAGTGCTTTACGACGACACAAGACGCGATCAAGGCCGGGTACGGCCTTCCCGCGGGGTGGAACTGCTCGGGCTCGAACAGCAACCTGCTCATCCAGGGCAAGTAGAAAGGGAAGGCCGGGGTGAAAACCCCGGCCGCTTCCCGGGAACAAACTGGACATCGAGACTGTTATAATCCATTCGAGGCAAAGCCTCGAAAGGTCCGTGAAGTTCGTCCCGAACTTCACAAACCGGGAGAGGAGGAAGATAATGGCACAGGCCAGGAAGCGGTCGATCGGGCCGCGGGTCAGCGAACTGGCAGGACGGCGGGTCCGGCGGCTGCGAGCCGAGCAGGGGATCTCCCACCAGGACCTGTCGCTGCGGATCCACGACCTGACCCGGGACGACCCGGACGGACAGCAGGAGATCACGGCGGCCGTCTTGCGCAACCTTGAAAATGGGGTCCTGCTGCCCGACGGGACGCGGCAGCCGCGGCGGATCGAGCTGGGCGAGGCCGCCATCCTCGCCCGGGTGTTCGGCGTGAGCATCGACTACCTGGCGGGACTGGAGGAGCGGGATGACTGACATCATGCGGCTGCGGAAAGTGAAAGAATACGGGCAGACGGTCACCTACTCGCAGGGGTTCTTCGGGGGCCTGCTGCGCAGAGACCTGCCGCTGGACCGGAATCAGCTGCGGCAACGGTTCAAGGGCGAGATCCCGGACGAGATCGAGATCGAGATCCGGGAGGTCGTGCACGACGAGTTCCGCGAGGACGTGGACAAGGACCTGCGCAACCGGAAGATCCAGGAGAAGCGCCTGGCCAGGCAGGAGGAGCTGGACGACATGCAGGTAAAGGGCGCTCTGCAGCGACTGCAGAAGAAATTCGGGCAGTCGTGAACCCTGCCTGGCTCGCCCTGATCATCCCCGGGTACGCCTTCATGGCCGGATTCGCCGGGACGGCATGCCACAACAGCAAGGCTCACGACCAGGAGCGCTGCAACGACGGTCGTGACGGCCCCAGCTGCATCGCGGCCGGGCTCTTCTGGCCGCTGCTCATCCCGCTGCTCATCATCATCGGGTCGGTACTGGCGGGAATGCGAGCGGAGAAGCTGCGTCCCGTCCGCAGACGGGAGCGGCAGAAGGCGCTGGAAGAGGCACTGAAGAAAGAGATCGCGGCAATGGAGAGGGAGAATGGGCTCGCACCGTAAGAAACGCTCCTTCTTCTGGGCCTGGTTCCCCGCCGTCCTCGGCATGGTGTGGCTGGGGATATGGCTCTCCCTGGCCGCCCAGTCACCGCAGGCAGCCTTCCAGCGCCCGTCTGGCGTTGTCACCCAGCCGGAACACAGTAAACCGTTCCGGACAGCTCAGCCGCCCACGTCAAGCACGACAGCCAAATACATTACGGTAGCCAAAGGCAGCACGTTGTGGTCGATCGCCCGTCAGTACTGCGGGAACGGGAACGACTTCAGGAAAATCGCAGCAGCAAACGGGATAAAAGGATGGCTGATAAAGCCGGGAAAGGAGATGAAAGTTGAGTGCTGACACCGTCTGGCTGGAGCCTGTCGACTTCGAGGTGA